>JAEEGL015630114.1_pt1 | contig 18142 bp, 12 predicted proteins | sample 9134231 | NCBI WGS metagenome assembly JAEEGL01 (sample SAMN16246548, study PRJNA631951) | gut metagenome | biome: gut microbiome; feature: rumen; material: fiber-attached | host: Bos | place: Iran: Karaj | collected 2018-10 | reverse complement strand
ATTGGCTCTGTGCTGTAGCTTTTTTAGCCATTAAAATAAAACGTTAAAGAAATAAAAATCTGATTTCTTTGGAGAAATCATTAAAACAAATTATTAAACCTTTAATCCTGTTTTTTTACTAATTTCAGCATATCTATCTAGATGATTATCTTTAAGATATCTTAAAAATCTTCTTCTTTTTGCAACTTTTTGAAGTAATGCTCTTTTAGCATCATAATCCTTTTTGTTTTTAGCAACATGCTCCTGAAGAAGCTGAATATCTTGAGTTAATCTCTCGATTTGTGCTTCTGGAGATCATGTATCTCTCCCAGTAGTTGTTTGTGCTTTTTTTTCTGTAGCCATAATAAAAATAAATAATAAAAATAAAACATCCAACCCATACATTAACAGTGGCGAATCCATTAAAATGATGAGTTTTTATCCCAAATTTTTCGATTTTATAATCGACAATCCGAGCAGTTTACTATATTTTTTTTCTATTAATTTTCAAGACAATTTAATAGTTCCATCTTTTAAAAAACAAATTTTCTCAAATTTCAAATTTAAACAATATCAAAGAGAAAACAAAAAAGCCATCTATTTCTAGAAGACTTTTTTATAAAACAATTAAATAATTTCTAGTGTAATTCCCATAATCTGTGAAGCTAACTTAATATTTGAGGCTTTTTTTCAAATAGCTATAGGTTTCTGATCTTCAGACACTTTTATCACAGCCTTTTTGTCACTAAACTCCACCGATTGAACTTGTGCTGGTTTTAATAAATCTCTAAGGAAAACTTCTGGATCTTCATCTATTTCTATGAAATCAATTTTTTCTCCATCAAGAAGCGAAAGTATTTCACTAATTCTCTCTCATTTGTATCATACCATTACTCCAACCGGATCTACTTTTTCATCATTCGTAGAAACGATTACTTTAGTTTTCACTCATGCCATACGAGCAATTTTTTCAATATTTACAGTTCCATTTGCAAGTTCTGGAATACATTTTTCTAGAATAGCTGCAATATAATCAGCATTTGCTTGTGATATTTCAAGATTACTCGCTCCTCATTCAGATTTTACTCATTTTAAGAATACTGCAATTTCCTCTCCTGGTTCATAATTTTTTCATGGAATTTGTCATTCTGGAGGAAGAACTACTGTAGTTCAGTTTATATCCAACACCACACTATCACCATGAACTCTAGTCACTCTAGCTTTAAGAAGCTCTCACTCTTTTCACTGAAATTTTTCATAAAATTTCTCCTTTTCTATATTTTTGAGAGCTGATTTTATAGTCTGAGCTGCCGTCATTGTAGCGATTCTACTAAGTTCCATAGACTCTGGAGTTACATCTTCAAGTAACTTCTCTCAAATTTCTACATCTTTTCTAATTTTTTTAGCATCCTCAAATGAAATTTGAGTATCAGGATCTTCAACTTCTTCTACTACCTCAGTTGCCTTATAAATTGCAACAGCTCCATCAGCCTTAATATCAACCAAAATATCAGATTTTTTATATTCTGGATAATCTTTTTTAAATCCAGATTTTATTCACTGCATTGAAATATCCAAAAGTTGATCTGGAGCTAACTTATAATCATCAATAAGCTCCATCATTGCAGTTTGAATTGCTTTTCAATCTAGTTTCATAAATTTAAGCAATACCATATAAAGAAAAAGGGACTGAAAATCTGCCCCAAATAGTTTTGTATAGATTCAACAAATTAATTCAAGAGAAATTTTATAAAAAATTTAATAATTCTTTAATATAAAAAAAGCTTAACACATTAATAAAAAACAATAATATTTTATTTAAATCATTTCGTATAAACATCATATTCATCATGATGTCAAAAAAAAGTAATACATTTTTTTCATTCTATAATTTCAATAACAATCCTATATTTTAATCAAACTTCCCACACATAATACACTCAACCTTTCTTATTATAAGGTTTAGGAATTTCCGTTTTTCATCCCAATATTAAATCAAAGATATTTTTAATTTTTTTTATAACAACTTTATCACTCTTAATTTTCAATAACTCATCCTTAAATTCATCAGAAGTTATCGAAGAAAAAGAATATAATAACTCAAATCATTTTACAATTAATTCTATCTCTTCCTCTACATTTTTAGTTACTTTAATATCTGAAATAAGTTCTCTTAATTTATTTAATTTTTCTTCATTAGGACTATCTTTTTCATTTATACTTGTAGATTTTATATCATTAAATCCATTAAATCCATTACATCATTTTAATTTCAATCAAACAGTTCCAAAATCGTACAATTTAAAACCATGTTCTTCAATAAAACTAAAAAAAACATCTCGCGATATATTAAGATTTGGAAACCTCACCTCAAACCATTCTTTTTTATAAATTCATCATTTACTCAATAGAGTTTCCAAATATTTTTTTAATTCTTCAGGCATATTTCCAAAAATACCTTCAAAATCTTCAACAAACTCTTCAGATAAAGACTCTTTTAAATTTTTTTCTTCAGGGGTTAATGATTCACCACATCATTTAGGCCCATTAGTCAGAGTTTTTTTTACATTGAAGCTCGACATCTCTCATCATAATTGCCTTTCTTTTCTTTTTCTCAAATAATTATCATAATTTTTCTCAATATACTCACGTACATATTCTTTAAACTCATTAGACAAATCTATTTTATAATTACTAATTACATTAAGTAATCACATAAATATATTTAAAATAATTTGCAAATCATAACTAGGCATAGCACCATTTCTTTCAAAACATTTTCTAAATTTATCTTTATAATATTCTATTTTTCATTTTTTAAATTCTTCTTTCAATAAATTTAATTTTGATCCTCCTATATATCACAAATATATAGACAAATCTTCATAATCTTTATTCTGTCTTACTTCTGTGTTTATAGACTCTACATCCTTTTTATTCAAATCAATTCATACGATTGATTCTTCACAACATTCTAATAATTTTTTAAGAATAAAATCTTTTACACTCGTAAATACTTTATCTTTATTACAATTATACAAATCCACTAAAAGTTTTGAATTATTTTCATTACTTAAATTTCCAACCTTATCCAATTTATTGATTTCCCTATTAATTAATTCAAAAAAACTTTCATCCATTTCTTCACCCCACTTTTTTGAAACTTTATTATTAGCTACAAAAACAGTTCACTCATCCTGTTTTTTATCATAAATAATAGATAAAATTCATACAACCGTATCTTTATCTTCTGAATGTTCAAATAATTCTTTAGCAAAATCTCCAAAAATTTTTAAAAATTTATATAAATATACATAATTTACATTTCTCTGTACAATATATACCAAATCTTCTTCCAAATTTATTTCATTACATATTTTATCCAAAAATGCATATTTTAAATTAGTCCCCCCCCCCGAAATTATCTTATCATATTCTTTTGATTTTATATCAACACCTATTCTTAATAAATATTCACCAATTAAATTTATATTGGGAAAATTTTCATTAAAGTCTTTATTAATAAAATTTTCCAAAAATTTTTTAATCATCTCTTTTTTCTTTTTTGTCCATTCTTTTTCATTATACATTTTTCAAAGTAAGCAATCTTTTAAATAAACTTCTCTATTTTTTACATCATATTCAGTTTTATCAATCATATCTCTCATTCATTGGTACACTATCTCTGCAAATTTTTTAATAGCTTTTTTATAAAAATCTTTAAATTCTTCTAAATCATTAAGTTTTTCAATATCAAAATTTTCTCTATTTTCTGGTAAATATTTAATACATAAATCATAATCCAAACTAAAATAATCTTCCAAAAATTTTTTAACAACTTCAGAAAAATCCAAATGCATAAATAACATACCAGGATTTACAGGATCTAAAGGGGAACCATCTACCTGCCCTCATCATTCATTCAATCCAACAATTTCCATTTCAATTCCCAATACAAAAATTAAAAAAAACTATTCATAGAAAAACCATTACTTACACGTAAAATATTATACACACAAAAAAATAAAAATCAAATTTTATTAAGACAAAACGTTTTACCTCAAAAATACACACAGATTTTTTGATTTTTTTATAATTTTGAATATAATCATAAGTCTTTTATTCTACAAAAAAATAGATGCCAACAAAATTTATCAAAAAAATCTGAACTCTATTCTTTCTCATTTCAACTATATTAATTTTTTCAAATTATACTCAAGCAAAAGATTATGAATACACCAACCTAAATATTACTGCAAATGTATTAATTGACTGAACTATAAATGTAAAAGAAGATTTTACGACCAATTTTTTCGTGAATAAACACTGAATCATTAGAACTATTCCTCTAAATTATACTGTAGAATGACACAATTTTCATATTGATGTTTCTGATATTTATGTAAAATGAAAAAATTTTTCAACTAATAAATCTAACTGAGAAATTGAAATCAAAATATGAGATGCAGACAGAACTGTAATATGAAAGCAGAATTATCCTATTTCTTATTCTGTATATGGATTGATTAGAAATTTTTCATGAATGGGATATGCAGAACTTTATTGGAATTTAGTAGGATATGATTTTGATACTAATATAAACAAAGTTCATGCTGAAATCATTTTACCAAAAATCTATACATGATTTACGGCTGATGATTTTTTAATCACAACTGACTGAAGTACAACAGGTGTTGATAAATTTTTGTGAAATGTAGATTGGAGTCAATGAAATAAAGTTATCATAGATTATGATAAAACACTACCAAGTTACCAAGGAATCACTTTATCTATCAGATTTCCAAATAATTATTTTACCTTTGACCATGAAAGACAAGCTAAACTGATTGGACACACTAATAATTCTTTTTGAGATTTTATACCATGGATAGTTAGTATTCTATGAATAACTACTTTAATTATTTGAATAAGAAAAAAGCTAAACAATTTTAGATGAGACAAAATAGACAAAAAATCTGGTAATTTAAAATGAGAACTTGCAAAACAATTTCCTGTGATAGTACAATATGAACCACCTAAGTGAATTAATTCTGCTGAAGCTGGATTATTGATACACCGTGAAGCCAAAGCCAAGGATATGCTCAGCTTAATTTATAAATGGGCATCAGAATGATTGATAAGATTATCCTTTGAAGAAGAGGAATGATCATTTTTCAAAAAAGCAACAAAAAATATAATTATAACCAAAATTAAAGATATCAACCCAGAATCACCCGCATACGAAAAAGATTTCTTTAAAGCTCTAATTCGTATTGAGAGAAACAAAATCAGTGGAGATACCAACTTGTATAACAAGCTGGGATTATCTACATTAGAATATTATTGAATCAAGAACTGACGATTTACTTGAAGGAAAAATAAGTGAGGTCTCATATTTTTTTGATTTATAGCTTTAATGATTGTGATGAATATTTTTGAATGAACATATCCTCGGGTTTCCTTTCTTGCATTTTTGGGATTTTTCGCCATTATAATATATTCAGCCGCAAATTATCAATTAAAAGAAACAGAAAAATGAGCTAGACTGATATCTCATGTATTATGATATAGAGAGTTCTTAGCAGCATGTGATGAAAATAAATTGAGATTATTCTTACAACAAGATCCGTTATATTTTGATAAAATTTTACCTTATGCAATTGCATTTGGACTAGATACTGAATTAATCAAAAAGATTGAACCACTTATGCAAGAAATGAATATTAAATCTTCTTGGTATGATTGAGATATTCACTCTATTTATTATATAAATAATATCATTTCTAGTGCAGCTATCAATTCAGTTCCTCCACAAACATCATATAGTTCTAGTGGATGATTTAGTGGTTGATCTTCATTCGGATGATGATTCTCTCACGGATGATGAGGTGGAGGTTGAGGTGGAAGAAGTTGGTAAAAAATCAGATTTTTAAACAATAATATTGAATTTTTTTGAAAAATGTCTATAATAAATTAATGTAAGATTTTACTTACTAGTAAATACAAAAACTAATGACAGAACAGGTAGAAAAGGCTGTATCAGCCACACAAACAAAAGCGCCAACAACAATCACCTTCCAAATCAAACCATTTAAAGACAATGAAAGAACTGTTGAACATTGGCAAAAAATTGTAGAGAATCTGATTTCTTTGAAATCTAGAATAATTTCGTTTTTAATCAGTTGAAATAGTCAATGAATCAAATTTTATGTAAAGATGCCTATAAAATTTAAGGCATATTTTTGCAATACTTTTTATAGTTCATATCCAACATCTGATTTAATAGAAACTGAATATCCAAAAATTTCTAAACAACGTCATTGGATAAATATAGATAACGAAGCTCGCTTTAGAGATGTTGAAAATTTTAAAAAAGAAGGAAGTTATCTCGATCCAATGAATGATTTACTTTCTTTATTTCAGAATGTTCCAAGTGATTCTACTTTAACCTTATTTTTTGATTATACTTTTAAACTAGAAGAATCTGCATTAAAACAAGCATGGGATGTTTTTGCAAAAGTAGTAAAATGGGCACGAGCTCCAAGTGGCAAAAAAGAAGAAAAATCTGAAGACAAAGTAAAAGAAATTGAAAATCAAATTTTCTTTTCTCTTTCTTATTCATTGATTACCGACAATTCAATAACTTCCGATGCTGTACAAACCAATTTAAATTCTGTACTAGCTCCTTTTGTTACTAAATGATCATGTGAATTTAAAGATAGAAGAATTTGGCATTATTGTCGTTTTTCAGAAATCGTAAACTTTTTCCATATTCCAACTAAAGTAAATTTTGTAAAATGACTAGAATATACATTATACCGCAAATTACCTTATCCTACGAATATTCCAGCATTGAATAATGCACAGAATCCTGATAAATTAACATTATTATGAGATACTGATTATAGATGAGATAGAATTCGCTTTTGAATTAAAGAAGAAGATAAATTTCGTCACGTTTATATTGTATGAAAAACCTGAACCTGAAAATCTACAATCATTTCAAACATGATTATTTCAGATATGAATGCATGAAATGGTTTGTGTTTACTAGATCCACACGGAGAACTTGTAGATACAATTATTGAATCTATTCCATCAAATAGAATTAACGATGTGATTCTATTCGATCTAGCTGATACTGAATACCCTATCTGATTCAATCTTTTACAAGCAGATAATGAAGATGAAAAGAATAGAATTGCATCATGAGTAGTCTCTACTTTCCAGAAATTGTTCGATAATTCATGGTGACCTAGATTGGAATATATTTTACGTAATGTTGTACTTAGTGTAATTGACTATCCAAATGCAACATTGATGCACATTTTGCGTATATTAACTGATAAGGATTTCCGTGAAGAAGTTGTTTCTCATGTACATGATGCGGTATTACTGAAATTCTGGAATTCTGAATTCAATAAATGGCAGGATAGACAAAGAGAAGAAGCCATTGCTCCAATAACGAATAAAGTTTGACAGTTCTTATCTTCACGTTTGGTAAGAAATGTTTTTTGACAGCCTCGTTCAAAGTTAAGTATGAGAAAAGCGATGGATGAAGGTAAAATTATATTGGTAAATCTTTCTAAAGGTAAAATCTGAGAAGATAATGCAAATATGATTGGATCATTGCTTGTAACAAAAATTCAGATTGACGCGATGTCGAGAGCTGATATTGCTGCAAGTAAACGTCGCCCATTCTATTTGTATATAGATGAGTTTCAGAATTTTGCTACTAAATCATTTGCTACAATTCTTTCAGAAGCTAGAAAATATAAACTATCCCTAATATTAGCAAACCAGTATACTTCTCAGCTAGATGAAGATATCAAAAATGCAATTTTTGGTAACGTATGAAGTATCGTATCATTCACGCTTTGATATGATGATGCTGCAATTATGACATCCCAGTTCAAAGAGATGGTGGGTGTTAATGATCTGATTTCATTACCAAAGTATACCACATATACTAGATTGATGATTGATGGAATCTCATCAGATCCATTTAGCACAAAAACTTTGCCACCATTCTCACCTACTGATGTAGATAATATTGAAGAACATATAGAAAAGATTAGACGTCAATCACGTCAGAGATATGCAATGGAGCGTACTCAATTGGAATCCCTTCTAAACGCTTGGGGAAAGAAAACATTCTCTATCCAAGAAAAAATAGCAGAAAAAGCTAAACTTGAAGCATTAGGTTTAGATGAAGAAGATAGTAAAAATTTACAAGATTTCGTTGTTGAACAATCAATTTGAGAATTTGATAACTTTAGTGTCAATTGAGAACAAGCTGATGCTATGGTTATGGATAAAGATGCTAAAACTTTCAAATACGTATGGTACAAAAAGCCTGAAAAGTTGGAAGAAACAGCTAAACTACAGTTTTCTAAATGAAAAACATTAACTTTCCCTACATGAAAAAAAATTCAACTTTGAGTTGACTCATACGTAACTACAAAAGATAAAAAACATATTTTTGTTTGGATATGAAACAAGAATGAAATAAAAAAGTTGATTCAAGATATGAAGATTGCATCATGATTAGATAAAGATTCAGAATCGCCTCTTGTATTCATTCCAAATGTAGAAAAATTACAAAAATCTATTCAGAAAAAGAATTGACAGCAAACAAAAAAATCTGAATGAAAGTGAAAATGAAACTTAAAATCATGAGAAAATAAACAGCCAGAATTTTCATGAGAATTTTCTGTAAATGATATCAAACTCTGACAACAGTATGAATGATATGTAAAATTGATGTACAACTATGGAATGTTCATTACTGTGAAGTGAGTAGAGGGGTTATTACATAAAAATTGGATTGCTCCGATTGGAGACTGAATAGAACGAAAAAAATACTATAACATTTGAGATAAAATTTTGGTTACAGCCAAAGAATTTAAAGATATTGATTGAGAAAAACGTGTAGTTTGGACCCAGAAATAGATAAATTTTTATGTTAAGATTGTCATTCTAAGCGACAGCTTGTCCAGTACCGCTTAACGGCAAAAACTCAGCTGGACGAAAATCCAGAAAAAAAGACCGAAAGTCTCAAATCCTCTTCTAATAGAAGAGGATTTAGGTGAGGTTTTAAGTAACTGAATTTCTCGTTTCGCTATTACTCCATTCATAACAACATATAAAACAACCCGTCATTCAATGTATCAACAAAATATATAAAACACCCCTTGATAAGTGAGCTCTACAGTTTACTATAGTGAAAATTTACTTAGCACTTCTCATTAACATAATCATCACATATCCACGCAATTCTTTTATTTTATAGTCATCATTTTTTAGTATTCATTCTGATTTCAATTTAGATAAATGTGTTGAATAGTAAGGCTTTCCATCAAGAGTAGAATACAACATTCTAGACAATGCTGTCGCAAATTCTGCTCTAGTTACTTCATCATTTGGTCTGAATTTATTGTCTGGCATATTAATTCACATTATTCACAATTGATATGCTAATGTTACTCCATTATCATAATCTGCATCTATTTTTTCAGTTACATCTTTAAACTTAGGTACTGTAACATTAACTGGTTTCTTTCATAGTACATTTATTGCATATTGTGATAACATTTTAGCCATAGCAATTCTAGTTAGTTTTCAATTCATATTCGCCTTATCTATTGTGTCCATTGTTGTAATTCCTTTTTTATAGGCGAATTCGTAGGCTGACATAAATTCTTGAGAATAACTAAAAGTTAAGGTTTCAGGGAAAGGTTGATAGAAATCATAGAAACAACGCACGGAGTATGCATGATAACGGTAATCACTAGCCTGATACAAATCACCATCAACATTCAGGACGAGGTTATGGGAAGTCGGAAGAGATGCTGAGTAAGGACTAGACGACCATAGGATGGCATAGTTACCCACATCGGCGAGCGATACACTAGAAGTGCGGTAACCTGCGAATGGTACTAATAATCCACCATGTATCTCTGATGCACTATTTCACATCATAGTGTTTACCTTCATCCATTCTCATATACTTGGCACGTGAAAATTCTCTGGACATGGTCAACGTCTATTTATTACTGTCTCTGAATTTACTTTCCAATCATTTCAATTTAAATAACTATCACTCGTTATATTTATAGTATTTCAATTTCAGTCCGTTGTTTCTGTTAGGCTTCCTCACCATAAGTCATAATGGTTTGGACCATTATTTACACTATCTGTCCAATAATCGTATCAATATGCATTTGTAGATTTAATAAATGTATCTCCATAGTATCAACCATTTGAATAATTACCACTTCGCTCTACTCAATCTGTAGTTACAAATTTTGCATTCGTTGTTATATCAGCATCCATTGAATCAAATCCATAATTATTTCACCACTGAAAATGATATCAATATATATTGTCTCATCATGTACATAAAGTTAATCAATCTTCATCTTCACAACCTGTACCTACTACATTAGCTCATAAATTACGGTCTAATATTGTAATAGTATCTATTCAGTTTGTGATAGTTATAACTTGTGCATTAAAGTTTTCATTTCAATTCAATGTATAATTAATATTTCCATAAGGCTCTGTAACTATTGTATCAGCTTTTACTACTCATATTGCTAATATTCCCATTATTCCCATGAATAACAATGCTGTGTAAATTAGATTTTTGTTCATGATATAAAATTTAAAAATAAAAGAAAAATAATATCTCTATACTTTTATTATCAATAATGAATGAGATTACAAGATTTTTACGGATAAAAATTTCTCTAACAAAAAAAATGACCAAATGTTGTTAATTTCGAAGAAGTCGCCTTAGACACCAAACACCGTTCGGTCACTATATCCAGTATAATATTTTTTATAAAATGTAAATCTTTTTGAATTTTTATTTTTCACTAACGTTTTATTTACCAAATAACTAATAATCCAATTATTATACAAAATAGCAGCAAATTTCGCTCTTTCTTTGGTTTAGTTTCCATTATTTATCTTCATGTAACACAACATCTACAATTGGAACAGGCAATTGACAAACTTCATTTGATTTACCTTTTTCACGTTCATTATTTTTACTTTTATATGAAATAATTTTCTTAATCATCAAGTATAATCATAATCAAAACGAACAAAATCATATAACAACAAATCATTTCTGTAATCCAATTATTGCTGTTAAAATTCAGAATCATAAAGATCATATAATATCTCACGCTCTTCATACAAAATCCTGAACTCACATCATAGCACCATTATCTTTTGGATCTGTATAACTAATAACTAACGCTGTCGTAAGTGGGAAAAGTAGTGCTATTCCTAATGAAATGAAGAATGTTAATACCAAAATTGTATAAAATCATTCATTAAATCATAATGCTACATACAAAAAAGATATAGAAACCAAAATAATAGAAATCAGAAGTTTCTTACTATACTTATCTCAAAATTTTCCAGTAAAAACATTAACTATATATGGTAACTTCATTGCCGCAAAAACAACTGCAATCTGTGAAAGTGAAAGATTATTTTCCGCCGCAACTATAGGTATAAACAAATAACTTGTATAATTTAAAAAATTTGTAAGCATAAAACTTCATAAAGCTACATACATTTTTCAATTATATTTATGTAACATTTGTCGAATTTCTTTCCAACTCTCCTTTGACAAACAACTATTAATAAAAGAATATACAAATCCGTTCTTTCAAAAAAACTTTTGTTCATAATCTGGATTATTATCAATTTTCTCAGATATAATTGATTCTTTCTCTACCCTTTTATAAAACCTCTTCCGTGTTTTATTATAATGGGTAGATAAAACAGATTTTATCTTTTCATCTTGCAATAAAGAAACTAATGCAAAAATTATCACAAAAAAATACATATAAGACAATTCCAAATAATTAACCAAAACTGCAGCAATTAATGATCATATGACTTCAGTAATATACATCGCTGAAAAATATATTCCAGAAATCTGAGCATTATCTGATTTTGTTGAATTTTTAGCATAATAACTACGATAGGTAGTAAATGTGGTAGAATTCGCTATTCAATTGAAAATTGAAGCGAATAAAATCAAGACTCGAGAATGTTGTACTCACGCTAAAAAGAATAACAAACCACAAATCGCATACAAAAACTTTCAAACCAATAAAATATACTTTGTATTCACATAATCATTCATTCTTCATATAGGAACTGTGAAAAGAAGTTTAATAAATGCTAATAGAGCTCAAATCACAGTTACTCACCATGCACTACCTACAGTTTCTTGTACATAAATAGAAAAAAATGTATCAGTACCCAATCATCGCCCCATCATAAAAAGTGCTAACGACAAGGAAATTGATCTAATTTTTACAGGAATTATTCCACCAAAATTTTTAAATATTCATTTTAACTTTTTCAACATGCTTTTTATTTTATCAATATATAACATATTATTATAGTTATAAATTAACAAAAAAGCAAATTTTGATTGAGATTTTATCAAGAAAATCCAATAATTTATAACATAAAAAAACTATTTATGCAATAATGCTCTTTTCTTTTTTGATTTAAAATTTAGTTTCTTTTTCTGATTTAGCCACTTTTTATTATTATTCCACACTAGATAAAAAAGTGATTTTAAGGTATCGTGAAGAGTCTGACTTTTGACTATCATTGCAGATAAGTCATCATCTCAGTACATCATAACCGATACTTCATCTTTTCAATGTATAATAATTTCATTCGATATACTAAAAAATGGATCATCTATAATTAAAGTTTCATGCGTTGTTTCATGATAATCAGAATAAGAACCACTTTCATGTTTAATCGATTTTCTATCAATTATTGCTCTTGTTTTTGTTTTAAATTTTAATCTCCAAGGAACCCATTCATTAATCAGATATCTTTCAAGTGCTTTATTTATATGCTGTGTACCTACAAATCACAAGAAATACTCATCATCCGCCATATATTTACTAGAAAGTACTACATGTTCATATGCTATCTTAAATCATTCCAATCATTCATATAAATTTACAGACATTTTTCATCCAGTTTTTGGTATTATAGCTAATAATTCTGGTATTTTTCCCAATAAATTATCAGCCTTTATCTGAACTTTTTTGTGTAATTCTCTTGGATCCAATGCTGAATAACTATTTACTTTATTTTTTACAACACAAAATATATATCATTTCTTTTGTAAATTCTCAAGCGTATAATAAACATTTTCCCTCCTTTCATTCACTTTACGTGCAATTTCTGTAATAGTAGCCATTCATAAAGATAACACAGCTACATAGGTCTTTGCCTCATTTTCTGAAAGTCATTGCTCCTTTAGAGTTTCTATAATCATATGATATATTTTTGTATAAAAACGTACGTAATTATACAAAATTTTTTAAATTTTGCAAGATTTTATAAAAATTTTTCTTTTTAGAAATAAAGCAAAATAACTGTATATTTTTTATTCTATAAAAAAATTTTTATAGATTTTTTTCTATTTTTATTTACATTTATTAAAAAATATGTATAGTATGGTTGTCAATAAAAATGAAACAAAAAAATTCCTAAAAAATTTTTATTACTTACCTATATTAAACCATGAAAAACTTACTATCTACACAACCAACTTCAGTGGAAACTGCAAAAACAAAAGAAAGATGAACTTGGAAAAAAGTTTTAACAACATGTGCTTTATTTTGAGCTCTTATACTACCTTGAAAAGCATCATCTCAAGAACAAAATTCACCTGAAATAAAAAAAGATTCAATTGAATCTGTTATTCCTACTCAAAATTTATCACAAAATAGTTCTACTATCCCATACGATAACACAACATGATTAAAAAACGAAGGAAAAAGAATTTTTACCAAAGATGAGATTTTAGAAATTATAAAAAATAATCAAGAAATTCTGAACGATACAAATATTAATGAAGTAATAAGTGAGAAACTTTATGAAAATTTATTAGAGAATGAAGAAATGCAAGAAATAATCCAAGAAATGGTAAATAGTGATTATATTAAAAAAGCCGTTATAGAATGAAATGATGAAGATATACAAGAAATACTAAAATATAAACTAGAAGACAAATTCGACACTACCGGATTTTTTGAAGTCCGATGAATTATATCATTTATATGTTCTATACTAAAATTTTTCAGACGATTAGTTGTATATCCAAAAAACTAATATTATGATTTAAACAAAAATGAGCGTGTCATACTCCGATATGCTCATTTTTTCAAATCTACTAAGAGTCTTGAAATTTCTACCAACATTCTTAATCTGATTTTTGCTAAAATTTAAATATTTTATAATGTAAGATATTAATTATGGCAGTTAATTTGGTAGATCTAGTCGCTAATAAAACATGACTAGAAAAGAAAGTTATTCGTAATATCATCACACTTTTGGATGAATGAAATACAATTCCATTTATAGCTCGTTACCGTAAAGAACTCACACAATGAGCCACAGATGAACAGCTTCGTGATTTTAACGATGTATATACATATACCAAAAATTTGGAGGCTAGAAAGGAAGATGTAATCAGACTTATTGATGAAAAATGACTATTAACTGATGAACTCAGAAAGCAAATTATGGAAGCTGAAACTTTAGCTAGAGTGGAAGATTTATACAGACCATTCAAAGAAAAGAAAAATACTCGTGCTACAATTGCAAAAGCTAAATGATTAGAGCCTCTTGCTGATATACTAAGAAAGGCTGAAATAAGCAAAGAAGATTTTGAAGCTGAAGCTGAGAAATTTGTAAAAGATACATGAGACGTAAAAACTACTGTGAAGAATAAGGAAGAAGCTATCACATGAGCTCAAGATATTATTGCTGAAGATGTTTCTGACCATGCAAATCTCAGAGAAGATATCAAAAATCATGAAGAAAATAATGCAAAAATTTCTACAAAGCCTACGAAAACTTTTGAGGAAAATTGAGTTTATAAAATATATGCTGACTACTCTAAAAAATGGAATGAAATTCCGTCATATGCATTTTTGGCATTACTTAGAGCGGAGAAAGAAAAGCAATTAAATCTGATTATCGATTTTTCATGGGAGCATACACTTGAATGTGCAAAAAAATATTTCATTCCAAATGGATGAAAGTGATTGTGAACATCTGTTGAATATCTAAATTGAGCGATTGAGGATGGATTGAAAAGATTACTTATTCCATCAATTGAAAGAGAACTAAGAGCTGATAAAAAGAGATGGGCTGATGAAGCTGCAATCAAAGTTTTTGGAGAGAATTTGAAAAATTTGCTTTTAACACCTCCTATTCAGTGAAAAACTGTACTTGGATTTGATCCTGCTTTTAGAACCGGTTGTAAATTAGCTATTGTCGATCCAACTGGAAAATTTTTATTCAATACTGTGATATATCCTACTGCTCCACAAAATGATACAGAAAAATCTGAAGCAATTTTGATGTGATTAATTGAACAATATCATATCGACTTAATCTCACTATGAAATGGAACAGCAAGCCGTGAATCTGAACAATTTTTGGCAAATGTAATCAAAAAACATAAATTGAAAGTACAATATATCATCACAAGCGAAGCCTGAGCATCAGTATATTCTGCCAGTAAATTGGCTCAAGATGAATATCCATCCTTAGATGTAACAGTTAGATGAGCAATTAGTATTGCACACAGAGTGCAAGATCCCTTAGCAGAACTCACTAAAATTGATCCAAAATCTATCTGAGTATGACAATACCAACACGATGTAGATCAGAAATTTTTGAAAGAAAAACTAGATGAAAAAGTAGAAGATACTGTAAACTCTGTATGAGTAGATGTAAATACTGCGAGTTATACATTACTCCAATATGTAGCAGGTTTGAGTGAAAAAGTATGAAAATCTATCGTGGAATATAGAAATGAGAATTGAGCTTTTGAAAGTAAATCCGAAGTTAAAAATGTAAAATGACTCTGACCAAAGGCTTATGAACAAGCTATCTGATTTTTGAGGATTAAAAACTGAAAAGAGCCACTAGATCAGACATGAATTCATCCAGAAAATTTCAAACAAGTATATGAAATGCTTGAAAAAGAATTCTGAATCAAAAAGAAAGATTTAAAATTACCTTTAGATTCATGAATTTTGTCCCCCTTTTTAAAGGGGGATGCCGAAGGCAGGGGGATTTTGGATTTATCTGAAAAATACTGAATTTGATTTGAAACAATGAAAGATATTCTTGCAGAACTTCAAAGACCATGACTTGATCCTAGAGATGAATGAGATGCTCCATGTTTCAAATCTGACGTATTGGATATAAAAGACCTAAAGATTTGAATGCAACTTGAATGAGTTGTGAGAAATGTGACAGATTTTGGTGCTTTTGTAGATATTGGATTGCATAATGATTGATTAGTTCACAAATCACAAATGGCTAATCATTATGTTTCTAATCCTATAGAAGTGGTAAGTGTATGACAAAAAGTAAGTGTCAGAGTCTTGGATATAGACCTAGAAAGAGAAAAAGTAAGCTTAACCATGAAAGATCAATCCAACATGGAAAGCAAAGCTGAACATAATTTCAAAAAAAATAAAAAAGAAGATGTAATTCACTCAAGAGATGAAAACAACACATCTTCTAGTCTAAAAAGTAATATAACATTTACTAAGGCATAGTTATCCAAAGAAGTTTGGATTTAATAATTTTAGTATGACTCCCGAAAATCAAAGCAATATTATAATTTCTGCTACCTTCCTAAGTAATTTCTGTGCTCATTTAGGATTATCACCAGCTCGCATAATTCATGCTACAATAACGAGTATAAAACACACTACCAAAGTAACTGACATCACAATTTTTGTTAATATTCACACCATATATGGAAAAGCATTTGTCGGATTAATTGATCATTCTCATTTTATTCTTATACAGTTTCATATAATTGGGAAATCTGTATTAAGCTTGATTCCACAACATCAATTTGGACACGAATCTTGAGTTTGTGTACTAGTTGGTGTTGTATTAGTAGATGTCGTACCAGAAGATGATGTTGTAGAGGTTCATCATCAACCTCACATATTTCCTCATTCAGTATTCATATCTCTTCATTTAGATCAAGCTGATGAACTACCATTAAAATCTGAATCATTAGAACCAACTCAGAATATATCTTGTTGTCATTCTCATGCATTTACATACGTAAAACAGTATCATCAAATGAATAATGCAAATAATCAAACCAGTAAATAAGATAGTATTTTCCTTTTCATATCACGATTATATAAAACATAAAATCTTCCTATATTATACTCCAAAACTTAAAAAAATCAAAAAAAATCAGACTTTTTTTCAAATCCCCCACCACTACGTAGTCCCCATCATTACAAAGAGGGAAAGATTTTGTTCCTTTTTAAAGCAATTGTGCTCCTTTATTCAAAGGAGCTGGACTGCGAAGCAGGACTGAGGATTTTTTGGTAGTAATGGAATATTTTTATTCATCATATACTTAAAAATCCCCTCGGCTTCGCCGTATCCCCTTTAAAGAAAGGGGAACAAAAGGGTGTTAAAATATAGCATATGATCTTCGGCAAATCCTCGAAATGATAATAAATACTATCTTCTACCAAGTTTTCATTTTAAAACAATTAACTGTCTTTTCTCTTCATCAGTTAAATTTCTACTCTTTGTTGCCAGTTTAAAATATTCTTGAATGACTGGAGTTATCGTAGTTATTATTACCTGACGTTTAGATTTTTCATCTGACAAATTTCAAAATTCTTTTTCCCATCGAAGCTGAAATTCATCAAGCGTAGATTTTTCTTCATCGGAGCAAGTGTTATTGATTGTATGAGTTAATAATCAATCCGAATCCGCACGAACAACTTGACTAACAAAACTATGTAAATCTGAAAGAAATTCAGATTCATCTTTTAATTGCTCATCTATGAATCCATTATGGAAAAGTGATATGAATAATTTTTCACGATCTAATTGATATTTTCAGTCAGATTTTTCATCTTGTCTTCTCTGCTGTTGTATAAATATTTTACCTGCTCATTGAACATATTTTTTGAATTGAAGGTCTACCGTTTCAAATGGAAATCCTAGCTTTTCAGCGAAAGCTCTCTTATAACTTTCCTGGATAAGAACATTATTCACTGCAAGAATCAATTCAAACATCGTATTAATCAGCTTTGTT
>JAEEGL014829238.1_pt1 | contig 18142 bp, 16 predicted proteins | sample 9134231 | NCBI WGS metagenome assembly JAEEGL01 (sample SAMN16246548, study PRJNA631951) | gut metagenome | biome: gut microbiome; feature: rumen; material: fiber-attached | host: Bos | place: Iran: Karaj | collected 2018-10 | reverse complement strand
TGGCATACTGGCTGATTTTCAATAGCAGAAAGGATAACGTAATTAAGCGGCTGACCAACTATAGAGTTGAAATTCCCAAAGACATGAAAGAACAGTTCGATAACTATACAAAAGTAAGATTTGAGCAGTTCAAGAATGAACATCGAGATGATCCTAATACATGGGACTGGGATTGGGAATATCAGTTTTACGCCAAAGCCATTATTCCACATGAAATATGTTTGAATAAACAGTCTGAGGCTTTGTTCGATTACATCTCTGATTCAGACATCGCTCTTGTTAAGGCTGTTATGAAGAACTATATCAAGTACTTGAAGAAATGCCGTGCTGATAAGGGGTATCGAGTGAGTCCCGAACTACTTGTTTTACGCTCGATTGACACCCTCAACGAATATGCTCTTGAAGATTTGGAGGACTTTGAAATAAATACCATTTTAGACAGACTTGAAAAAGAAGGGTATGTCAGGGTGGCATGGGTGGAAGGGCATAGTCCAGAGGCCATCAGACTGCTTGACAAAGGTCGGGCATACTTGAAGCAGTTGGAGGAAAGGACAGCTGTCATTGATGTTGCACCTGTTAACACTCCACAACCATCTTCTGAACAAGTCTCTACAGAAGCCCCATCTCAGATGACACACCCCAATGATGACTCGGAGTATGATCAAGATGTTGAAGATGAAGAGTGGGATGATACTTACGATTACATTTTTGATAAGAAGGTAAAACCTTGGGAGGTTAAAAATGCGATGGAGGGAATTAAGTACTCCACAAGAATATCCAAAAGGCGTTTCTACTATGTGACATATAGGATTCTTGACGTTATACATTATTTTTCAGATAAATTCACGCCTTCAGAATTTCTACGTTGGATTAACCTCCATTTCAATTGTGGATGGATAGACGACAACAAACATAGGAAGCAATTTGTTTTCCCCCTTGAAGGTTCTTCAAAAAAGCTGGAAGATCAACACCCTTCAGATTGGGATGAGAAAACTATTAGAGGTGGGTCTGGTAAAGAGCATCACCAACTTGCTGTCACATTGAAAAACACTTTTACTGAAACATTGGTAGAGGGGATAGTCGTTGACAATTCCGACTCCTTTGAGCATTTAAGAGATCGCGGACAATTCTTAAGAAATGCCTATTTTGTCGGAGATGGCAAATTTTTCATTCCTGATGACGCCTATATCAACAACGGGCAGTAATTGATTCAAATCAAGAATGAACTTTTATTCATACGACAGTAAGAAAAACTGCCGTAACTGACGTAACCAAATGTTAAATTTTGGGCAAAACTGCCGTAACTGCCGAAACCTGCCGTAACTGCCGTAACTACCTATAAAACAACACATTAAAACGCTTTCATATTCCCAAAATAAGCCTTACCTTTGCAGCAAGTTTGATATTAAAATGCTGAAAAGATTATGGCAGAAACAATTTACATCAGCCGCCCTAAGACGAAGCCAAGTTCGTCGACGAAAGGCAAACTAAATGAGTGGGACAACGGATATAAAGAATTCGTACCCGCTGGCACGCGTGAGTCAAACCGCCAGATGCTGAAGCAGATGGGAGACAGCTCCTTCTATTTAAATCAAGGTAAAAAGGAATCGAGCTACTCGCTCCACCTAAACGTGGACGGCGAGAGCCAAGATCCAGTTGCCGAGATGTTCGACATCTTTATGCATCTGACTGAGGACCAGCGCAAGGCATTGCCCAAGCTGCCCGAAGGCTCACAGGGTCGCATGCTCCTCGATAACGAGGTGCTGAAGATTTGGCTGGACAGCGAGCGTGGCAAGTTGAGCATATTGACGGAACTGGAGTGCTCACCGCAGATCGAGCGCCTGCTGCTTCAGGTGGAGAGTCAGATGAACGTCTGCATCGGCCGCTATCGCACGGACATCATCAACGCGAAAAAAGAATAAGGTGCGATGGAAAAGAACTGGCGATTTGTTTGGCAATCGAACATCTTTTGGGCGTCGTGCGAACCATGCACGGCGGCCATCTTCTGGAGTCAGGTGCGCAATGCACAGGTGGGCTGGAAAGTGGGTACACGCCGTGCAATCATCAAGGCGGTACGCGAGGAACAGACACTGGACAAATGGGCGCGCCGCAGCGACTATCAGCAGTGGTGCCTCAAGCAGTTGGCCAAGCCCCGTGCGGGTAAGGACTTTGAACTAAAACCCACGCCGCTGCGCCTGTTGCAATGGGGCGAGGAACTGAAGACATCGCTGCCGGGATTTGTGTATGGCGTGAAGGAGTTTGCCCTGATACCACGCACGGACAAGGACGGCAACCCACGACTGGACGAGGAGGGCAACCCCATGATGTATCGCGCCAGAACGCAGAAGAACGTGGTACACCTGAGCGGACTGTTTATGAGCGACTACGACCATCTACCGTTTGCACCGCAGGAGTTGTATGAGAAAACACTTAGTCCGAGTTATCCCTGGAAGACGCGACTGGCTCACCTGACATCGAGCGGTGAAGGCCTCAGACTAGTGAGCGAATGGAACTCAGAAATAGGTGGCAACATAGCCGACCAGCAATACCTGCAGGCACAGGCTCTGGGTATGCTGAACGTCATCGGCACCACGAGCAAACACGTAACTGATAACTCGTGCGTGAACTGCGACAAATTCTCGTTCTGTCCCCGACTGGAAGACATCCTCTACCTCGACGAAGATAAACTCTTTAATTTTTAATATAAATCTTTAAAAGTTTGAACAGAATGGAAAATCCAGACTTGTTTGAAAACGAATTCGACCGTCAGTACGGCGATTCGTACCGTGAAGGAAACAGTGCCGCTACCAACTCCGACCATCAGCTGCCCGGCAATGCCGCAGCACCGTCGGAGGGCACGCAGTCGGTAACCCCCGCAGCCAGCGACGAGGCCGTCAAGGAACTCGCCAGCCAGATGGCGCCCAAGGACGGTGACCAAGCGAAGTATCTGGTGTTCGGCTACGATCCAGCCGACTTCGTTTTGGCCATGTATCCTGGTGGCCCCAACTGTCGACACGATGCTGCCCGCGACGCGTACAATGACCTCATCGTGATGTACGACGGCAACTGGGAACTGGCCCGCAACAAACTGCTGAGTTTTCAGTGGGTGCAAGACCTCATCAACGAACGCGGCATGAGCGAGATTGACCGCATCGTGGAGGGTGGCCGCAAGTTGTTGCAGAAGCGCGAAAGTGAGAACTTCAATGCTCCACAGCCCTCTAAAGAGATGCGTAAGGCCATCAAGCAGTTGACGGGGCGCGATTATAGCGCCTTGAAACGTGAACAGCGCGGCGTGGAGCAGGGGCAGGCCGTTGGCATGCAACAGGAGATTCTGCAAACGCTGGAGCGCATAGGCAACGAGTTTGCAAAGTTGATACCTTACTATCCACTGCTGAAGTTGCTATGTTTCCGCATGAAGCCAAAGTACTATCCGGCTGTGTTCTTCGTGGGTGGCTCGTTCGCCATGACCTTGCTCACGCGTTGTTTCTACTACTTTTGGCCCAAGCCGGGCAAAAAGAACCGTCTGAACAGTCTAGTGCTGCTGATTGGCCGCATGGGTGGCATGAAGTCGGTGGCCGTGGATTTGGAGGAAATCATGATGGAGCCCGTACACAAGGCCGACGCGCCGCAGATAGCCGCCCTGAACGCCTCGAACGCCGAGCGCGAACAGAACAACGGCGGTAAGTCGAACAAGAAACCACGCCCTACGGGTGTGTATCGTGCCCTGCCGCCAGAGACCAGTACGGCTGCACTGCGCGAGGCTGAGGCCAATGCCCACGAGATGCTGGATGGCGAGGACTACTACCTGCATGTGAGCATCTTCGACAGTGAGTTGCAGAACACGCTCTCTCAGATGAAGAAAAGCTACATGGATGCCCTGCTGACGTATTGGCTCAAGAGTTTCCACTCGGAAAAACATGGTGCCTACCTCAAGACATCTAACGCTCCCGTGGGCGAAACGCCCGTGCACTTCAATGCCGTTTACACGGGCACGGAGGACGCGCTGAAGAAGCTCAATGTGGAGTCGAATATCGTGAATGGTCTGATGTCGCGTTTTACGGCTGTACCCAATGCGGATAGTAACTTTGAGATGCTGGAGCCGCCTCCCTACGATGAGGCCGCACAGAAGCGAGACGCTGAGCTACGCGACTGGGCGTATAAGCTGAACGACTGTAAGGGCGAGATACCCTGCGAGCCTATCAGCAAGGCGCTGCAGTTGTGGACCAAGCACCACATGGCCGACGCTGGCGAGGACAACGACATGGCGCAGGAGGACTTGGTGAAGCGTCCGTGCTGGCATGCGGCCAACTTTGTGCTCCCCTTCGTTCTGACCCGCCATTGGGACAAGATGGTTCAGGACAGCGACGGACTGTGGAAATGTGGCCCAGACTTCAAGGTAGATCAGAAGGACGTGCGACTGGCCATTTTAATAGCTAATGCACAACTGGCGTTCCAAGAGTATTATTGCAAGGCGATTCTGGAGAAGCACTACGACGACCTGGCAGCCGCTCAGGCTTCGAACGTGCGCCACAAGCAGAAGACATGGCTGGGGTATCACAGACTGCCCGAGGTCTTTTCATCAGACGACGTAGACCGTGCTTTCTCCTACGAGGGTAAAATGGGAAGTATCTGTAGTCGCCTGAAGCGTTTGCAGGATCAGGGTCTGGCGCAGAAGATTACCAGTGGTAAAGACAAGGGTAAGTATCGAAAGCTGATGTAAAGGTCTGCTTTTACCCGCAAATATTGCATTATTGCATTGCGTTCGTTTTTTCATTGTGTAGGGGCAGGTTTTATAGTGGAATCTGCCCCTTAATTTATCACCAAAATAGTTAACGTATTTTAGCAAATAAATATGCTAAATTGTTTGCACAATTCAAATAAATTTCGTACCTTTGTAAGCAAAGAAAGGCAGGAGAATCCTGACCTGGATTAAGTATAACTTTAATAATCTTATATCATGAGCAAAATTCTTTATGAAGTTTATCAGAATGACATCAAGGACTCAGAGTCTGTGATGTACGGAAAGTGGTATGCCCGTCTGAAGAGTATCGAGACGCTGAACATGACGAAGCTGGCTAAGCACATCTCGGAACATGGTTCGGTATTTACCGAAGACGTGGTTGAGGGCGTGATGAAAAAGTTCAAGACCTGTCTGCTGGAAATGCTGCTGGAGTCTAAGAAGGTGAAGGTGGCCGGACTGGGCACGTTCTACCTGACCTGCGAGTGCCAGAAGGGCGGTGCCGACAAGGAGGAGGACTTCAACGTGAACCAGCACATCGCTGCGCTGCACATCCGCTTCCTGCCCGATCAGACGCAGGAGGACAATCTCTCCAGCCGTGAGTTCATCAAGAAGGCTGAGTTCGTCAACGTCAAGAGTCTGTTGTCATCGGGCAAGACCGAGGACGAAGGTGACGACGAGGAGAACGGAGGCTCTGAGCAGGGCGGTTCGCAGAACGGCGGTGGCACCAACACCGGAGGCAACACCGGCGGCGGCGATAACAACGGTGGCGGCGGTGGTGGCGACGATAGTCCCATCGATGATGATTAAAGCCTCAAAGAGCGCAGGAGAGACCTCTCTCCTGCGCTCGAGGTGACATCCCTCATGTCATCTCGACCGCGCTCGAGCTTTGCTCGCTCGCTACCGAAGGGACGCGAGAACGGAGTGAGTGGAGAGATCTCTCCATGCGCTTCGCTTAGTCGAGATGACATTTTATTCAGAAATGAAAGTCGGTTTTCTCTACGCCTGCACCATAGATGGTCTTGAAGTCGTTTTTCATCGAGATGACGGTATAGCCGTTCTTGCGCCATTTGGCCTCACGCTTGGCACCTTCTGCGAGGTCGGCATGGTCGCGGGCATCATCGTCGGCCACGAGCATGAATGTCACGGTGGGGTACTTCTGGTTGCCCATGCAGTAGTTGTGCATCGCCTCGTCGCCGCTACTGTTGCCAAACGAGATGACGGGTACCTTTCCGATCTCCTGGCTGATCTGCAGCACCTTGTTGGTCTTCAGGTTCTTGATGAGCAGCGAGTCGGTACGCACGAGGTATTCCTCCTTGCCCATCGTGTACTCCACGCCTTCCTGATCCTGCTTGCTGGAGCGGAGCATCACGTCCATGCCGATGACGCGACCGGGGTCGATGCCCAGCGACTCTACCAGCGCCCTGCAGATGAAGCGGTCGCTACCGGAAACGACATAGAAGGTGAAGCCATGATCCTTCAGATAGTCGAACACCTGGAGCATGGGCTTGTAGAAGCTCTCGCCATAGGTCATGCCCCGGAAGCCGTTGACGGGCTTGGCGGCATAGGCCTTGACATAGGCATCGAACTCTGCCAGCGACATGCCTGCATAGGCCTTGGCTGCCGCACGGGCATGCTTCATGTCGAAATGGGCGGGCAGCGGCTTGCCGTTTCTCACGAAGTCTCTGATCTCCTGGGCTGTCTGCCTGACATCTTCTGGCGCAATGTCCTTATAGGCGGGATCGTCTAAGGCGCGGTATTCCAGCAGGTTGTATTCGAAATAGGTGGGATAGAGCTCGCCGACGAAGGTGCCGTCCATATCGAAGGTGGCAATACGGTCTTCCTTCTTGATAAAATGGGCGGATTGGGGGTTGGTCACGTCATCCACATATTTTTCCAGGACTGTCAGCGCCTCACAATTGTTCCATTGCGAAAAGTAGTCTTTCTTCACCAGACCGTCAGTCTCCAGGCGGCTACAACTGCAGAGAACAGCAAGGATGATAACCAGCAGATAGAGATGTTTCTTCATAACAGTTTGCTTATTACAGAAATAGTAACTGGGTGCAAAGATAGTGATTTTGTTTTTATTATGCAAGCGAAACTGTTAATAAATTAAAAAGAAAGGCTGTTCATAGAATAATATCCATATATAATGTGTATCTTTGCAGAACTAACTTGTGATCAATCATGATGCATAGAACTGATAATTTATCTAAAAGCACAAGAGTAGCCATCTTATCAACAGCGTTTTTCGTATCACTGCTGTTGCTGTTGCTGGCTCTCTGGGTGTGCAACTATTGTATTAATGCAGAGGCTCACGCGCGCTACGTAGGCGTGACGAATGTGGCTTCAGAGAAGATAGCCAAGACCATCAGCGGTATGGAGATGAATGCCATGAACGTGTTTGACGAAGTGCAGAAACACATGGATTCGCCTGAGGCGGTGGTTGACGCCCTGATGAGCAAAACCAGCCTGAACCCCGACGTGAGAGGTTATTTCGCTGCCTTCGAGCCCGAGTATTTCCCGGAGAAGGGCAGATGGTATGAGCCCTACGCGCACCAGACCGACTCGACCCATGAGTTCAAGATAACTCAGGTGGGATCGGCCAGGCATAACTATACCCAGTCGGACTGGTATATGAAAGCCAAGGAGCTGAAGGCGAGCTTCTGGTCGGACCCCTATTACTATTACGACGGCACGAGCATCAGCGGACACTACTGCACCTTCGTGGAGCCCATCTACAACGCGGAAGGGAAGCTGGCTTGCGTTTGCGGCGCCGACATGACCTTTGAGTGGCTCGCCAAGGAGCTGGAGCAGATCGACTTGGAAAGCAAGCAGGACGACCTGCTGAACCTATACGTGTTTAACCAGGAGCAGGACTTCTATACGGTGGTGCTGAACGGCGACGGCAGCTGCCTCGCCTACCCCGAGGGGCAGAAAGTGGCGATTGACGACGAGGACGTGCTGAAGGACCTGAAACAGAGGAAAAGTGGCTTCAAGAAGATGGCCATCAACGGCAAGAACGCTACCGTATATTACGGACCGATCAGGAATATCAACTGGGTGACGGCAGTCATTGTGCCGGCCTATGAGGTGCAGAAGCCTATCCTCATGATTGGCCTCACATTGTTCATCGTGATGCTGCTGGGCATGATAATCATCTATAAACTTTTGTAATATGAGAAACGCAATGGGCAGAAATAATTTGAAAGGGATCATTCTGGCGGCCTCAGCCATGGTGCTGGTGATGGCGGCGCTGACATTCCTGGTGTGTCGATATGCCATGATGTCGGAGAAGCATGCACGCTATGTGGGCATCATGAATGTGGCATCAGAAAAGGTGGCCAAGTCGATCAGGGGCATGGAGATCAATGCCAAGAACGTGTTCGACGAGGTGCAGAAACATATGGACTCGCCTGAGGCTGTGGTGGCTGCCCTGAAGAGCAAGACCAGCCTGAACCCTGACATTGTAGGCTATTTCGCAGCCTTCGAGAAAGACTTCTTCCCCCAGAAGGCGGGATGGTACCAGCCTTATATCTCGAAGGCAGATGACAGCGAGGAGTACGTGGTGAGCCAGATAGGATCGGGCTCGGAAGACTATACGACAACCCAACTGTATAAGCTGGCCAAGGAGCAGGATGCAGGCTTCTGGTCGGAGCCTTACGTTCATAAGGACAGCCTGGGCACAACCCGTCATTACTGCTCGTTTATGACGCCCCTCTACGACGAAACGGGGAAGCTGGCCTGTATCTGCGGCGCCGACATGACCTTTGAATGGCTCACCAAGGAGCTGAAGCAGATTGACTACAGCAGCAAGCAGGACGAGCTGCTGAACAAATATATGACGGATAAGGATCAAGACTACTATACGGTGGTGCTCAATAACGATGGCACCTGCCTCGCCTACCCTGAAGGGAAAAGCATCACCATCGAGGACAAAGACTTGCTCAACAACCTGAAGAAGCATCGGAGGGGCATCACGGATATGACGGTGAACGGCGTGCCGGCAACCATCTATTACGGGCCCGTCAATCAGAAGGATGTGGACTGGGCAGTAGCCGTCGTTGTACTCCATCCTTAAAGAGAAGAAACCATGAAAGGGTTTAAAAACATATCACCGGCAGCCCTTAAACTGAATCTGACAGTAGCCGTAGGGACTGTGTCACTGCTAGTTGTATCGCTGGCAGTGATGATGTATTTCTCGCTTCACGCCATCAGGCAGGAGGCGATGCTGGATGCGGAGCAGACCCTGGCGGGCACGGTGCAGAACATCGATAATATACTGCTGAGCATAGAGCAGACCTCGGATAACGTGTACCACGAGATGCTGGAACATATTAACCAGCCTGAGCGGATGGAGGAATACTGTCGCAGAACCGTGGAGAGTAATCCTTATATCGCGGGCTGCGCCATTGTGTTCAAGCCTAATTTCTATCAGGATCGCGAGCTGTTTATGGCCTATATGTACCGCCAGGAGGCAAAGCTCGTGTCGTCGCAATCGTTCGGGCCGAAGCCCTATACGGAGCAGGTTTGGTATAAGGTGCCTATGAAGACGGGGCGCGCCTGCTGGCTGGATCCGTTTAAGGACGAGAACATGGAGGGAGAGTCGATTACCACCTTCTGCCTGCCAATCTACGTCGCTGATCACCAGAAGGATAACCTGACAGACAAGGCATGCGTGGGTGTGCTGGCAGTGGATATCTCCATCAGTCAGCTCTCTCAGGCGGTGCTGTCGTCGAAGACTTCTCCCGCAAGCTATAGCGTGCTGTTAGGCAGCAACGGCTCCCTCATGGTTCACCCAGACAGCAAGAAGTTGAAGCGCCAGTCGGTTTACACCTATATAGGGGATGACCCCGATGCCAAGAGGGCTGTCAAGGCGATGATGGATGGAGAAACGGGCTATAAGGTCTTCGAGATGAATGGCAAAGACTGGTATGTGTTCTACCAGCCCTTCTCTCGCGGAAATTTGTCGGATCAGAGCATCGACCAGCTTCACTGGAGCGTGGGAGAGGTGTTTTCTGCCGACGACATGCTGAGATCCTACAATCGGCTGATCTACATGGTGGTGCTGATAGCCATCGCGAGTCTGATCATCTTCTTCATGCTCTGCTACAGATACGGACGCAAGGAGCTGAAACCCCTCCATCTGCTGATACACTCGGCCAAACACGTTGCCAAGGGCAACTTCAGCGAGCTGGTGCCCATGACGGAGCGCGAGGACGAGCTTGGACAACTGCAGCATCGATTCAGGAAGATGCAGCTGTCGCTGACGGCACATGTGAAGGAGCTGGATCTGCTGCAAGCCTCGTTGGAGGAGAAAAGTGAGATCCTGCAGAAGACCTCAGGACAGACCATGAAGAACGACAAGGTGATGTCGGCCTTCCTGCACTATATCTCAAACCAGATGATCATTCCTGGCGACAAGATCGACCAGAGCATCACCAAGCTCTGCAACAACTATTCCACCATGAGTGAGAAGGAGATAGAAAAAGAGATGGAGATCGTCAAGAAACAGAGCAATACGATTCTGCAACTGTTGGGCCAGATTATTCAGACCATACAGATAGAATCGGGAAAGGAGGGCAGCGATGAGTAAGATCAAGAACAGACTCTCCAGAAAGCTCAGTATCGGCCTCATGCTGCTGGCTGCACCCATGTTCATCGTCACGCTGGGCCTCTTCTTCCTGCAGTCGCGCTACCTGATACGTGAGGAGGCGAAAGACCGCTCGAACAGTATCCTCAAGACGACGATTCTCAGCGTCAGGCACTATATGAGTACGATTGAGACCTCGACGAATGCCAATGCCTGGCTCATGGAGGAGCACTTTACCCCCGACTCGCTGGAGATCATCTCACGAAAGATCCTGCAGATGAATCCCAACATCCTCAGCTGCTCTGTGAATGCCGAGCCGGATATGTTCCCACAATACGGGCAGCATTTCTCGATCTATTCCGTGAAAGAGGGCGACACGATCCAATCCTTCCGTGAGACGGCATACGACTATCACGAGAAGCTTTGGTACAAGACGGCACTCAAGGCTGGCAAGCCCTGTTGGGTAGAGCCCTTTGGGGAGCATACAGAAGGGACGATCGACCACCATGAGGCTGTAGCGTCCTATTGCCGTCCGCTCCGTCTGGCCGATGGGCGACTGGCTGGTGTCGTGGCTGTGGACTTCGATTTCGACCACCTTTCCAAGACCATCAACGAGGCACAGCACCATTATCCTGATGCCTATTTCATGCTGGTGGGCAAAGACGGGCGCTTCTTCATCCATCCAGATGCGGCGAAGCTCTTCAGAAAGACCATCTTCACGGATACCGATCCGCTGAAGAATGCCGATATCATTGCCTTAGGCCATGAGATGACGGAGGGCAGCAAAGAGGGCACCATGCATATCAACACCAGCGGCAAGCGCTACCACGTGTGCTACCAGCCTGTGCCTGGCACGGACTGGACCCTGGCGCTGGTATGTCCTGACAGCGAGGTGCTGACGAGCTATCACCAGTTGGCTTATGTGATGGCATTTGTGATCATCATCGGTCTGCTGGTATTGCTATGGCTGACCAATCATGTGGCGAAGCTTACCGTCAGCCCCCTCAACAACCTGCTGAACATGACGCAGGAGATTGCCGACGGCAACTACGACGAGACGATCCCCCACTCCAACCAGCTGGATTTGTTCTCAAGGCTGCAAGACAGCTTCGCCACGATGCAGCAGTCGCTCAAGGAGAAGATGGGTAACATCCACCAGGCGGCCACTGAACTCAGGAAGCGCAATGAGCAACAGCAGAAAGCCATAGACATGGCTGAAGCGGCTCAGAAAGAGAAAGACATCTTCATACAGAACGTGTCGCACCAGATCCGTACGCCGCTGAATCTCATGCTGGGCTTTATGGAAGTGCTGCACGAACAGCTGAAGGCACGTGGCGACAACACGGCATCGCTAAGCTATTTTGAGAAAAAGGAACTGGATGACATGACGGAGTCGATGAAGCACAATGCCGTGCTGCTGAAACGCATGATCCTGATGCTCTACGACAGCTCTGAGGCTGGCGCTTCTGAGGAGAGGAAATGCAAGCGAGAAGACGAGTTGTCGTGCAACGAGATCGCACGCGAGAGCATCAGCTATTCTAAGACGCACAATCCTGGTGTGCTGATCCGTTTCGAGACCACGGTGCCAGACTCCCTGTATATTCTGACCAACCGCGTGTATCTGACTCGCACACTCCGCGAGATGCTGTATAATGCCGTGAAGCACTCCGACAGGAAGCATATCATGATGCGCGTGGTGCATACCAGCACCCATATCCTGTTTATGGTTCAGGATACAGGTCCTGGCTTGCCTGAGGATGCACAACATTTGATCGACAAGCCTTTCGCCAAGGTGGACATGCTGTCGCAGGGACTCGGACTCGGATTGCCGCTGTGTAAGCGCCATGCGATGACCCTTGGAGGCGAACTGACGCTTGATCCCAACTATCATGACGGTTGTCGGTTTATTCTGCAATTGCCAAGATAAGAAGATGAAGAGGAAGACGATAGCATGCTGTCTGGGGCTTTTGTTCTCGATGAAAGCCTTTGCCCAGATTCCTTATTTTGCACCAACGGTGGGTGACGGTAAGATGTATGCCTACACCTCACTCAAAGTGCGTCCAGGCATCAATCGCCAGGAGACTTACACCACGTTCCAGTATGGCTTGGGCGATCATTTCGCCACAGGCGCAGACCTCTATACAGGACAGAACTGTGCCTATTGGGGCGCGCTGATACGCTACGGACTGGAGGTGAGCCAGTGGTTTAACATCGGCGCAGAGGTGATCCCCTCGTTCGACCTGAACAACAGCTTCAAGTTCGCCTATCTGTCGTCGGCACTCTATCTGAATGGGGCCATCTCGAGAAACAAGCGCCTATTCTGGTGTACGAACACCTGGTGGGTGGTGAACAGGGACAAGCCCTTTACCCTCTCCAACTACGAATATCTGGCTTATACCATTCCCCTGAAGAAACAGCAATCCCTCACCCCCATGGTGGGAACCATCCACTCCTGGTTGTTTGATCAGGATCTGGACTTAGCGGCCGGATGCTATTACAGCATCAAAAACTGGAATATATACGTTTGGGGAAATGACTATCTGAAAAGCCATCCACGATTCATCGTTGGCGTGGATTATACCTTCTAATCAGCCTTTGGCGTGAAGAGCATCAGCCAACGATAGAGATTACATCCTACGAAATTACCCAAAACCTCGCTGACATAGACGATGAGGACTGCTGGCTGCAGCACCTGATCGGAAGGAGATACGAGGAAATAGAAGGCATCGGCGATGGAGTGGGCAAAGCCGCAGAGAATGAACACGGGAACACCCAGTACCAACGGCAGCACCTTTCCCTTGCGGGCAAACTCAACTGCTGTGGTCATGATGAAGCCGCAACCAATGGCAAGCAGGAAACAAGCCCAGGGACCCTTTGCCAGTCTTCCAGCCAGGATCTTCGCTGCAGGCTCCACACAATCGGGCTGGGCATAGGCTATGAGCCAAGCCGTGAGCAGACAGCCCACAATATTACCGAAAAGCACCGTCAGCAGCATCGACCAGTCGCCCTGGCGACGGATAAAGCCTGCTGTACCCGTATAGAGCTTCAGCCCATAATAGACTACGGTAGTCAGGCCGAAAGCGAAGAGTACGGCACCAGCCACACCACCTACACGGAGGTTAACTACACATCCGATAGAGATACAGATACCAGCAAGAATAGCAGGCGTAAAAGTTTTTTGAAACATCGCTTGTCCTAATATTTCATTCGTCGGGTAAGAACAGGGGATCTTCAGGCATCACCATGATGGGCTTCGTCGCTGCAGCCTTGAGGATATGCTCCGGCACGTATTTCTTATCAACTACCAAGCGGAACATATATTCACGGAACCAACGGTCGGTCATAATCAGACAGCCCTGCTGGCCCCAAGAGGCGCCCCAGGAGTTCTCTACCTTCCATTTACGAGCATTGCCCTCATCATCAACATCTACTGCAGTCAGCGTCATCGCATGGGTAGATCCGCTGTCGAAGGTGGAGATGCGCTGCGCCTTATCCATCGAGAAGGTGGTACCAAAGAGTGAACCATAGTCGAAATTCTCGATATCGGCATAGCCGCGCTTACGATCGAGAAACTTACCCACATCGTAAGAGCTATAGAGCTTACGGCCATCTTTCAGCGAGGCAATAGCCATCTGAGCGATGTCGTCCATCGGCAGATTGACGTAGCACCAGTTGTGGCCATCATAGGTATGACGATCATATTCCACCTCATAGGTCTTATAATAAGGACGACGCGGATCGTTCATCGCCATGATGAACGTGCCGTTGAGCGGACCACCCACCACCTCCTGGAAGAACGATTGCGGCGTGTATTCCTTAGCAGGGCCCTTAGCCTTGCCATCCTTATCCTTAAAAGCATAGGTGAACTGCTCAACAGGTGCACCGATGGTGAGTGTGAGCATCCGGTAGATCTCGCCAAGCATCTGGGTCTTGGCCTTCTGGATATCCTTGGTACTCTTGCCCTTTGCCACCATATCGCGTAACTGGAGCCCAAACTCACGCAGTTTGGAGGAGATGATGGAAGCGGCCTTCGATGTATTGTCGGTAGAATACGACTCTGGCATCACCTCTGCAGGCACAAGCCCGTATTTATCAGCCAGATCGGAAACACCACAGAAAGTACCACCATCATTGATCGGATGATGGAAGAAGAACTGCACACGCTGATCGTCGATGGGCTTCTTGCCTGTATCGATGACACCTTGAAGCATGAGGTTGGCCTTTTCAAGCTGATCCCAGAAGAAGAGATAGGCCTGAGAGAACTCTATCTGCACGGAGTCGCGCTGGGCAAAGTTGGAGCGCAGCACATTGAGGCCGCTGAACATCCAGCAGCGCCCTGAGGATTGCTGGTCGGTGATCGACTGGCGAGGCGTCTCTATATTAAAATAGGTATCTAACGCGCGCGCGCTAACACGATTCTTTGCCAAGGCATCAATGCTGTTAGCAGCAATGGCATTGGATATAGCCTTATCGGCAGGCGATAAGGGCTGAACATTCTGAATCTCACGGAGCATTTCAGTTGTGATACCACCCGACTGGGCACAAACTGAGAGTACACAAAGTACTATACTTAATAAGAGGATATATCTTTTATTCATCGAAAACTTCATTTAGTGCCACAAAGATAGGTGTTTTTTTACGAAATTTAGCCGATTATCATCTTTTTTATCATTTTTTTATGTTTTTTTTTGGAAGTTACAATTATTTTTTCTATCTTTGCGGTGTTTAATACAAACATTTAAATGATGGAGGAATTGATGGGAGAAATAAATAAAGTTTTTGATATAGGTCAAAATATCGGCCTGTTATCGCACACAATCACAAATAATCCACCGTCTTATTCCGATAATTGATGTACTTTTGCACCGCAATTGAAACATTGTGAATATTAATAAAGAATTAACAGTTATTTTTAAATTAACACAATTATGAAGAAAATTTTGATGATCGCTGCCCTGATGGTAGCTACAGTTTCAGCAAAAGCTCAGTTCGAGCCGGGTACATTCTCACTCCAGCCAAAGGTTGGTTTTGAGCTCACTTCTATTTCTGGTGATGGTTCTAAGTTCAAGCCTGGTTTCACTGCTGGTCTTGAGGGACAGTATCAGATCAACAACTGGTTCGGTCTTTCTGCAGGTGTTCATTATGCAATGGGCGGTTGCAAGATCAAGGACGTTGATTCCAAGTTCAACATGAACTATGTCAACATCCCTGTGATGGCTAAGTTCTATGTAACTAAGGGTCTCTCTCTGAATGCAGGTCTGCAGCTCGGCTTCATGACAAGTGCTAAGCTTGCTAATGTTCAGCTCCTGGGTGGTAAGTCAGATGTTGACATCAAGGATCTTTGCAACAAGACTGACTTCTCAATTCCTTTGAGCATCGCTTACGAGTTCACAAATGGTCTGTCATTCGAGGCTCGTTACAATGCAGGTGTTACCAATGTATTCAAGGACGATGTAGTTAATGCTGCACTTGATGTTGTAGGTGGAACAAAGCGTTGGGATGACAACAAGAACGAGATGTTCATGATCACCGTTGGATACAAGTTCGCTCTCTAATTATTCAAAAGAATAACTTCAAGCCGCACCCGAAAGGATGCGGCTTTTACTTAAAAATAACACAATTATGAAGAAAATTATGATGATCGCTGCCATGATGGTAGCAACTTTGAGCGCAAATGCTCAGAATGAGGTAGGTCAGCTTAGCATTAAGCCTACTATTGGTTTGAATTTCGCTACATTGACCAAGAGTGATATATCAAAGACACGCACAGGTCTTAACTTTGGTATTGAGGCTGAGTATGGTGTAACTGAGAAATTCGGTGTTACTGCAGGTCTTTTCTACTCCCAGCAGGGTGCAAAGACCAAGGATTTCCATTTAGCCGTGAAGAATAATATCATTGGTGGTAAGGAATTTGATGGTAAGGCTACTATCAAGCTCGACTATATCAACATCCCCATCTTGGCTCAGTACTATCTCATTCCTGGTTTGGCTATCAAGGCCGGTATTCAGCCTGGATTCAATGTATTGAAGAAGGTTGCTCTTGATGGTACAGTCTATCAGGGTGGTGTTCAGGGTGGCAATCCTGAAAAGATTGATGAGTCTATTAAAATTGAAGAAGGTGTGAAGAACTTTGCATTTGCTATTCCTGTAGGTCTCTCTTATGAGTATAAGAGCTTCGTCCTGGACGCTCGTTACAATATTGGTGTGACTAAGGCTGGTTCTGATTATGATGGTCATCACTCAGTATTCAGCATTACTCTGGGTTACAAGATTCCCATCAACTAATAGAAGCATATAACACATAATAATAAACCGCATCCATTCGGGTGCGGTTTATTTTTTGCATTTATTTCTTTTTCGTAGAGATGTGGAAGGTCTTGGTGGCTTTCGTAGAAGTGCTCTTCTGAGAGGACTTCGTGGTAGTGGTGGTAGAAGCAGAAGTGCCCTTGTAATATTTCAGCGCCTCAGGCATCCAGCCCTGAATCTGCTTGATACGGGTGGCATCAGAGGGGTGATCGCTCAGGAACTCCGACCTCTGGTTGTTGGAAGCTGCTGCCATACGCTGCCAGAAGCCCACAGCCACCTGGGGATCATAGCCTGCCATGGCGGCAAAGATCAGTCCCATGTGATCAGCCTCACTCTCATGACTGCGTGAATAACTGAGATTCTTGAAATTGAAACCCTGGGCAGCAATCGCCTGGATAATAGAAGAGGTGCTGGATCCGACACCTATACCACCCAGAACAGCGGCACCAATCTGCATACCATACTGCTGCTTGATCTGCGTGCTCATCTGCTCGGCAGAGTGACGAGCCACAGCGTGGGCTATCTCATGGCCCAGGACAATAGCAAGTGAGGGCTCGTCCTGAGTAAGGGGCAGAATGCCTTCATAGACACAGATCAGACCACCAGGCATACACCAGGCATTGGCCTCCTTGTTCTGTATCAGATTGAAGGTCCATTTAAAATTTTGTACGTCGCTGCCCATACCATTGGCATTCAGGTAGTTGGTAACAGCAGTAGCCAGGTTCTGCCCCACTCGTTTCACCATGGCTGTATTGGCAGCATTGGTAGAGAGCTTGGCAGTCTTCATAAACTCATTATACTGCTGGGTGGAGAGGCTCAGCACATCGCCATCGCTCACCATCAGACTCTGCTGGCGACCTGTGATAGGCACCGTTTTGGTAGTGCCGCAGCTAACTAAAAGGGCTGCTGCAACCGACAAAAGAATGGTCTTAATACTTCTCATATTCGTTTTGATTATTAGTTTCTGAGTGCAAAATAAGCAAAAAAAACTGGAATCTGCAAATTTTAGACACAAAAATAGAGGCACCCCTCACGGAGTGCCTCCTGCTTTCAACTAATAATAATTACACGTTTTTCCTCTTTTTCTTACTTGTTAAGACCACGATTGTTGATCGTTGTGTTCAGCAGCGTCAGATAAGTACGGAACTGCTTCTCGTTCAACACGTAGCGCATCCACTTCACGTCGTTGTCGATAGCACGGGCTACGAGAGCCTTACGATCGTTGTTGGCGTACTGAGCGGCAAACATCAGCTCAGAAGCGAATGTGTGGTGAATGTCAGCAACGGCCTCCTTCTGGTCGTTTGCCAAGTCAAGTGCTGCAGAGAGCTTATTCATATTGATGTTCAGCTCGTATGCCTCTACATTATCGACATTGGCTACTTTGTCACCTTCTGCAAATGCGGTTGTCATACTCAGCATTGCTACTAATGTCAAAAACATCTTTTTCATCTTTTTACCCTTTCTTTTCTTTACTCGGAGCGGTGTGTTAGGCCGCTCTTACTTTA
>JAEEGL014814872.1_pt1 | contig 18142 bp, 16 predicted proteins | sample 9134231 | NCBI WGS metagenome assembly JAEEGL01 (sample SAMN16246548, study PRJNA631951) | gut metagenome | biome: gut microbiome; feature: rumen; material: fiber-attached | host: Bos | place: Iran: Karaj | collected 2018-10 | reverse complement strand
TGTTACAACATGAACACCCTTGCCTGCGAGAGCATCAAGATATGAAGGAAGTGTAGCCACAAGAGTCTTACCTTCACCGGTTCTCATCTCGGCGATACGTCCCTGATGAAGAATAACGCCACCAATAAGCTGTACTCTGAAGTGCTCCATTCCAAGAACACGCTTGCCCGCCTCACGAACTACCGCATAGGCCTCCGGCATGATATCGTCAAGGGTCTGTCCATCAGCCAGTCTCTTCTTAAACTCGGTTGTCTTAGCCCTGAGCTCTTCATCAGAAAGTGCCTGCATCTGTGGCTGCATAGCCTCAATCGAGTCTACTGTAGAGCGGATACGTCTAAGTTCCCTTTCACTATGTGTTCCAATAATCTTATCAATAATGCTCATTTCCTATCTCCTAAAAAAGGGCAAAATTCCCCTTTATTCTAAGCAAAGTCCAAACCACATTGTAGCAGATTTGTCCCATTTATTCAATAGCTTGATAGAACGACGGAAACGGCTTTGTGACACAGAAGTTTCCTATGCTACAAAGCCGTTCGTTGAATTTTCAATATTCAGTTTTTTTATTAGCAAGTGGTCTGAAGATGGTCATGCGACCGAACCAGCAGACCATTCTGGTGAGTACGACTCCGACCATTACTCCGCAGCTGTCGATTATCACATCCCGTTTCTGCGGGCTGCGGCCCACAGTGAAGGACTGGTGGTACTCATCAAGTGCTGCAAAGCCGATACAAAAGCCTCCTGCCAGGAGTATAAGCCATATCCCTCTTATGCCGTAGACATATAGAGGAAAAGCAACGCTTGCTCCAAGCATGAAGTATTCTGTGAAATGAGCCGTCTTACGAATATAGAACTGCGATTTCTTGGAAAGCTCTGAAATGCGCTGCTCTGACCATCCTTTGTCCATGACTTCGTTAACTACAGTGAAGACTTTTACACCAACCTCATAGCTGAGCTGTCCGCTTGTGTTTCCATCCTGCTCGGAAAACATGAAGATAACACACATCATGACGATGGCAGGAACAAAAGACAAAGGCTTAAGTACAAAACGCAGTGTCTGTTTTATATACATCCAAAAGTATTTCATAAGCAAATCCTATAACAACCTTCGGCTGTTGTCAGTTTATTTTACAATCTCTTCCATCTCGCTGATGGCCTCTCCAAATACAGCAAGAGCTGCATCGATAGGTGCCTTTGTTGTAAGATCAACGCCTGCGATCCTAAGAAGGCTTACAGGATCCTGTGTGCATCCGCTTGAAAGGAACTTCTTGTACTGCTCTACTGCAGGTGCGCCCTCCTTGAGAATGCGGTCAGCGATAGCAACAGCTGCTGCAAAGCTTGTAGCATACTGATAAACATAGAAATTGTAATAGAAGTGAGGAATTCTGCACCACTCCCATCCAATCTCTTTGTCAGAGATCATATCTTTTCCAAAGTACTGCTTGTTAAGCTCAAGATATACGTCGTAAAGCGACTCTGCAGTAAGAGGTGTTCCAGCCTCTGCCATCTCGCAGGTCTTTCTCTCAAACTCCTCAAACATTGTCTGACGGAACATTGTTCCCTTGAAGCTGTCAAGGAAGTGGTTGATGATGAATGCCTTCTCTTCCTTGCTCTTTGCATTGTCCTTCATGTAGTGGTAAAGAAGAACCTCGTTTGTTGTAGAAGCAACCTCTGCAACAAAGATCTTGTAATCGGAATCAATTACAGTCTGAGCCTTCTCTGAATACCATGTGTGCATTGAGTGGCCCATCTCGTGAACAAGTGTAAATACATCATCAAGAGTATCGTTGTAGTTGAGGAGCATGTATGGGTGAACTCCATAAACGCCTGAAGAATAAGCGCCACCTCTCTTGCCCTCGTTCTCTACTACGTCGATCCATCTGTTCTCATAAGCCTCTTTTACCACCTCAAGATAATCATCGCCAAGTGGCTTAAGTGCCTTGAGAGACAGCTCTTTTGCCTCATCATAGGTAACCTTCATGTCAAAATCAGCAAGCATTGGAACATATACATCATACATGTGGAGCTCATCAACTCCGAGGAGTTTCTTACGGAGGCTCACATATCTGTGCATCTTGTCCATGTTGTCGTGAATGGACTCAAAAAGTGAATCGCAAACAGCAGGTGAAACATCATTTCCATCAACTGCTGCCTCAAAAGCAGAATTGTACTTTCTAGCCTTAGCCTCGAAGATACGGCCCTTAACCTCGCCGTCGTACATTGCAGCCCAAGTGTTCTTGAACTCCTCATATCTGCCGTAGAAAGCCTCAAAGCTTGCCTTTCTGAGTACTCTGTCCTTAGACATCTGAGTAGGAACGAATCTTCCGTTTGAAAGAGTAACCTCTTTGCCCTCTGAATCTTTTACAGAAGGGAACTTGAGGTCAGCGTTAGAAAGCATACCATAAGCCTTCTGTGAAGCGTCCTTAACTTCACCTGCGGAAGCAAGAAGCTGCTCCATCTCGCTGCTAAGCATGTGATCCTTGAGTCTTCTGATCTCACGAATAAGTCTCTTGTATCTGTCGAGATCAGGACAAGCCTTGTAGTATTCCTCAAGCTTCTCATCTGAAAGCTCAAGAATCTCAGGGCTCATGAAAGCTGACTTCTCTGCAGAGTCAACATAAGCTGACATTGCGCGCTGCTTCATTGCCTGATACTTGGAATTTGCTGTATCCTGGTCCTCTCTCATGTGCGCATATCCGTAAATAGCGCCAATAAGAAGTGTCTGCTCCTCGTTGGCCTTCATAAGAGCGAGGAGATTCTCTGCTCCATCTGAAAGCTTTCCCTGATATGAAGCGATAGTCTTGTTCACTTCATAAACCTTCTTGAGGTCATCTTCCCACTTAGCTTCATCGTCATAAATATCTTCAAGTCTCCAGGTAAGGTCCTTTGCGACTTCTTCTCTCTTTGGTAACTTATCTGTCATGTCTCATAGTCTCCTTTCGTTTGCTAACATCTTCAGGTTCAAAACCTATCAGTTAAGAATTTTCCTGATATCACCATCTTTTATCATGATGGGCATCAATTTGCAGCCCTTTACACCGAGGTTGCGAAGTTCCTCGTCAAGCTTTTTATCCGAATAGCCGTTGGTATTAAGAAAAATACTGGCCATTCCGTTTTTGACGGCAACTCCTACGTCACTGAAAATGTCATTACCTATCATAACACACTTGTCAACGGAAAGACCATTTTCCTTGATAAGAAGCTCCAAGAATTCCTTCTGCGGCTTCTTGATCTGCTTATCCGAAGAAATAAAAATGTCATCGAATTTATCAGAAAGTCCCAAGTCCTTAAGTTCTTTTTCCGTATAGGCCCTCTGGGCATTTGACAAAAGAAATATCTTCTTGCCTTTACTTCTTAAATACTCGAAGGTTTCAAGCACTCCGTCGAAGAGCTCAAATCTTGTTCTTGTCATCTCTCTAAACCAGGTACAGAAAGAAAGTATCTCAGGAGATGTAACTGTGAGTGACGAAGTTTTCTCTTTATTTCCTGCGCACTCTGAAAGTTTTTCCTCAGTCTTTGTGCTTTCGGATTCTTTTCTTATCTCAACACCTTCTCTAATTAGCCTCAGCCATACATTCTCAATAAGAATTTCGGGATAATCCGCCCCATTTATGGCTGAAAGCTTCTTTTCCTCTTCCTTTGTTATCTCTTTGTATCTGTCCCAAAGAGTCCTGCCTGTCCAGTTAGTACTGAATCTCTCGTTAAGGCACTCTGCCCCCTTGTTCCATGGAGTTATTATATTTTCGTCTGCATAGATATCCACAAGAGTTCCATACAGATCAAAGATATAGTTGTCGTATAGATTCATAGATTTTTTCACTGCTCCTCAAATCAATTTTGCATAAAGACATTTCTACAATAAATGCACTTCCTATTATGCATTATAGATAGTCCGATTATTTGATAACCACAATTCCGTAGGAAGGGATTGTAAGGCTTGCTCCGTTTAGCTCAGCGCTTTCCTCGCCCACTTCAAGCTCATAGGAAAGCTCGGGATTTTCCCCTGTTCCACTCCACTTGGAAAGGTCAACAGTCCTTGCCTCACTTCCATTGTTAATGAGGAAAAGAAGTGCTGTAGGACCGTAAGTGTCATTGTCAAAGCCTAAAGAAACGCCATCCCCCGATGCATTGATATCGCTGCCTTCAGCCGGCATGTATTTTACAAAAGCTCCAAGCTTTTCGCCTGAAAGCTCCTCTATCGCAAGCGTCTTTCCCCTTGCAATAACAGGATACGTACCACGCATGCGGATTGCCTTTTTATAGTAGTTGTAGATTGAGTACGGATCGTTAGCCTGCTCATCAAGCGGCGGATAAGGCATTTCAAATTTCTCCATATCCTTAGGCCCCTGGCACATTCCGCGAACATCTACGTTGTTTGATTCCAGGCTTGTCCACTGCATCGGTGCGCGCTTGTTTTCGTCTTTTCCAGAGCCCTTCATTCCAAGCTCCTCGCCGTAGTAAACAAAAGCATTTCCTCCCATGAGAAGGTTCAGCGCCCCAGCCATCTTCACCATGTTCTGAGAACCTCTGCCCACAAAGTAGCCTGCGCTTCTCGCCATATCATGATTGGTATAAAAAGGTGCATTCACATAGTCAGGATTTACCGATTCATACAGTTCTTCCTCTTCTGCCATAGCCTTTATCCAGAGCAGAGGCTCTTTTTTCCCTCTTGCAACTGTAGCTATAAGTCCTTCGCTTCCTGAGAAATCGAAGTCAAAAAAGCTGTCTATGCCGCTTGCATAGTAGCTGCCATAAACAGACTGAGCAGTCCATGCCTCAGCAACTATGTAGGCATCCGGATTCTGAGACTTTATCATGGAGTTTAACTTTGTCATAAACTCAATGTTCTTCTCATTATTGTCTGTGTAATATGAAGTAACCGCATCGAGTCTGAAGCCGTCCACGCCTCTGTCATTCCAGAACTTTGTTATCTTCGTGATCTCGTCAAAAACGGCATCGCTATCAAGATTAAGGTCGGGCATTCCGGACCAGAAGCGAGCTTCGTAGTACCAGTTTGTGCCGTTAACTCTTTCATAGCCGGTCTGATTTTCTTTTGAAAAATTGTAGTAGTACAGGTATGGGCACTCGGCAAGGAGCTTTTCATCCGGCTTTCCGCTCTCGTCATAAATAGTTTCCAGGTCAGGATTTGATTTAAGATAAGTTGTTGCCTCTTTAAACCAGGGATGCTCACTTGAAGTGTGATTGAGCACAGTGTCAATTATCACATTTACGCCCCTGTTGTGGCATGCCTTTAGGAGATTATCAAAGTCCTTCAAGGTGCCGTACTGCGAATCTATATCCATGTAATCCGTGACATCGTATTTGTGATACGTAGGTGATGGAGAAATAGGCATAAGCCAGATTTCATCGCATCCAAGATCAGAATCTGTTGTATCGTCGCCATCATTTATATAGTCAAGCTTATCTATCACCCCCTGAAGATCTCCGATTCCATCTCCGTTACTGTCATAAAAAGAGTAGACGAATATCTCATAGGTTGTGCGGAATTTGTCATCTATTCTGTTGATAGGCGGAAGGCCTGCAAACATATCTTTTACAAGGTCAGATGAAACTTCACCAGCATTATCAGCCGCAAGTTCTTCAGTATTTTCTTCAGTATTCTCCTCAGTAGCTGCGCTCACCTCGCCCGTGGCGTCAGCTATAACTTCTGCTGCATTTTCTTTATTATTACCCTGTATGCTATATGTGGCACCTTTTCCACATCCGCTAAGTGCAAATGCAGCGACCAGCGCCATTATAAATGCCTTATTCTTCATATCCGCCTCCAAAATATTCCACGAACCATTTGTCAATTATTTTCAATGATTCCATCATTTATCATATCATAACACAGAGCCGGGGTTAAGAAAACGTTTTCCTATATTAATTCAAATAAAAAGAGCCAACCAGATTTTCTCCGATTGACTCTTATATATCTTAAACTTCTACCTTAAGTGCTTTGATAAAGTACTCCCTTACTGCCTTAACTGCCGCTTCGTCAAAAGCCGGTATCATCCCTACTAACTCCATACCGCTGAAATAATCACGACTTCCGCCAAGTGAGCAGACCTTCTTGTAAAGAGCAAGTCCCTCTTCCTTATTGCTGTTATAGATCGAAGCAAGATGTACAGAAGCCAAATTGCCAAAGCTATAGGATACAGCATATCCGGGCATTGTAAGTACAAGCATATTGTCAAGGAGCCATACTCCATCTTTCGAATGCTGACTTACTTTTACATCGTAGCCCTCGTTGTATTCTTCCTTAATTTTTTCAATGGCTGCAACTCTTTCTTCATAAGAAGCATCGACATGGGTATACAAATAGTTTTCTGCTTCTGCATACATACAGAAAAGTACGATCTCACTTAAAAATGTAATGAGGTGCTGCTCTTTGTAACAATCAGCTTTGTCTCCAAAGAACTGCTCAGCATAATTATGGAACAAAAGTTCATTGAACTTTGATGGAATTTCCATCAAATCCTGTGTCATTTCGCCAAGAGACAATAGTCCAAGGTTAAGTTCTGAATAACGATGCTGCAGGCAGTGTCCAAATTCATGCGCAAGATCACATGCACTGTGCGGAGTAGATTCTCCATTTGCAAAGATAAATGGCATCTTATTTAAATAGTCATATATCGTAAATGCAAATCCGGACGATTTATTAGGTGACGGAGCCAGGTCAAGGTACCCAATCTCATTCATCTCTCTTAAAAAATTGCCAAATTCAGGATCTACATCATCAAACATCTTCTGAACGCGGTTATAAATCTCCTCATAGTCATAGTCGATTTCTACCATTTTATTTTCAGGCATTATTCCTGAATCGTAAATTGAGTATTCTTCAAGTCCCAGTTCCTTCTTGAGTTTATGTCTGACAGCTACAAGCACAGGCAAAAGCTCTTTTTTCACAAGCTCACAGTACTTGATAATATCCTTCTGTCCATAAGCAAATCTTCCCTTTTTGATATTGACATAATCAAGGAAGTTCTCAAAACCATTCTTCTTGGCATAGGTATCTCTGAGCTTAATGAATTCATCAATAATCTTTGCAATCTCATCCTTTTTATCAACAAACGCCTTGTTTACTGAGTTTGTGGCTTCTATACGAGTTTCTCTGTCAGTTGAATCTGTTAAAACACTGAGCTTGCCAATTGAGATTTTTTCGCCTCTGAATTCATAATCAAGATTAGGTTTCATTCGCTGATACTCAACGATCAGCTCCTGTTCTCTCATCATCTCCTCGGTGCCTGCTGCATTCAGCTTATTGTCGGCCTCGAGTTTTTTTATCGAAAAGTCCCCATACTTCTCAATATAGTCCTTTCTAAAAGGGCTCTCCAAAATGGCATTGTTATATTCAGACATATCCATTTCTTCTGTCTTAGTCAAAATATACTGAAATTCCTCTGCTATCTTTGCATCTGATGCATCGTGATAATATCGCGTTCCTGCCAAAAATCCTTGAAAATCAACCTCTCGAATTATCTCATCAAATTCGCCTACTGCAGCAAAAAAATCTTCTTTAGTAGCTGCATCTTTGAGCTTTTGTGTTACATCCCCAATGCTTTTGGCCACCTTTTCAAAATCAGGCCTTTCATAAACATGCTCGCTGTACTTCATACAAAATACCCCTTCCCTTATACTTTTTTCTCCCCTCGAAAAAATATCGCATTATATAAAAAAGCATGTTGCTCGCAACATGCTCGCGCCGAGCGCGGTTGCATTTATGCAACATATACCTTACGCGCGAGTGCGCATCCATAGCGGAGCGTTTTTTTGTTTAATAGGAAATTCGGAGGAATTTCCTATTAAACAAAAAAGCCCGCAAGCAAAAGCTTGCGAGCTTGTATTTGCGAGCAGGGGAAGCAGGATTCGAACCCGCATGAGCGGTTTTGGAGACCGGCATACTTGCCATTGTATGATTCCCCTTTATCTGTGCTAGGAGCACCGACGAATGATATCTTATCACAGCGTCTATTAAATGTAAATAACAAATTAAAAATTTATTTATGTTTTTTTTGTGAGGAATTATTAATGCAGGTACCACTCTATAGCAGCACCTGCATCAATACCAAATCACATGTCAGATGATTAGCAAAAAACCAAGAATTATTCCCAGTTAACAACAACCTTTGTTGTGTTCTCATTTGTAGGAACGTAGATGTTCCAGTATGCTACGTAGTTTGACTCAGATCCTGCATTCTCTACGCCTGCGTTCTTATCATAAAGAGTAACAGTTACGATGCTTCCGTCTAAAGAATACTGTACGTCCTTAACACCAACCTCTACAAGACCACTTGCAACAGGCTCACAGATCATTGCATGACCTTTATAAAGTTTAACCATTGATGTAAGGTCTCCGTTATAATTTGCTACACGCTCTACTCTTGTATCTTCATAAGAATATGCATCAGCATTAACTGCATAGAATCCTGCGCCTGCACCAAGAACACATACGATAGTAGCTACAGCTGCGATTAACTTTTTCATGATTTTTTTCTCCTTTTTTAAATAAACAAAATTTATAAAAATTCATTTTCCGTCTCAAGTGAGGTCATGATATTACTTTCTTAAGAATTTGAAAAGCATTTTTTAAACGTTTTTTTATAATTTTTTTATATTTTGAAACGTTGTTTTTTAACAATAAAAAGAAAATGAATTATTGTTACAGTCCAAAATTCAAAGACTCAGTATTCATGCGGCTTCATAAAAAAACAGTTAAAAAAAATGACCGGAAGAACATTTTCTTCCAGTCATTTATTATTAAAATATAAACTCTGAATAAAAACTCATTTTATAAATACAGTTTCCATTTTTTATTTAAGTTTGTTTGCGATTCTTCCTTCTTTAACTCCATAGGTTATATAGTGGTTGAGAAGCGCATCGCCGTTAAGTCCGAATGCCACCTGAAGATCAGGATAGTTCACATAATAATAATATGCATTGAATGCAGCGTTATTATTTGCATAGTACTTAAGAGCAGCTACATTAGGATCAACAGGAATTGGATTGATTCCTTCAACAGTAACTCTTACACCTGCATAATTGTCACCGTTCTTATAAGGATCTTCATCAATATAGAAATAGAATGTTACGCTCTTATTCTGCTCATCTTCTCCAATGTGAATCTTTGCATTTTCAGAGCCCTTCTTGCAGGTACACTCAATATATGTTCCCTTACTGGTGTGATCTGTCATATATACTACATAATTGTATTTGGACTGAACCCAGAGTTCCTTGGTCTCGCCGGGATACATCTTCATGTCGATACTGCCAAAATCAAACACCTCAGGAAGATCACTTGCCGCACGGCTTGTAATACTATATGCTCCTGTGAACATAGTAATAAGTAATAACCCACAAACTAATCTTTTCAACATTTTCTTCATAACGACACCTCACTTTAGAATAAGCCACATTTATGTTTATACATTAATTATAGAAACACGCTATCGCTAATTCACATAAATTTTTTCTTAATTTAATTAATCTTTGATGAATATTTAACGATAGGCATTTTCTGTCCTCGACATTATTTATATACGAATCATTGTGGTGATGTGGCATATTTATTTTGAAAAAATTATGTATTCTTGGATGAAATTACAGAAAGCCGCATTTACTGCGGGTTTCGTGTGAAAGTGATTCAAGAGTCAACCAAGCCCTGCAACGAAGTTGCCTTTAATTGGCTTGGTTGATACATTCTTGAACTTTATGTTCAAGAATGTATAATTATTGGTGACATTCATAACAACATAGGAGGAATTTAAAAGATGGCACAGAATCCTTTAGTAACCATCACCATGGAAAATGGAGATGTTATCAAGGCAGAACTTTATCCTGAAATTGCACCAAACACAGTGAATAACTTCGTATCACTTATCAAGAAGAATTTTTATGATGGTCTTATTTTCCACAGAGTAATAAAGGGCTTTATGCTTCAGGGCGGAGATCCTGAGGGAAGCGGAATGGGTGGCCCAGGCTATGGTATCAAGGGCGAGTTCTCATCTAATGGCTTCAAGAACGACTTAAAGCACACTGAAGGTGTTCTTTCAATGGCAAGATCAATGATGCCTAACTCAGCAGGATCACAGTTCTTTATCATGCACAAGAACGCTCCTCACCTCGATGGCGACTACGCTGCATTCGGCAAAGTAACAGAGGGTATGGAAGTTGTTAACAAGATTGCTGAAACTGAAACAGACTGGAATGATCGCCCTACAACACCTCAGGTTATGAAGACAGTAACTGTTGAAACTTTCGGCGTTGATTATCCTGAGCCAGAGAAGTACTGATAAATAAAAATACGAATCGGATATAAAAAAATAGGATTGCTCACTTCATCTCGTCGTGAACAATCCTATTTTTTTATCATCCATGTGGCAGTTAAAGTCTCTTACCAAGGGCTATATGAACCGCCAACTTCTTCACCGTCGGCGTTTTCTATTTCACCCTGTTCTTTGTTTCGCTCTTCCATGGCATTCTTTTTGTTCTTTTCTAGCTGGTTCTGCTGACGCTTCTCACGCTCAGTCTGATTTGGCTGTTCGCTTCCTGAATCCTCCTGGTCATCAGGGTCCTGCTCCTCACTGTTATCCTGATCGTCGGTACCGCCTTCAGGGTTCTCAAGTTTCTTTATCATCTCATCAATATCTTCCTTAAGCTGCTGAGCATCTGCGTTTCTGGCTTCCTCAGGAATATCCGAAGCCCATCCGTTTTCAAGAAGAATATCCCTTGCTTTATAGAGAATAATAAGCGCAGTGTCGATTCTTTCCTGATTGTCGAGATGGTCAAAATCTATGGTGTTACACATTGAAAGTGCAAGGTTTATCCTGACATCGCACTCTTTCTGTCCCAGCGGAAGAAGGCTCAAAGCCTTTGCAAAATAGCCTACCGCACTGTTGTACTCTCTTTTCTCATAGGCAGCATTTCCAAGGTTGTAATAAGGAAGATAACTCTCGGGAATATTTACGAACAAAAGCTGCTCTTCATTGGAAGTAAGGTATTCTGAATTAGCATAGGCTTCTACGTACGCGTGATTTCTCCAAACTTTGAATATAAACAGTATCGAGAAAAACAGGCAAATAGCTGCAAGTGTCACAAGACATATTGTTTTAAGAGGAATCTTTTTCTTGTTCATAGTCTCCCCTTTCTGACGAAATAAGCCGCTTCAACAAAGAGGCACAACAAAAGAACTAATGCAAAATAATAATAGGTATCGTTGTATCTCTCTGCTCCAATATCTTTTTGCACAATTGTAGCGGACTGCTCCCTTATTAGTTCAAGTATGCCTGAAAGTCCAAAGTTACCGCTGTTCATGTTGAGGTACTCAACTCCAAGCTCCTCAGAAAGCTTCTTAAGGCTTTCTTCGTCAATCCTTGATACAGCAGTCGATTCTGTATCATTGTCATAGACATAGCCATAATCATACTTCATGGTTCCGCCCTCTTCAGAGCCGTAGCCAAGGACAGCGCCACCATCTACCATGGAAGCAAGTTCTTCATAAGAGCTCATCTCCTTATGGTTTGTAAGCTCTCCGTCGCTGATAAAAAACACTATAGTCTTCCGATTTTCTTTTCTTGAAGAAGACTCAAGAAGTGACTGAATATCAGAATATGGAACGGACAGGTTACTGCCTTTTGCATAGTTCACATCCGGGATGGATAAAATATCTATAGTATCCGCAATATACTGTGAATCCTGAGTAAACGGCGATATCACACGGGATGTGTTATCAAAGGTTATGAGGCCAAAGTTCGAGCCTGCAAGTTCTGATAAAATGTATTTCACATCCTGTCTAACACCCTCAATTCTTGGGCGATTCCCATTGTAATCCCCGGCCCACATACTGATCGTGGAGTCCACCACAAAGAGAACATCCAGGTTCTTGGTAGTAAATTCATAATCTGTTGCAATTGTCACCGGTCGAAGGGCAATGATGAACACGAGAAGGTATATGACAAAAAGCCTTATAAGCGTATATAGCTTTTCTAAGAGTCCCAGTCCATTTCGCGCAACGACAATAACTGTAACTACTGCCACTACCAACAGGATAAAAAGGCATAATTCAATTGGAAAAAGTGGCTGCAGTTTCATTTAAACACTCCCCTCTGCCCCTGTATCAAAAGTCCCAGTGCAAAGAACACCGAAAGGCTCACAAACAGCCATTTGAACGGTGTCATGGGCAGATCCAAGATTTCTTTTGAAACAACCATGTTAACGGCCATAACCTCCTGCTTCTGAATATTCTGCACGATGGCAGACACAGGAAGTTCCGGTGTTCTCACGTATAAAAGCCCGCCGGTCTTCTCAACAGCACTTTCGAATTCGTTCTTGCAGGTGTTGTAGCTGTAAACATCGGGCTGATAGAAATTATCTTCATCCGGGAATATTCCGAATACGGTTACCTTATTCTTCTTGCAGGCTTCAGCAGCCTCCTTGAGGTTCATAACCTCTTTTTCCAGGTTGTTGAGCTGATTGTCGGTACTCATGATGATAACTCTTGTTCTCTCCGAGTCCCCGAGATACGGGAAAGAATAAAGCGCAGTACCAAGGCCCTCACCTATAAGTGATGAACCCCTTAGATTATTGTTATAAAGAGTTCCGGCATCATAGTATTCAAGCTCATCCCTAAGCTCATAGTATCTGCGTTCAACATCCGCCGGCATCTCCTCGATATAGTCGTAGTGATCGTAGAAGTCCTCATAGAGCTCTTTTTGCAGGTCAAAATAGGCTGAGAGCTCATCCAGTTTTTCAGCCACATAGTCGTAATCATCTGTTAGCGGCACGTAAGTTACAGATGAAGTATTGAAAATACTAATGCCGATCCTGTCACCGGCAAGCCCCTTAACAACGCCTTTGTAGTAATCTATAATCTCGGAGTTAAGATCATATAGTGAGTATGAAACATCAAGGCAAAGAATAATGTCGCGCTTCTTGATACCTGTGTATACATCGCTGTTTTTATACGGCCTTGCCACAAGAAAAAGAACTGACAACACCGCTACGGAAAGAGAAATGAACATACACGCCACAAGGATCTTGTACTTCTTGATCAGATCCTTATAAATCTGCGTGTTCTTAATCCTTTCAGTGTTAGCAGCCTTTATGCCGCTCCCATACTCATCCTTCTGCCTCTTTTTAAGATAGAGCACAAGTGCTATCAATATTACAAAAGCCAAGATTCCGACCAGAATGGCCCATGCATTCATCAATTCCATTTTCTGATCACTCCTAAAGACTTATCGCAGGACTGCAAAAAGTTCTTTTCCCTGCTCTTCTCATCCTCTGCAAATTCCGGCACATAATATTCGTTCATAAGCTTATCAAGGCTCTTTATGCCAAAAGCCTTTATCTCGGTCTTAGTGAAGCACTCAACATCAATTCCCGTTGACTCTGAGACAAAGCCCCTGATGGTAATGCTGAGCTTCTGATAGGCAGTTCTTTTGCTAAAGATACCCTTCCTGTAGCCTTCCATCAGTTCCATAAGCCTTCTCTCATAGTCGCCCTTTATAACCGCCAAAGCTCGCGGTGAAGGCTTCTTGATCTTGGGGATATCTTTCCTGCCGCTTCTGATCCTATTTACATAAATCTTTTTAAAGGTAAAAAAAAGCAGTAACAGCGCCCCTAAAAATAGCAGAGCCGCTGCCACTATCACCCATACAGAATATTCAAATGGCTCTCTTAACGTAACCGTAGTAACCATGTCTATACCTTTCAAGTAAATCTATGACCGCATCAATTATCATGGCCTCAGAGCTTATGGATGTCAGTCCCACCCTGTTCTGCTTGCACATAAATGATGCCCTGTCCATAATCTCCTGATGAATCCTTACTTCCTCATCATGGAGTTTTTTATTTCTGGAAAAGAAAAAATTCTCATACAGAGACTGCTCTACATCAAAGACAACCTTTCCTGTGAGATAAGCGTCCTCAATATTTATGATGAGCAGGTCGTTCTCTGCAGTAATGCCTCTTAAGAGGTTACCATCCAGCGCATCAAGCCCCTCCATATCGGTTATAAGGAAGATTATCATCCTCTTGTGCACTGAGCTTACTACCTCGTGAAGAACAGCATTCAGGTTCATCTTCTGGTCTTTTTCCACATTTTTTTCATAGGAATAAAGAAGCTTCTCCAAATGATCAGCTCCTGATCTGAAAAGACTGATGGTAGCCCTGTTGTCATCGGGATAAGCGATGGCATAATCAGCGCCGTTTCTGCCTGTAATATATGCTATTGTTCCAAAGGTCATAAGGGCCAGTTCCTTTTTGGACTGCCCTGATGGTGTATCTCCTGTCATCTTATGGCCGCAGTCGCAGATAAACATACAGTTGTGCCTGCGATCAGTCATATAGCGCCTGACAAGGATATCCCCCATTCTTGAGGAAGATTTCCAGTCGATATCGTGAACATCATCTCCAAAGGTGTATTCCTTGAGGTCGTCAAACTCCATGCTGCGTCCACGATGTATGGAATGAAAGTCTCCATCGAGAATATTCGAGGTTTTTCTGTTTGAATAAAGAGCTACTGCTCTCCTTATTCTGGATAGATACTCGTAGTCCAGCTGCATTTCATGCTCCCAAATTCCTAATTATCAAGGTGTCTTAACAGAGTTAACGATGCCGTCAATAACCTGCTCTACAACTACATTGTCTGCTACGGCAGAATAGTTAAGTCCTATTCTGTGGCGAAGCACCTGGTGTCTGACCATCTTAACATCCTCAGGGATGACATAGGTTCTGCCCTGCATAAGAGCTGCTGCCTTGGCCATCTTAAGAAAAGCAATTGACGCTCTTGGGCTACAGCCGATTCTCACGTATCTGCCAACTTCAAGTCCCGGTATCTGTCCTGCTCTTCTTGATGCCACAACAATACTGGAGATATACCACTTGATTGCCTCATCAACGTATACCTTCTCACAGATAGCCTGAACCTTATCAACATCCTTGATGCGAAGTACAGGCGGATCAACGCGAGAAATAACGCCACTCTCTATCCTGTTAAGAATCTCTACTTCTTCAGATGCAAGAGGATATGTAATAACCTCTTTTATCAAAAATCTGTCAGTCTGAGCTTCTGAAAGAGGATATGTTCCCTCCTGCTCAATAGGGTTCTGAGTCGCGATGACGATAAAGATATCCTCAGGCATGGTATAAGCCTTGCCGCCTATTGTAACCTGCTTCTCCTGCATGGCTTCAAGCATGGCTGACTGAGTCTTGGCACTTGATCTGTTGACCTCATCAAGCAGAACGAAATTGGCAAAAACAGGTCCGAGCTTTGTCTCAAACTGTCCTGTCGCCTGGTTATATATCTGTGTTCCGATGATATCACCCGGTAAAAGATCCGGTGTACACTGTATTCTTGCAAATTTGCCGTCAACCGCATCCGAAATTGCCTTGGCCGCTGTAGTCTTGGCAAGTCCCGGTACAGACTCTATGAGAATATGTCCATCTGCGATGATCGCACCAATAAGCGAAAACTTCAGCTGATTCTGGCCAACCACCTTGGCCTCAAAGTAGTCCGAAAGTTTCTTGATCGCATCCTGAGCGTACTGGAATTCCTCCGGTGAAATCTTACTATTATTCACATTGTCCATCTTAAATGTATCTCCCAATAAAATAATTACTATGGAATAATTTAAAGTGCATGGGCCGTAGTATGGCATCCATGCACCTTAGACTCAAACACTATTATTATAACTCATTTATAACTCATTTAGCGAATTATCGTCGCCAGATTCTTCATAATTCCTTCTGCGATGTCAGGCTTATTCATGGAATAAACATGAATGTGGCTGACGCCGTTGGAAATAAGGTCAATTATCTGATCGCAGGCATAAATGATTCCTGCTTCCTTCATTTTCTGAGGATCATCTGCAAAGCGGTCAACCATGATCTTCATTTTCTGAGGAATGGTTGAGCCTGAAAGAGCAACGCTCCTTGCAACCTGTTTTGCATTTGTGATAGGCATGATGCCCGGAAGTACAGGCACTTCAATGCCCTTCTCTCTTATGCGATACAGGAACTGATACAGAGTTGAATTGTCAAAAAACATCTGTGTTGTGAGGAAGTCACAGCCGGCCTCAACTTTTTCTTTTAAATGAATGATGTCCTCTGACTGTCTTGCGCACTCAATATGTCCCTCAGGATAGCAGGCACCGCCGATGCAAAGGCTGTCATCTACAGACTTGATGTCATAGATAAGCTGTGTTGCATGGTCGTAGTCAAAACAGATTCTGCCTTCCTTTGGGATATCTCCGCGAAGAGCCATGATATTCTCAATGCCCTTCTCCTTGTAGACATCAATCATATTTCTTACGTGTGCCTTGTCGGAAGATACGCAGGTTAAGTGTGCAAGCACGGGTGTACCATATTTATCCTGAAGATCCGCTGCGATATTTGCAGTGTTCTTGCTGGTTCCGCCGCCTGCTCCGTATGTAACACTCATGAAATCAGGCTTTAAAGCTGCAATCTTGGCTGCTGCCTCCTCAACAGCTTTGTAGCCTTCATCTGTCTTTGGAGGAAAAACCTCAAAAGAGAGTGTTACCTCTTTATTCTCAAGTATATCTTTTATCTTCATTAAATGTTCTCCGCAAAATTTTACAAGTTCATTCCATTATACATTGATCTCTGCTTTAACACCAAGATCTTCTTTGTTGGCATCAAGAATAGGATTTACAACTTCCTTAAGGAACTTGTCTACCTGATGAGCACTGCAGCCAACATACTTCTTAGGATCCATGGAAGCCTGAAGCTCCTCAAGTGAAAGATGGAATGCAGGGTCTGCTGCGATGAGCTCAAGGAGGTTATTGTCCTTACCTTCAACCTTTACAGTCTTTCCGGCTTCCATTGAAAGCTCACGAATACGCTCATGAAGCTCCTGTCTGTCGCCACCTGCCTTTACAGCATCCATCATGATATTCTCTGTTGCCATGAAAGGAAGCTCTGCAAGCATGTGCTTCTCGATAACCTTAGGATATACAACAAGTCCATCAACAACGTTGAGGCAAAGATCAAGTACACCGTCAGTAGCAAGGAAGCCCTCAGGAATTGAAAGACGCTTATTTGCTGAATCATCGAGTGTTCTCTCGAACCACTGTGAAACCTCTGTGATTGCAGGGTTAAGTGTATCAACGATTACATATCTTGAAAGAGAGCAGATACGCTCACTTCTCATAGGATTTCTCTTGTAAGCCATAGCTGAAGAACCGATCTGGCTCTTCTCAAATGGTTCCTCAACCTCTTTAAGATGCTGAAGAAGTCTGATATCCTGCGCCATCTTTGTTGCAGAGGAGCAGATTCCTGCAAGTACATTTACAACCTTCATATCGATCTTACGGCTGTAAGTCTGGCCTGATACTGCCATGCATCCCTTAAAGCCAAGCTTTTCAGCAAGCATTGGATCGAGCTTGTCAACCTTTTCAAGGTCACCGTCAAAGAGTTCAAGGAAAGATGCCTGTGTTCCTGTTGTACCCTTTGAGCCAAGAAGCTTCATGTTATCAAGAACATAGTCGAGATCCTCAAGGTCAATAGTAAAATCCTGAAGCCAGAGTGTAGCTCTTTTTCCTACTGTTGTAGGCTGTGCAGGCTGGAAATGAGTAAATCCAAGTGTAGGCTGATCCTTGTATTTATCAGCAAAGTTTGCAAGCTCTGCGATAACATTTACAAGCTTTTTACGAACAAGCTTAAGAGCCTCGGTCATAACGATGATATCTGTGTTGTCACCAACGTAGCAGCTGGTAGCGCCAAGGTGGATGATTCCCTTAGCCTTAGGGCACTGCTGACCATAAGCATAAACATGGCTCATAACATCATGACGAACTTCCTTCTCTCTGGCTCTTGCAACATCATAGTTGATATCGTCCTGGTGAGCCTTGAGTTCATCAATCTGCTCCTGTGTAATACCAAGGCCAAGTTCTTTCTCTATCTCAGCAAGAGCGATCCACAATCTTCTCCAGGTTCTGAACTTCATATCCTGTGAAAAGATGTACTGCATCTCCTTGCTGGCATAACGCTCTGATAATGGGCTGCTGTATCTATCTGTACTCATTCCGTTTATTCCTCCATTCATACACTTAATTTATATTTACTTGTCGTAGCTTCCTCTTATGTCCTCTGTAGGCGGATCTACAGGGTAGTTTCCTGTAAAGCA
>JAEEGL014314938.1_pt1 | contig 18142 bp, 11 predicted proteins | sample 9134231 | NCBI WGS metagenome assembly JAEEGL01 (sample SAMN16246548, study PRJNA631951) | gut metagenome | biome: gut microbiome; feature: rumen; material: fiber-attached | host: Bos | place: Iran: Karaj | collected 2018-10 | reverse complement strand
GGACGATAAAACATTTAACCCGCCATTTACTGTCTCATTTACAGTCTCATTTATTTGGCTGTTTCCTCTGTCATTTATAGGGTCACTAGAGACCTTCTCTTCCTCTTTCACTCCGCTAGAATTCCCTTCAAGAATCCGATGCCCCAAATCTGTGAGCGAGTAGCAAATGTTCGGATCATGAGGAGAAAGACCGTCTTTTGCGCAAATAAGGCCAGCACGAATGGCCGGATTGAGGTAATTCGCCCGGAATGTCTGACGGTGCTTGATGCCAACCGCAATCCGGAGATCTGACGGCGAACTAGGCCCGTCGCGCAGCGCGACAAGCAGTTTTTTAACTGGGTCGGTTACTGGTACGGTACTGGTACGGTACTGGTACGGTACTGGTGCGGTTATCGGGTCATCGGTGGCGTTCAGCTCGCGCATGGTTTCCGCATCGGACTGAAGGAAGTATTTGTGGACTGGCAACACGAACGTGAAGTAGTCGCGGCTCGTGTTCGTCTCGATTATCGGCTTGGGCGAGCCGTTCCTTTCAATCGCGCGGAGGATGGCGGGATAACCGGTGTTACGTGCCTCTGCGAGTTCAAGTTCCTTGAGGAATTCCCCTATGCGCCGGTTTCGGTCCTGCTTGGCAAAGAGGCGAAACTTTTCCAGGTCTGCTTTCTTGATAGACCTGTCGGGCCCCGGAATGCTGTTGATCTCCATTCGCTCCGGCGTGAACGTGACGACGATCGGCTCGGGCTTGCGGTACGACTTGTGGTAAACGGCGTTGGCAAGCGCCTCTTCGATGGCAGCATACGGATAGTTCCAATGGCGTTCGGCCTCGGCGCGTCCGGACACCTTGAACACCTTTTCCACGAGCACGTAGTTCTTGATGTACGCCAAGGCCTCCTGCAGCTGGATGTGCAGAGGTCCCTTGAAGTACCTCTCCGTCATTCCCTGTCCCGTCGGATCGGGCTTGTCCACGACCTCGATCCAGGCGTAGCGGAAGAAGTTCTCTGGATGCGGATTGAAGAACATCAGTCCGACATTGAGCGGCTTGACGTTCTCATCCGCACCGCGAACGATCCGTAGGCTCTTCCCGAGTTCCAACGGAGACATGTTCTCCGCAGCTGGGTAAAGGTCGCTGCCAATCTCGCGCAGGTAGTCAACCATGAGGTTCGCCTTGAGGTCGGCGACTTCCGCCTGCATGTTCGGGCGGTCGTCAAACGGGACGTCCCCGGCAAGCTCGAACAGTTCCTTCACCGCAGCGCGCGACGCCTTCACCGTGCTCGCCATCTTTCGGATATAATACGACTTCGGCGACTTCCCCTTCTTCAAGATGCGGTCGGGACAGGTATATGGACGCTCCACGCCTCCCGGTGCCCAGATGACAATCAGCATCTTCCCCTTGTACTCGACCGGTTCAACGACCGGCAGATACAACGGCTCAATCAGATGACAGACGCCCAGAAGCTCCTTCTGGATTTTGTCGATAGCTTCTGGCCGGATACCCTTTACCGGGAACACTGGCTTGCCAGCATTCTCGGCGATGCCCAGAATGATATACCCGCCGCCCCAGTTGTCGATGTCGTTCGCAAACGCGCACAAGGTGCGGAGAACCTTTTCGGGATTCCACCCCTCCTTGTACTCGATACGAGCCCATTCCACCTTGCGGTGGTTGACTAGATCGTCTATGTTTACTGGTAATGGCATAAGTGCTTCCAATATTATAGCACATTTCCCCCATTTGCGGCTGCGACGCGTTTTAGGGATAATTACTGCAAGTCATCCATGTGTTGCGTGCACATATTGCAATATTTGTACGAGGGCCTGGGGCAAGGGGATAGCGGCTCATTTGCATCACGGCGCTTCGCCGGGCATCTTCTGATACCACACCTGCGTCTTGTAAACTACGACCATCAGCGGCCCCGCCTTGATTGTCACAAAACCGTCCGCGTCGGGCTTCACGTAGCCGACCTGCGCATACTGCTGCCCGCCCGGCGTCTTGCAGAATGTCATCCAGTAGTCCGCCTTAGCTGCCAGCGCCGCAGCAAGCGCAACAAGCATTGCGATCTTTTTCATTTCGTTCCCCTTCTCTCACGCCACTCCGCATACGGATGTTCGGCAAGGTTGTTGTTCTTGTAGCGGTGGTCGTTGGTGACCTCACAGCCGATCCAATCCGGCAGTTCGACAACCGTCTTCTCGTCCGGCAACTCGATCTCCGCCGTGACGAGTGGGGCGTTCGCACCAAAGAACTCATCCACCTCCCAAACCAGTCCCTGCTCTTTCGCCGGAATGCGGTAGCGGTTCTTCTCCACAAGATTCCCGCACACCGTATCGAGGATCGTCTCGGCATCTCCAACAGGAATCGGACACTCGAACTCGTGGCGCACCAGCCCCACAGCGTGATCCTTCAGCGTCAGAAACGCTTCACCCCCGACAATCCTCACCCGCACTGTCGTGCCGTCCTTCGTCGCCACATACCCCTGCCGCATGCGCACAGGCTCGGCCGAGCCGCGCCACGCATCGCCCGACACCAGAAACTTTCTCTCGATCTCAAATGCCATAAATTACGCAATCTCCATCATATTCTCAAATCATCCGATGAGTCATACTCGCATCGCCAATGACCATCTTCACACTTTGACATCGTGAAAATCCGCGGACGATACGAGGCGTTTTCCCTGTTATTGTGGATGATCGACACATTCATGACTATAGTATCACCCAACATAACCGGCTGGTGTTCTCTGGCGTGAATGTGTCCACAGACACAAACCTTCGGGTGTTTTTTCTCAATCACTTCGCGCAGCACTTCACTTCCCATCTTCTTCTGCGGATCACCGGCGATTCTCGAACCTGGCACTTCCGGAGTCGCGTGCGTCACAAGAATGTCGATGTCATCTGGCATCGGAGCAAACGCCTTGCGCATATCCTCCGCCTTGCGTTCAAACGGCTTCAGAGGACCTACACGATACGTCTTTGGCTTGACCCAAGGCGAACCCCATATTCTAAGCCCGTAAAGCTCAATCATGGCATCCTGGAGATAGTGGATGTTCGAATCGGCTGGCAGCTTCCTGAGCGAGCTTGTAGCCTCAAGTGCAAACTCATCGTTATTCCCCGCAACAACAACGAACTGGACATTAGGGAACTTACCGCACCATGGGATGAACACCTCTTTTGCCCACTTGTTCTGTCTGGCGATTCTTTCCGGACTAGGCTTCGGCCCAGAGCAACAACCATACCCCTGCAAGTCCCCCGCCAGCAAAACGACGTCACATCCCGTCGGATTCAAGTCTGTGATCTTCGTCTCATGGATATCGCAGCAGGCAAAAACCTTTACTTTTGTACGCTGCTCTTTAGCCGACGCAATCTTGCCCGAAGCTTTCATCAATGCACAGGATTCACAACCTGTGATGACCTTGATTTCGTTCGCGTAGTCGCTCTTCCCGATTTCCCGAATTCCAACGCCTTTCACCCTCATGGACGATGATGTCCTGTCATCAAACCAAGGTCCGCTGAGCAAGTTCCGCTCGCGTCCGTTGCCTTTCATTTGCCTTTCCAATTCATCAAACGGCCCGCAGAATCTGACAGCCAAACGTTCCGGCAAAACCACACCGTCCCTCAACATGACGACAAGCCGTGTTTCGCGCTCATAGCACCAGCCCCGCTTCTTGAAGTATGGCGAAAGATCGAGACGACATGATCCTCCATAGACGCTATCGGCCCAATCCATCGAATCATTCTCGAACACGCGGTAGAAGTCGCGACTGTATTCAACATTCCCGCGCAACCGCCCTTGCGTCATACGACTCGGAATCACATACGCGACATCAACGAGCTTTACCGACTCGACGTCATTTGGATCCAGACGCTCATACCCAAAACCGTCGCCATGCGGAATCGCCTTAAACAGACCTTCGCCCTTGCGATGGCGCTCCAGCCATGCGCGTACCTTGCGTCCGTCAAACCGAATCCGAACGGCATCGGGACTTCGTTTCCCGTAGTTCATCCACATGGCCACGTCCTCGTATCGGCTGTACGAGAAACACGCCAGATAGACGTTCTGCCCCCAGCACCGTTCAATCCTGTCGTTGGTTTTGTTCGCCGGGGACAGAAGCAACATGCGCAGACCTTTCGCAGGCCCGCCCTTCACCTCTTCCATCATCTTCCCAAATGCACCCCAGTTGGTGTAGTGATAGTACGACGTATGCTCTTTCCCGTTGCGGAGCAAAATCTTGGTGAAATCCCGCAACTCGTACTCCGGCACGTTCTTTCCGCCATCGCGTCGTTCGTCCCAGTCCTCGTCCATTGTATTGCGTGTCATGTCACCTCCGGTATTTATCTAATCAAAAGTCTTGCGGGCTGATCAACTCTAATTCCCGTATCATTGGGCATAATAACAAGGCGGAATCTTGCTCTCGTGCTCGCTACATAGATTTCGGCAGGGGAAGTTCTTCTGTTACGCAGATATACAACGACGCAAGCAGCCTCTAATCCCTTGAATGCGCTAAGGGTACTCAGAAAAATTCCCTGATTATTTTTCCAAGCTGCAAGAATAGATGACACATAGTCCAGATACACATGTGCTGGATTACCGTCTTCAGGTTGATATCGGACCCATTCAACCCCTGCGGATGAAACAAACTCCTCAGAATCTGGTTTCAAGTCTGTCAATACTGCAATATCCCTATTTTCAAGCCCTTCACGCTCCTTCAAGTTCGTTATCAACTTTAAAAGCGTAAGCGTCCCCTTCTCAATTTGGCAGTCTGGCCCCTTGTACGCGACACCAGATTTAGTCGTTCTATCTCCGATAATACGTTTGCAGTAACTATGAATGCTGGTACTATTACGCAGATTATTCGTCAGCCGCAAAGTGTTTGATAAATCGAACCTGAAATTTGGAGCGAACCATTCGCCATGTACAATCTCATTGCCATGATAAATATTCTGCTCATTCCCTGAGCAAATAAAAATCTTTCCTTCATTACGCTCACGCAAGAGCGATGTAAGAAAATTAAAATGTTCACGACGTAAATCCTGTGCTTCATCAATAACAATACAGTCATATCCAGCGGACGGAAAGGCCAAAGGGTCAAGGCTGTCCTGCATAGAATGCTCCTGGTTAAAATCAACTTGCGCACCTTGCATAATTGGCGCGATCTTCCGATCGGTAAAACCAGGATCTCGTCGCCACTCCCTAAACACACCCTGGATGTTGGTGATATTCAAATTTTTAATCCCAGCTAGCTCCTGGTCAAGACGCAAGGATGCGGCTAGCAACTTATTGAAACAGACAAAAAGAATCTTGTGATCAGGGAAAGAATTCGCATATTGCCTGACATATGATTTCGCAAGCCATGTCTTACCCGTGCCAGCCCCTCCAGTGACATACATATACTGACAAGGCGAATGTACAACAAGCGGAAGAAGTTCCTCCCGGCACTGGACAAGCCCATCCATTTGCTTGGTAAGCGCTTTAGTCGGCAATTTATTAGTCTCCGCCCCCTTCATCTTGGCAGTTGCGGAACGCGTCAGAAGCCCAACGATATCCTCGGCCAGATTAGGGCCGAGGCCACCTGTACCTTCTGCACTTTGTCGGATGAACGCCTCAAGCCCCCCTTCTTTCATAGACAATGCGTCTAAAAGAGGCAATCCCGTGCCGAACGCACTAATCTCACCGACGATTCTCTGCGATATCTCATTAACCTGATCAAACTCAAACTCGCTTGTTGGAAATGCAAGCGCCCCCCCAACATTCGGCACAAGAATCTTATTGCCGTTGTTTCCAATACGAGTAAGGCCTTCGACCTCATTGTCATGCTGTTTCAAGAATGCGACAATATCCCTAACTGCCGTCTTACATTGATTGATCAGCGGCTTTGTATTGTTCGGATCCCGACCTACATAGAATTCCGTCCCATTCCAGTTGTAGTGTCCCTTGCACTCAAGGTTATAGACACCGCATCCTGGTGCGACAAGGAGAAAATCCAATTGTCGCCGCTCTCGCCTGCCAAAAGAATTGTAGCACTCGAAGTTAACATTATAAAAGAATGTCCAATCCGAAGGGAGGTCCTCCTGCAAAAGCTTATAAAAGACATACTCCATATAAAGTCCAGAGGCATCCGTTCTCTCCTGCTCGACAGGCTCTCCTTCGTTCATCTGTCTAGTCAAAAGACGAACTCTGCGCTCCGCCTCGCAGATTTTGGCGTCAATGTCATGGATATATGGGTAAATGCGTGATGTCATGGTGGCCCCTTAACAACGTACTCCCAAGACTTCCGATCGATTGGCTCCGTCGCGAAGCCATCCAGTTCTATAAGCCCCCTGCTCTGTCACGAATAGGCAATACGAACCATTCTGCAGACTTGCACGTTCCTCTTCTGTCAATCGGCGATACTTTATCCCCGCAATCACCCAGGAGGTTGCATCCCTATTAATTGTCATGCTCTGCGTATCGCTTCTTTCGACAGCCATTGGCCTCTCGCTCTTCCATGACGCAGCGTTAAAAAGCTGCGGCGAGAAGAAACCAAAAGAGCGATCTTCTACAGTTCCAACCAACAGCGCCCTATCAAGCAGAGTGTTCCTTTCTTCCGCGCAACTTGTTTCAGGAACAAGAGCGCATGAATAACACGCCGCATTGTTTTGTGAATTCAGCCCCTGTCCTTGACTTAGGCTGCATACTGGGTCATTTGAACAATAAACCGCAGATTCAACGGCCTTTCGGAGGATAGCCGAAAGCCGCTCGTCCTGGCCTTGACGAACGAGCCCTCCCAAAGTACCTTCCGAATCTCCCGATGCCGTGTATATAAGTATACCTGACATCCCCACCTCACCATCAGCATCTTCACTGCAATAAATGCGCTCCTTCAAAGATGCAATGCTGTAACCACACTCAAAGCTCAGTTGTTTAAGCAGCAAGTGCGATAACGTATGAAGAAGCACGAACTTTGCCGTAATCGTGCGTGGTCTAACTTGCGCAGATAGTGAGCTGTTATAGTGTCGTTGTATCCAGCCGATTCTCTCGTCTATGACCGCCTTCCTGTTCACATCCCCTTCATACCAGTTTCTAATTACTGATGCGTCAAACTCGATAAATACACCCTCACCGCGAACCTCATACCCAGGATACCAGCCCTTGCTGCCATAGGATCCAGCGGCCTTAACAGAGACAAAACCATCTGCCCCGTAAAATGAAGGACGCATCCTTGAATAGCCTAACAAGGCTTGAACCTCCCGCAGCTTTTGGAGAAGCGACACTTGCTTCACGGAGAAGAATGATGACCCCACAGAAACTCGCCTAAAATCATTTGAATCGTCCATGATGACATTCATCTTCCCATTTAGGACTTCGTATTCTTCATGCCTAGCCAACGCTTCATCCCTATCCTCGTTCGACGGGAAAAACTTACGCTGAAGGATGTATCTAACATCATCTGGCGACACCGTCACACCTGACGTATTAAGAAGCGAACGGACGAAGCCATTAATCCTATCATCCGTCAATTTCCGATTAACGACCTCTTCTAGCCTTATATCACGATCATCAGCCAGGGATTCTTCAATGGCAATTTGTAACCGCATGAAATCATCCAGCCCCTCAATCATAGCGGTAAGTCGGGAAGAATATGGAGGAATCGAGAGCGAACTTGTGACAATGGGGAAATAGACCGAGGATGCACCACGTAGCTTAGTAATCCGAGGGGAGGCACAATTCCGTTCAACATACTCCCTATCCATCTTCCATGGGTGACGAGCCGTACAACAAATATTAAGGCTGCTTAAAGCATTTTCATCAAATGCGCCAGACAAGGTTGCCTTAGCACCACATGCGACACAAGAAACCTCGATGCTATCGAGACCGCTGGAACCAGTTTGTCGGTCTACAATCATCAACTGTGGTTGCGCACAACATTCTACACGACCAGCAAGATTTCGGCCATGGACCCATTCCACCCAAGGAAAATCGTCAATATGTCCGTGCTCACAGACTGTGATGAATCTAGACGGCACAAGTTTCTTACGGGATCTCCCCACCCCTCCGCAACAAGGGCAATATAAGACATCAGCTTCAATCCGTGGTTCCTGCCTACGATTTCTATTTCTGCTTCTAATCTCCCTTGTTTTCCTAAGTCCATGCTCGTCAACCCATTTGTGAATCGGCATGAAACGATGACATCCCGGACAGGAGTACCACTCGGGAAAACGCGTATAAGCAACACCTTTTTTGGCATCAGGAAGATTTCCATCTGGCTGTCCAAAGAAATTCACACCTAAGCGGTGCTCAAGGCGTTCATCATGTATGTGCCGCAAACATCCTGAATCCCACGCTACGCAATCAGCAGTCATAAGCGTCATGCCTGGGAAGTTCACCATTGCACCTACTCCATATTGAAGTACGGCTTGCGAAGACCGAACATCGTATCCAAACTCAGGAAGAACATAGTCTGCCATTTTAAGCCTCCTCTCTAACAAAACCATGGACAGTCGTATCGACATTGCGCATCGCGGTCAACGTATCAAATGCTTGTGCTAAATATTGAAATCCCTGACGCCCCGAGACATCAAATCCAAACGGCTTCATTAGCCACACCTCCGCCACATTTGGATTGGGTCTGGGCATCATGTCGCCATACTTGACATTCTCCTCCCCATAAGAACTAATAATCCTCAACCACTTGTCATAAACTTCCTGAACCATCCCGCCAAGCGCATGTAGGTCATCGTCTCCAGCTGGAGCAAAACCTCCCTCGTCCTTCGCCCTGTTAATAATTTGACGAAGTCGACACAAAAAGAATTCCTTAATTCTCTGCATAAGAGCTCCATGATTTTCAGTGCTTAAATGACCTGCGCCACCATCTTGTGCGAGCCCAGAACCTGGCGTTGCTCGCAAACAGGCGATTATTGCAGCATGCAAGCATCGGTCGAGAACTGGACGTGAAAACGGAGTTACCCCCGTAGGCTCAACATATTTGTAGTACGCATCATGATATGATTTAAACTGCTCGTAATACGATCGGTCACGACTCTTCATCGCATCGTAGAGGACATTGACAACACCAGGAGCGTTTCGCCCCACACGACTCGATGCTTGTATGTATTCACTCGTCAACTTCGGCTGACCTTCCATCAACATGACATTCAGGCGAGAAATGTCAATGCCGACTGAAATCATATTCGTTGCCAGAAGGACATCTGTAGGCGGGGCCCCTTGTCGATCTGAAGTATAATGAACATCAGAAAGTTGTTCAAGAGCAGCCGTCAATTCTGACGCAGAAACACGACTCGTCAACTCCTCCTTCTGTAATATCGGCCGTCTGCCAGATCCAATACTCAGCCGCATGCGATTCATTATTGACGGGACATCTGCCTCAAGATATGACGAGGCGTTCCCTAGATCACGTAGGCTGTTGAAATATGCTGTTACGGTCCATAGGAGATCCCGGACGCCGTCCGAAGACAGCCTCAATCCGATCTGACGCAGCAGTAACGATGCCATTGTACGAGCGAACATAGTTGCTTTGGACTCGCCCGACGGCATGATGCCGACATAAAGCCGACCATAATCGCCACGTGCATGGTCTATTGGTTTTTCAGTAGCGAAGAACGACTTTCCGGCCTCAAGCCCTGGCGGTGGGAATTGGCGCACGGCCCGATTATACAACATTGAGCACTGCTCTGCTGCACGACGAATTGTTGCAGTCGAAGCAATGATCTTTGGTCTCACACCTTTTACAGAGCAAAGATAATCAATGGCCGCCTCATACAAACCGACGATAGTGCCAAGCGGTCCAGAGATGAGATGAAGTTCGTCCTGAATGATGAGTTCTGGCGACCTGTTTTGATTGCGCGCGTCACAGGCAAAAAAGCGTGCCGCTTCTTGTCTCCATGTAATCTGCGCAAATTTATCAACCGTTCCAAAAAGCAGCGTCGGTGATGCCGCATAAATACCCTCGTCAACAACTTGCTGTGGCAAACCACGCATAAAAACACATCCCTGATTTACACATCTGATATGGAAAGCACGTGTGGAAGGAAAATAGCCCCACTTGGCAACATCGTTACCGTAGCGCAGAGGTGCGCCACACCACGGACACCGCAGGACCTGAAATTTATTCTCGCCATTGTTGTTGACGAGATCGTTTAAACACGATTGAGCTTTCTGAAATGTATTCGGCGTCTGGGTTCCGCCTATCCACAATCCAATGGTAATAGACTCGTTACCAAGCTGTCGATCATTATTACGTCTGATTATCTCACAGGCACATATCAGCGTAGATGCTCGTTCAAACTGCTGAGCCGCAAGGAGCCGCAATGTGTAGCGCATCATAACTGCCGTACCTTTAGAGGAACGTAAATGCGCCAATCGGCGGTAGAAGATTGTAAACGCAGTAAGACCAAGATATGCTTCCGTTTTACCACCACCAGTAGGAAACCAGATTAAGTCTACAAGATTCCTGTCGTCACTGCTATCCTCAACCATTGACGGAATGCTCATCAGCAGGAATGCCAACTGGAACGGCCGCCAAGACGGCATTCTTGACCTTGCCGTTCTAACAAACTCTGGTTCGTCAGCCGTCCCCACCCTCTCATAAACTGCATAATTAGACATGATTCTATTATGCTGCGTAAATTCTGACGCAGGATCTGTCGGATCAAACTCTTTGGGGAGCTTGTCCTGTAGCATACGTTGAATCTGCTGCATGAACATGGCTCGATTCGTCCAAAGGAACGCTTTGCGAGCATTATCATTATTTATTATGATTTCAATCCCTCGACGCATCCTCCGCAAACACTCTCCACACCGCTGCAAATGAACATTTGCAACTTCCCTCAAACCTTCTGCCATACCGTTTGCTTCTGCAGTAAGCCCCGTGATCCACGCCTCATACAGGCCAACAAAATGCTCGAGCCGTTCGCGCATTAGTTCCGGTTGCCACGTGGACATGTCCGAAAGGTTTTTCATTGACAATGTGGCTTTGTCCTCGTCCGTGCTTCCATCAAGATCAAAATCCATGCCAGGCACTTCGTGAACAGGCATGCATTCACTACGAATGATGAAGTTGCCATTTTTGTCCCTCCCCCAATCAACCGCAGTTCCCAAGCCTGTTGCATATATCTCTTTCTTCCTGTATAGCAAGGCAAGCGATCTCTCTTCAGCATCTGCCGAGAATGCATTCTCAAGACCGGAATAAGTTACAAATTCCAAATCGGGATTCTCCCTGGCTCCAATCTGAAGTCGCGCTTGAGCCATCACTGTCGCGTTATGGTTCTCGGAAGTAGCGTTGATAAGCATGACCGTATATCCAAAATACTTGTTATCAACATTGCGCCTACTTACTGAGACACTTACCAACGCAGGATCCCAATCCGAAACCTCCGCATATCCAGAGCCTGTCAATTCGTCTATTGCAACCGTTAAATCTTTAACATGAGGTACCCTTCGGTAGCCATGTCGCAATTGGCGTGAAAGTTCCTTGATTGCGTTGTAAACTTCCCAGACATTATCAGGGTTTTCGCCTGATGCTATAAGACTGTCTATCTCATCCCTCCTTGGCAAGGCACCTCCCCCGACGTCTTCATTGGGTAAGAGAAACAGCGCCCCCTCACGATCATCTACCGTAAACCATGTTGTACCAAACGCCCGCATGCATCGATCCAGAACATCTCGGTTGACAAAAACGCGGCTGCGGCACTCAGCAGGTTGGGCCTTGGAGTATGTTGCAAAGAAAAACTTCACCGTTACGCTAGAACACTTATTCTTTGAGAAGAATGTAAAACCGAGCGAAGACGGCTTGAAGTTGTTCGCCAATTCTGCCGTTGCACTAAGATCAAAACTATCACCATCATCGGCAACATCATCTGTACCTGCATTGACATTTGTCTCCGCTCGTACATGAGATTCTATTGGAGTGGTATTGTCTTCTGACTCTATCTCTCCATCAGGATCCGTAGCTCCATCTACATTGGATTCCAGCTTCGTTTCCTGCGGATAAAGCAACCCTACCTTATATCTGGCACCTGGTCGTTCAGTAATTATCTCGTAGATGTAGTCGGCCACATCGGACTCGTCGGCCACATCAAGAATTGCACCGTCCATATCCGTTTCCAAACATCCTGATGGAATCTGGGAACGATCTTCGCTCCCTGGTCCAACAAGATCCCGCCGCAGCATCTGCACATATGCCCTGCGAGCTCCGATAATTTCAATATCTGTTTCTTTGCTCATGTTCAGTCCTCCAAAACAATCCGGTTGACGTTCCTGTACGGCATCTGCCATTGCCCAGAAATTACTGCCTCAACTTTACGGATCTGTATCAACGACATGATCCGCCCTTCCAAGTCGTCGGGTGCGGGCGGCGAATCGGTGTTCTGATGAGCCCCCGCTCCAATTCGTTGCTTGATTAGTTTTTTCAACTCGTCACGAAGCTCATTTCTCTTAGAAATATACTTACGCCGTTTGGCAAGGATTTCACTCGCACCATTGCTAAGCCGTTCGTTGCCTGTTACCTTCCCAATGGCCCGCAAGGAGACTAAACTTGTCGGGCAGATTGTGTCGCCATCCTCATCCAACCAGCCCCGAACGGTTTGATCTACCACGCGAGCGCCAGCTTCCCTAAGTTGTTTTGCAACTACAGCTGCGTTCCGGTCTGAGTCACCGTAATTCGATATATGATCACAGAGCGCCTTTTTCCAAGAACGGACAATTTCCTGTGTCTCAATCCAGCCTTGTTTCTCACTCTCTGGCAGTTTGTCAACATGAGTTTGATACATAACGTCTAGTACATCATGCGTTTCGTCATTGTTCTCAAGGAATGCGATAAGGCATCCTGTACGAACGGGCCTATCTTTATTGGTAGAATATACCTCATCTGCGACAGGATCGTAAACGAGCGCAGAATAGAATCTTGAGAGATTTGCCCTAAGACCCTCCCCAAGAATGACCACCGAAGTAACCTCTACAAGTCTTTCACGATTGCCAGCCTGGGTCGCATAGTCGCGAATGGCATACTGCCTTATCATCGATTCCTGCTCCGCTTTAAGCTCCAGTCTGTATTCTTTTAACTTTTGCAGAAAGTCATTGTCATCCTCTAGTTGCTCTATGGCATTCCCCCTGCCTGCCCTTTCCCTGATCAGGTTTTCCCCTTGAAGCCGTGCACGCCTATCATAATCATAACCAATTCTCTCATGGGGATATAGAAGCACGATGGACTTGTGCGCTACATATGGTGAAAGCGCCCCAGTTACCATGCCCGCCGCCAACTTGGCAGACATATAGACGGCAATATCATATGGCTCCTCTGGCATCCTGTCTTTTAGATTGTCAAGCGTTACAACTTTTAGATCACGGGATTGATTCCTGATCAAGACCGCAAGCCCAAGTCGTACAATAAAACTCTTAGAAAAGCTATCCTGCACAACAATAAGTATTTTCTGACTTCTTGAATTGTTTTCAAGTATCTCACGCAGCATTTCGCATTTGGGATTGCCTTTCAGCAACTTTTCATATGTCCATTCTAGTATCTGGTCAAGACCCGCGAACAAAACCATCTGCTCATTTGGTAATGCCGCACAAGAATTCTTAAAACGTTCAATGCGTGCTCTAAACGAGTTCACCTTATTTCCAAACTCGTCACGCACCCACTCTCCCTCCAGTAGTTCAAGAGGATAGAAACATGAGTCCAGGAAATTCTTTATTCCATAGTATTGAGTGCGCGCACAGTGAAATGGCGAGTCTTGAATATTCCATGTCAGACCACCAAAGCGCGGCCAAGAATCATATTCATTTGCAGCGACAAAGTCAGACTCTGGTTCACAGCATAGTGATTCGACAGTATGATTCACCAGAAGATCAATCTTACGAGCAGTGGCTCTCAACATGGAGTTCCGACTATTTTTTTTCCGCTTCTTATTTACAACAACTTCAATAGGCCTGATTTCAGGTGCAAACACCTTGGTTTCCTCATGCCCATTCAGTAATTCCGCCACCTTATACCCGCTTCCATCAGATAACAGGCATGAAACTTGACAGCATTGGTCGTAAAAAGCTTGCTTGTATGTTATGACATTAGAGTCCGTTAAGTCTGATCCGACATTGGCAATAATCATCCGCTTATCTGGCAACAGGGACGAAGCGCTGAGGATAAACTCCTGAAGACTTGTAGCACTTGACATAAAATATACGAGTGTATCTCTCGTAAAATCATTGTCTCCACCATCCTCATTGCTTTCGTCAAAAATGCCAATTCGTTTAGAATGAAACAACAAGCCAAAAGAAATCATTTGATCATTGTATTTGACACAGACATTGTCATTAATCCAGTCCGTAACTTTCTGACTTGCCATAGCCGCTATGCCAACATTGTAATGACCCGAAAGATTAAAGTTCTCAACACCAAGTATGTTCGCATAAAAATCTTTCAATAATGAAAGCTCTTTTGCTGCACGCCTATCCACTTCAGCATAAGGCACAACCCCAGGAAATGTTCTTTGCAACTCATTATCATTAATACAATGACCAGTCTTTATGATGGCTGAAAATCCTCCTCCTGCACCCTCTTTCGTATCCCATCCCAACCAAACGGGATTATCAGGATGTACTCTTCTCCGGCCAACCGACTTAAATCTTGCATCGCCATTCTGGTCAAATTTCAGGAAACGCAATGTAGTGTTGGGAGCAACTTGATCAATATAGCAATCACCAATCACCAAATCATCACTCGTCAGATCACTTGGTTCATATGAACAAAGTCCACGAATTCCCAGGTAAACAAGAGATATAACATGAAGGATATCATTAGCAGGGTGAATAGATAACAAACGGCACGTCTCGTTAACCGAAAGCACAGATTCGAGATGACTGACATAATCTTTTACGAGGGAATCGCTTGTAATAATTTCCCCATTAATGACAATGCTACACCTCTCGGAGAATCGTTTAAAGGCTGAGGCAAGATCCGTCATTTAACATCTCCCATATGCTTTGCACAATGCTGAACCAGGTTCATAAACCTTCGTTCAACAGTCTTGATTGCTTTGTTAGTCATAATACGCCAGCCTTTGAGAATCTTCTCCAAACCTCGGTCCAAAAACGATCTTTGGGGCACCCGCCAACAAAGGTGCCAAAGTATACGAACCCCTGCGGACCTTCTGCAAGCATCCAATTTCACAAAGATGCCTGAGAAGAAAACCGACACCTACATTCGTCAACCCAGTAGCATTCGCTGCTTCTTTTAGCGAAAACAATTTATCACAACCAAATTTCCACAACAATTCCACACAGTGCATCTTGGATGGTTTGTTGAAACAATGTCTTGTTCTTTCTTCTATACCTCTATACACTCTCACAGCATCTGGATCCAGATTCAATGTCAACTTTTCAAACTCTCCCATTGAATCAGACATCTGCTTAATACACTTAACAACAAAATTAGCTATCGCTTCGACAACTGGTATGGAAACAGAATTACCCAATTGCTTGAACTTGGCAGCGTCCTTCATTCCATCTGGAAAACGAAATCTGTCAATACCATTCTCATCCATGAAACCGTATCCAATAAATCCCTGCAACCTTCCCCATTCCGTAGGAGTCATCATTCGTATGTTCTTCATGTTAATAGGCGATTTCTTGTGCGGCACGCATGTACCAGCCCAAATGGATCCATTCGCCTTGTCTATGACAAGATTGCGCTCTTTCCCTGAACCTCCAGTCGCTAACAATGTCATCGCTATTGGTGTCTCCACTCCTTCGCGATTAACGATATTATAACCAAACCCATACCCCTTCGCCTCCTGTCTAACAGCGTGGTTCTCAAGTGTTTGCAAATACCCAGAAGATAAAAAGAAACTTGCTCCAACTCTTGATTCTAGAATATCATTCACAGACGCAAATATCTGTTTGTCTCCTTTCAAAGGCAATTCATTTGGTAACCTATCGACAGCAGACCCAAAATAATCCCGGCTGAAACATACGATGTACACACGTGGCCGATTTTGAGGAAGCCCGAAATCCTTTGTATTTCGGACAAACGATTTTGGCGCTTCATGAAGTTCACCGTCCTTTCGCGTGACACCAATCACCTTGTAGTTCAAACCATTTTCAAGAATATCAAGAATAGTCTTGAAAGTGCGCCCCTTATCGTGAGAAATCAAATTACGGACATTTTCCAAAAACACAACTTTGGGCCGGGTCTCATCAATAATTTCTGCAACATCAAAAAATATCGTTCCCTTTGTCCTGTCTCGGAAACCTTTCTGAAGTCCGACTCCACTAAACGCCTGACAAGGGAACCCTGCCAACAACACATCATATTTCGTGACTTTAACCTCATCTTTGAAAGAACGTTTCGTCAAATCATTTCGAGGATTATCCCCAAACAGTAATTGATATGTCTGACACGCCTGTTCGTCTATTTCAGCCGACAACACATTCTCAAAACATCCAGTCAATTCAAAACCCCGACGTATTCCACCGATGCCCGCACACAGATCTATTGTTTTCCACTTCATTTCAGCGCCCCGCTTTCTTGACAAGCCACTTGCCACCTTTGTCGCCGCTTTCGCGCGCAAAGGGATACGCATAATACTTCGCCTGATGATTCGATATCGCCACTTACATCCTTTTGACTTTTCCGCACCGGTGGGCGGGAATCCGCACAACGGTTTGAATTGTGGCTATTATAACAAATTACCGTGAGGCAGGCAACAAGGTGTACCGCATTTCTCAAATTTTTGGCGATGCGGTGGACGGACTCCCCCCATTGACAATCCACTTGCCGGCAAAGAAAAACGGTTCATCGGGGCGAATGGGGGGGCTCTGGTCGGCCCACAGTTGCACAAGGGCGGCAACGATATCGTCCACCGCTTTGTAGTCTTCGTCCTCGTCGAGCCGGTTGAGCTTGATCATGGCATCGATCCAATGACGATAGGAGCTGGAGCCGATGCGTCTTGCAAGTGTGGCACCTGCAAGTATGAGCTTGTCGCAGGCAATGTGGCTAACAGCTTTCATCGGCACTAAATCTGATTAAAAATCCGACATTTAGTGGGGTCTGATGGTCGGAGATTGTTTCGTCGTTGAATCCGACTTCGTTCATTTTGCCAATTTCCTTCTATCAATCAGCTCCCAAGCGCATCGAGAAAACCCTCGATGAGCTCATCGACCTTGCGCCATGTCTTGATCGCCTTCACCCAGCGGTCGGGAATCGCATCAAAGCCATAGTATGCTCCGGCGATCTGCCCAAATATCGCCCCGATGGAATCCGAATCTCCGCCAAGGTTGACGGCGGCGATCAGTCCATCCTCGAAGCTCTCCGTCGTGTTGAACGCCCAGAGCGCGGCGTCAAGCGTCGAGACCGCCCAGCCAGAGTTGTTCACCTGCTCGCGTTTCAGTTCCGCGCCAGGTCCAGTCTTCGTGCGCGTGCCGGCGAGGTGCTCGTCCAGCACGCCCGCGAACCTGTCGCAGACCTCCCTCACCGTCGCCGACGCATGCGTCACGTCGCTCACTTCGTGGATGATCTTCGGACGGCCAAGTGCGCGGGCGATGAGGTAGCTCGGCGCAAAGCGCATGATCGATCCGTTGCCTTGCGATTCCTCACGCCCGTTGACAAGCGAACCGGTGCTGGCAAAGGCTGTCACCGAATCGTATGTTGCACAACCTACATCGAACGATTGGCCGTCTTTAGACGAAAGGTATCCCTCCCTCAACCACTTCACGAAAGTTGTGGCAATGTCTTTCAGATCGTAGCCGCCCTTGCGGACGTACGAATCCATGACACACATGGCCATCGATCCGTCGTCCGTCCAGCATCCTGGCGGAAGTCCGCCAAACATGCGACACGCCACCATCTCCGTGATCCACGGATGGGAGTCCCTGCCGCTGAACTGGATGGGGCTCCCGAAGGCGTCGCCCACGATGAGTCCCCACAGCATTCCCTTTACCTTGTTTCTGTCCATTTGCTTTCTCCTTTCATCTTTCCTTTTTGGCAATATGACTTTCGTTAACAAAACTTACTAATCACTAACAACTAGCAACTAACCACTTTTCCTTCGGTACAGCTTCGCGGGGGCGTGTGCGCGTCCGCCGAGGTCTTCCCACTCGCCCTCGCACACTTCCAGAAGCGGCTCCTTCGTCGTCGTGAGCTGGCGACGGAAGCTCGGGATGTTG
>JAEEGL014798298.1_pt1 | contig 18143 bp, 16 predicted proteins | sample 9134231 | NCBI WGS metagenome assembly JAEEGL01 (sample SAMN16246548, study PRJNA631951) | gut metagenome | biome: gut microbiome; feature: rumen; material: fiber-attached | host: Bos | place: Iran: Karaj | collected 2018-10 | reverse complement strand
TTGTCATGGTGATAATTGTATTCAGAGTAAACACATAAAAGATATTATCCCTGTTATTGAAGACATCCAATTTCACATATTTGGCTGCGAGTCAAATAATGAGAAGTGGATGGCATTATATCTTGGATTTGGTAATTATCTCGTATTGATTAAAAGTTTGTATGAAGGCTTCTGTAAGAAAAGAGATGATGCTAATCTTGATAGTCCAACTAGGTTATTCCAACATTGGCCCGGTTTTATGATGGGATTGTTGGGAAAGGAGGAAGAGCATCTCACCATGAGTAAAATATGGGAGAATAGGCATCAAATGAATGTGTGATAAGAAGAGAATTACTCGATGCTCGTTAAACAGGAGTTGGATTTTATTCCACTCCTGTTTTTTAGTCTTCTGTGAAATGATAATGATTGAAGATCTGAATATTACCGTAAGGCAAGTTTATATATAAAATAATGTTAATTACGGATGAATAATGTTCCTATACAAAAGACGTGAGGGATAGAAAGATAAATTACGAAACAATTTAATTGATAAAGAATATGTCGAATTATTCATTTGCATGTCAACTTTTTGAAGTAAATATGTATAGAGAAATAAAGGAAACATTATAAAGCGTGATGTTTACCATTTCGATAATTTGGGGATTTGTGTATGTAGCAACAAAATAATAACGCAATGAGAAAGAATAACGTGGTAATTGTACCTGCAAAATGTCAGCACTCTGGAAAGATGTATGGCATACGAGCAGAAAAAAAGAATGATGGCTGGCATATGAACTGGGCTTTTGAACTCCCGGAAGATGAAGCCGCCCGTGAGAATTTCGGAGAAGATGCTATTTCTGGCCGAATTGTAATTGACACAGAATATCCAGGATGTCCATATTGTGGGGGCAAAGGATTCGTCCACTGTGGGAAATGTGGAAAGCTATCATGTTGGGATGAAGAAGAGGTAAAGTTCTCATGCCATTATTGTGGAAATACTGGTGTCATCAATTGCGAATCCGAGGAATTTGATAATATCAAAGCAGGAGATTATTAAAGAACAACAAATATATGTCTGAATTGAAAATCGGAGAGGCCATTTCGCTTCAAGGAGGTGGACTGGTCAAAATCAAAAAGGAATTAGGAAGAGGTGGACAGGGTATTGTTTACCAAGTCGATTACAATGGGAAAGACGTAGCTCTGAAATGGTATCTCAAGGATGAAGGCGACCTCTTTTACCGTAACCTTCAGCGTAATGTGAGCAGTATGCCACCATCAAGTAATTTCCTTTGGCCACTACGAGTTACTGAGCGCCAGAAGAATAGTTTCGGGTATGTTATGCATCTTCGTCCAAGTGGCTATTATGAACTGGGCGATTTCTTCACGGCAAAAGTACACTTTAAGAATTACGATAGCGTTCTTCATGCAGCAATTAATATCTGCAATGGTTTCCTAAGACTGCACTTGTCAGGCTATAGCTATCAGGATCTGAATGAAGGGAACTTCTTCATTAATCCTGACAATGGCGATCTTCTGATCTGTGACAATGACAATGTAGCTGCCAATCGTACAGAATCTGGCATCAAGGGGAAAAGTCGCTATATGGCAGCAGAAGTCGTAAATGGTAGCGTCCCCAATATCCAAAGTGATGTCTTCTCTCTTGCCATAATCCTCTATCGCCTTTTTATGCTCGACCATCCTTTTGAGGGAATGAAGACATTGAAATATGTGTGTCTAACTGACGAGGTGGAAAGAAGCGTTTATGGTGAAGATGCCATATTTGCTTGGGATAAGGATGACAAATCCAATCGCCCTCATCCACAGATACATCAGAATGCAAATCTAAGATGGGGATGGTGTCCAAATAGCCTTCAAGAGGCTTTTAGGAGAGCTCTAGGCAAGGATAGCATCCTTCATCCCGAGAATCGCATGACAGATCGAGAGTGGAAGAACCTGTTTGTCGAACTACGTCGCAAACTGATTGTTTGTCCTGAATCCAAAGGATCAGACCATGACTTTATGGTTGATGATATACACTCATCGTTGAAGTGTCCAATTTGCAACAGTCCGGTGAAAATAAGTGCTGTGTTGAAATTTGGTGATGGTTCCGAGTATCCTCTTACACGCCACAAGAAACTGTATATTGACGATTCTGATGAAGTCGTAGGCTTGTCTCGTGTTCGTCGTGCCGATGGAAGAACTGAGTTGGGATTACAAAACCTATCGGATAATAATTGGATGGTCTTTACTGCATCAGGACGCCTAAATGAGTTATCTAAAAATGAGATAATGCCTTTGCGTAACGGTATGAAAATAAGATTTAATAACCGAACAACAGCAGAAGTTATAATTAATAATCACTAATTAAATAATTAGAAAGATGAAGTTGGAAAATTTAAACCCATTCGAGAGCGTACAGCCATGCGCTCGCAGACAGATGAATCTGTTCTATCTGATTGATTGCTCTGGTTCAATGAGGGGCAATAAGATCGAGTCAATTAACCAGGTGATGCCAGACATCATGAGAACCATTGCGGACATTGATGAAAGCAACAAAGACAATGCCCAGATTAAGGTGGCGTGTCTGGAATTCAGCAGCGGATGCCAATGGAAATATCCCCAGCCTGTTGTGGCTAAGGACTTTAAATGGCAGGACATTCAGGCTGGAGGTGTCACTGATTTGGGAGCCGCTTTCAAGGAACTGCGTGCTCATATGAGCCGGAATAGTGATCTCGCTGCAGATACCGGTCATTATGCTCCTGCGGTAATCCTTCTTTCCGATGGCCGTCCTACGGATTCCTGGAAGAATGCATTAAAGGACCTGCAAAGTAACAAATGGTTCGATGCAGCAACCAAGATTGCAATTGCCGTTGGCGATGATGCAGACAAGACGGTTTTAAACCAATTTGCTGACAATGAGGAAGAGATGGTCATTACCGTCCATAATCTGGATGCCTTGAAGTCTGTAATCCGATTGGTAAGCTGTACAGTAAGCAAGATCGGGTCAAACAGCACTTCTGTAGGTGACAAGACTAAATCAGAAGAGATTAAGGAACTTGTTGATGAAGGAGTCAAGGAGACTCCTGGAGCAGAAAATGCAAATCACCAAAACCCACAGCCAGATAAATGGGATTGAGCCTGACAACATCTGACGGACTAAAAGAAACGACCACGTTATGGGTGCTTCTAGATGTAAGCAATAGCATGCGTGGGGCCACTATTGAGTCGGCTCGAAATGTACTGAAACAGTATGTATTGAGCCAACTCATCTACAGTGGCATGAGAATTTCTTTGATAACTTTCGGGAATGTAGCAAACCTCCTTACAGAAACACCATCGAAAATTGACGATTTTCAACTCCCAGAAGAATTCGCCATCGGTGGCCTGTGTAATCTTTCAGATGCAGTGTCACTGTGTGAGAGTAGAATCGGAGAAAAAGACAAGATCCTTCTATTGACGAAAGGATTCACAACGGATAGCTATGGGAACCAGAAACACGTTCTAAAAAACGATTGCCATGCTGTGATATTAGACAGCTCTTCCAATCGCATACCTGTGAGTTTAGGATCATATTTCTCTGGAAGGCTAAAGGTGTATAATATGAAGGAGGAATCTCTTACGGAGTTAAGCAAAAACCTCAGTTAAAGAATTAAGTAGATTTATAAGTTTCAGAAAAGATGATTACCTTTTCAAAATCAATAAAAGGGTCTAGCCACGAAGAGAATGGCAAGCCAATGCAAGATTGGAGTGAGCACCTGTATCTCAAAGAGTGTATGGCCGACATCCTCCTTCTTAGTGATGGGCATGGAAGCGACAGGCACTTTCGAAGTGATCGGGGGGCTAAGTTTGCAGTTGAAGCAGCCAAGGAGAGCCTTGCTGAGTTCCTGAAGGACTTTAACCCTGCACTTCCAACCGGAACATTTAGGCAGCGAGGAAAACAATGGGTAAAAGACTCAGCAAATGAGGATTATACACCTCATGATGAGTATGAGCGAGAATTCCGACAACTTTTCGAAAACATCAAGTTCCGCTGGTGTGAAAAGGTGGTACGAGACTGGAATGAAGATACTCCAACAGACATGGAGATTAAGAATTCTGGAAAGGATTGTAAAAAGTTGGACTTGTCGAGTTATGAAAATGGCCGCGAAATAATCGCTTATGGCTGTACTTTAATAGCTGCCGTTAAAACTCCAAAATACTGGATGGCATTCCAATTAGGAGACGGGAAATGTATTGCATTTCATATTGACGGAACATGGTATGAGCCTATTCCTTGGGACAGCAGATGCTTCTTAAGCACAACCACTTCGCTTTGTCATGAAGGCAGTGAGAGTTTTCGTTATTGCTATGGAAACACCGACTGTCCTTCCCTGTTCATCGGTTCTGATGGAATGGATGATAGCTACATGCCAATGGAAAAACTAGCAGAGTTTTATGGAGTGGTTATAAGGGTTGTGGCAGAAAAAGGAATAGACTATGCTACTGAACAGCTTGAGAAGATGATGCCTATTATTAGCAAAAAAGGCAGTCATGATGATGTTTCAATTGCATTCTGGCTTGATTATAAAGATGTCCTTCCTTTGAGTAAAACCATCCTCTCATTAAGACTGAATTCATTGGAATGTGACTCCAGAAAACAAAAGGAAGACAAGAAAGAGGCCGAGAACAGGCGTGATGAGATTGCAGAAAGAGCAAAACAGCTAAAAGATGAGTCTGGTGTATATGAAAGAAAACGCGCCGAGCTCGAACAAAAAATGAATAAAGTGAAAGAAGACAAAAGGAAGGCTGAGGAGGACTTCAATACCGCTACCTTTCTTTATGAAGATGCTAAAAAGAACCTGGATCAGGTTCAGTCAGTTTTTGACGATCTCGAGAAACTAGCCTTAGAAAACGAAAAGGCCTTTGAAAGCCATCGCCATGAGGTTTGTCGCGCAGACGAGATGTTCAAACAAATAGAGAAAGAAATCCAGGCATTCGAGGATAGGGTGTCACAGGATTTAAAGGAGATGACGAATATCCAGAAAATATTAATCTCATTTGTATAACTGATGAAGGAGTGTAAGATTTGTCGCACTAAGGCAGTCGTTAATTCTGAAATTGTTCCAGGGCTGTGCTGTTGCAGGATGTGTGGTAAATTCTTTCTAGAAGGAACGGCCGCAGATAGTACTTTATCTGTCGGTCAGATCCTTCGAGAGGAGATAAAGTTATCTGGATACAAAGATACACTACTCACACATGACTCTATTCATGTGGTTGCACAATTAAGACACCTTGACATAGCTGTTCTTAACGTATTTACTGTTGTCCTTGATAACTGCAGTCATGTAATCAAGAGATTGATACGTCTGTCTCAGTATACATTTGATGAGACTGTAAGACGGGATTTGTGTGAGAGAATAGAGGCTGAAACGGGAATTAATGGTACAATAGCCTCTTTTGTGGTAGACACATATGCATATGCCTTGTCTTTAATGGACTTGCCGATAGAATATAATCTGAAGGATTCGCCAAGCATCCCTTTAAGGGTTATCAGATTCTCAGCTGACAAATACTCCGTCAAACAGGGAGAATCTGTCACCCTAAAATGGGAGGTGAATCAAGCAGATGCCATTGTGGCGATCTCTGACGGTTTCCATCAGTGGTGTGTTCCAGCGACTGGATCAATGACAGTAACGCCTTCTAAAGACAGAACTTACACACTCACAGCTGTAAAGGAAGGTAATACCGTTACCCCTGAAGTAGTCAGGATACATATAGTGAAACCTGTTAAAATAACAAGCTTCAAGGTCTCAAAGCAATTTGTTTATGAAGGGCAGAGTGTTAATGTGAGTTGGAAAGTGTCAGGTGAAGCTCGTATAAAATTAATGGTAAACGATGGACGTAATTATCGGAAAATAGAAGATGTATCTTCCATCCGGAATAAGGAAATCGTGTTAACAAGAGACAGCCAGATTATCCTAACATGTTTCAACGATTGTTACCAGGCCCAGCAAATACTCAATGTCCAAGTAAAGAATGCACCCAGATATCCTTTTCATGATTTGACTTGTATAAAGCATCTCCCTGAGATTAATATTACAGGACCAGTTTTACCAACCATGTACGGCTGTGACCGGAAAATGACTAAACGTTTTGAGCGGTTGAAGAAGTCTGAGAATAGTCTTTATACAGTATTGCTGCAAAGAATAAAATCAAGATTCAGGAGTATTACTCAGTTTACTATTTAAATAAAGTTGGGATATATTGTAGAAATGAGAGATCTGTCTCTTTAATATTATTATCGTTTAATTATAAATAAAGATGAGTAATTCTGTAAAAACAAAAGATGTAAGTGTTTTCACACGTTTCTTGTGGTTTGTTGCCGGAGCTGATATTGAGATATTATCTCTATGTCCTTTAGATTACAAAAAATATGAAGCTATTGGCATGACCATCCTGATGACTTCTTTAGTAGGTTTTGCTGCTGGTTCCTCCGCTGCGTGGTATTTTTCTGAGGATCTGTTGTGGACTGTAGGATTTGGCCTGTTCTGGGCTTTACTTATCTTTAGTATTGACAGAAGTCTTGTCGTAACACTGAAAAAAAATCCATATAAAAAATCGTTTTATATCCTTCCTCTTGCTTTTAGAGGACTTTTGGCCATGTTGGTAGCAGGCGTTATGTCTATACCCCTGGAACTATTGGTATTTAATGGCTTTATACAAAACGACATTGAGAATTACAAGTCTGATTTGTTAAAGCAACAACATCAGGATAGCTTCGACGCACAACAAGCAGCTATATATGGATCCAAATCAAAATCCTTGGATGAAGCGTTGAAAAAAGAAGCTGATAAGAAAGACGGCCTGTCTTTAAAGATAAGCAACATGAGATCTGAAAGACAGAAAGAGGTAAACAAACTTAATCACCCCAATACTACTTCATATTTTAAAGCACAAGCCAGTATTAATGGACTCCAGAGTCAATTAAACGAGCTCCAGTCTCTTGCTAGTAATGACTTTCGCCGAAACAGAATCCCAAGCTTGCGTTCTCAGATTAATAGCCAAAAGTCACTTCTTGCAAAAGAAAAAAGCAACTGGAATATGAAAGTCCATGGAAGAATATCTTATTTAGATGCAGAAATAGCTCAGTTAGAAGAGTCTTATAAGGATGCTAACGAGAAATACGAAAGAACAGGAAAGGAGAAGGAACGCGTTGACTCAACAAGCATAAGCTATCAGACAAGAGCTGAGGAATCCTTAAATAAAACTGACGAACGTTTTAGAAAAGGCAATAATTTTACGCTATATTATGCAGTTCTTGCCCATGCGATTTATAAGACTCATAAGGTAACACGTGAACGTCAAGATACCAATGGTAAGACTGTATCATATGAGACCGAGGAATATGTCAATAAAGACTTTCTATTCCTGTTATGGTTCATAAGGGCTATTTTCTTTGTAATCGAGTTGCTTCCAAGCATCGTCAAGATTGTATCAAAGGCTGGACAGTATGAACTAAGGGTTTACCATCAGGAGGAAGAACTAAGGAAGTACCTGCATAGCCAGGACTATAAGGATTACTGTTACAAGATGCTGCATGGTGATCATCAACTGGAGATTGACCTTCAGAAGCAAAGACATGATGCTGAAAAACAAGTTCAACAGGATATTATTCACTCAATTATTGCTGCGGAAGAATCTGTTGCGAAGAATAGTATTGATAATTGGGAAAAAGCTGAAAAAGGTAAAATGCAGGTACAATACTGTATTTAGCGGGTGTACTTCAAATAACGACATAGGAAATATAATAATAGTGAAGATGAAAAGTAAAAATAGTAACAAAGAACAATTGCGTTTAATCAGAAGATTCCTTTATGGACTGATGAACGAGATAGAGGAGAACTCTTTTTTTGAGAAGATCAAAATTGATGATAAACTCCGGGAGCTAGCTGTTTCAGAGGTGGTTCTTTGCAAGAACTATAGTATGGAGCAAATACATAACAAAGAATTAGTTGAGGAATTAAGAAAAATAGAAGCGGGCAGTTTACTTTTATGCCCTGAATGGGATAACAAGACAGAGACTGATAATTAATAGTATTCACTAAATTAGTAAAAAAGATGAGAAATTGCAGTTGTTACGACGAAGACTACGATTACTTCGAGGAAGAGAAAACGTATGAGAACTACAATGGCAGCTACGCTCAGGATGTAGAAGGCTGGAGTGATCAAGACATCGATGATGTTTTTGATGGTGACCCTGATGCATATTGGAATATTGACTAAAACATTAGACGGTATGACAAACACTAAGATTCCCGGGGTTAGTTTTTCTTGGAAAAGAGCCATTGGCATTACCAAGCTCAAGAGACAATTTACCCAAGCAACTGGTATACCAACGACAAAATCTGGTATTGAAAGAAAAATAGGAGCAGCTGTTGCTGGTACTATAATGAAACTATTTAAGTAAGTGGTGAGAATTGTAATTGAAAGTTTTATTAAAATTTGAAAAGTCGTGAAAAATAGAATTCTTTTTGCATTTATTGCCTTGCTAATAAGTTTTACTGCAATGGCTGGAGACATTAAACGCCCCAACAGTTATAACTACCAAAGAGGCTGTGAGTCTGTTACTAATGGTAATTATGAGGATGGTATGCGATACCTCAAGCTTGAACTTCAGGAGAATCCCAAAAACGGGTACGCCTGGGCTTGGATCCTTTCCATCCATTTGAATAAGAGGGAATTCGGCGAAGCCATAGACGCTGGACAAAATGCTCTTAAACTTCTTCCAAAGAAAGACTCATATTATATTGGATTCGTCCATAAGACACTCTCCAGAGTGTATTATAATATGGACAATAGTAAAATGGCTTTGTCAGAAATTAGCCTTGCAATTAAAGCCGATCCCCAGGAAATGGATTATCTCGCTATTCGTGGTGATTTGTATTTTTATGAAAAGGCTTATGATCAAGCAAATGTGGACTTTGAGAAAATTGTTGCTAACAATCCGGGGCAAGTAACTGGATATATGGGTATAGGAAGAAATCTACTCGCTCAGCAGTCATATGATGCGGCTATTGAGAAATTCAACTACGCAATGAAACTGGACGAGGAATTCTCCCAGCCCTATGCGTTCCGCGCAGACTGCCATATTGGAAAGAAGAATTATCTTTCTGCAGCACAGGATCTGGTTAAAGCCCTCGAAATGGACGGCAATGAGAGAGCCTTCTCAACCATGCTGGAGTGTAATGACACATGCTACGAGAACATGGTTGTATTGATGAATATTAAAGCAAATAGCGGAAAAGGTGATACGGACTGGGACTATTACCTCGGAGTAGCACATCAACAGCATAATCATTATCAAGAAGCTATCTTAAACTATAAAAAATCATTGAAAAATGAATCCCATGCCGTAACATGTGATAACATTGCAGAATGTTATGGGGAATTAGGTGATTACAACAGGGCTCACCAATATATTGACATGGCCATCGCGATGGATTCTACACGTAGTGACCTGTATAGAGAGAAGGCAGACTTTTACTATTATTCCGGTAACCATAGCGAGGCGATAGCTATGATGGATAAGTATATAAGTCGTAATCCAGAGGGATACTTTGGCTATTACCGTCGCGGATTCTATAAAGATAACTGCAACGATATTGACGGAGCCATTAAAGATTATACCTATTGTATAACTTTGGAGCCCAGATATACATATGCATATCTAGGAAGAGGTGACATGTATATAAAAAAGGGGAATTTGGATGCTGCTAAGAAGGATTACAAAATGGTGATAGACCTGGATACTGTGATAATTAAACAAGGTAATTGCAGGCAGTATGCTTATCAAATGCTTGGAATGCGAGATAGTGCTGATCTATATATGAAACAGATTCTTGATAAATATCCTACAGAAGGGAATTACTATGATGCAGCATGCCTGATGTCCCGAATGGGGGAATATAAACGATCCTTGGAATATCTTAGAATAGCTTTTGAAAAGGGATACCACGAAATCAATCATCTCGAAATTGACGATGATTTGGATGGAATCCGTAAAATGGATGATTACAAAGAACTTGTAAACAAATACAAGCGACAATTAAAAGAGAAGAACGAAGCCAAAAGTGATGATATAGCCGAAAAAGTTGAACTGGAGACAACCATTATCCCCTTCAACAAATCTGGGGATATGATGATGATTGAATGCAGAATAAACAATCTCCCTTTACATTTCATATTTGATACAGGTGCTAGTGATGTAAGTATATCCGATGTGGAAGCAAACTTCATGATGAAGAACGGCTATCTCAATCGTTCAGATATCGTTGGTAAAGCTCGCTACCAGACTGCTGATGGCAATATTTCAGAAGGGACTGTCATTAACCTGAAACATGTGAATTTTGGTGGATTGGAGTTGACTGACGTAAAGGCATCAGTCGTAAAAAGCCAGAAAGCTCCACTATTGTTAGGACAAAGTGTATTTGGCAGACTAGGTAAGATCGAAATAGATAATAAGAAAAAGGTCGTAAAGGTAACTCATCAGAAGAGATAGAGTTTTCATGAGCTATTCTGCAGAATTCTATAATTAGTTATGAATTTGTAGCAATTTGGACTAAAATAGCGCTAATTAAAGTCAAAAATGACTTTATATATAATAAATTGGCTAAAAAATTCGAATTATTCAAAGGTTTTATATATCTTTGCGCTAAATTTCGATGATTATGGCCAAGACTATTAACATGACTCCTCAGAGTCAATCAAACACTCTAACAGAAAATGAGTTGCTTGCCTTTATCAGGCAGGAGTTTAATAATTATTATAATAATGTAGAGCCGAACATCTTTAGTAAGGTCAAGTCTGCATATCCTTCATTGCATATTGAGAAGATTCGCGATATATTCCAGGAGGTTTGTATCAAATTAGTTGAGAAAGCTCATGATGAGAATTTCAAATTGACATGCTCTCTTTTCTATTATGTATATCGATGCTGTTGGAATAAAGCAGAACACGACAGTCGTCATCCTGAGAGAGAATGGCAACTACCGACCGACAACATGATGCGTGATGATAACTCTGATGATTTTGAAAAACAACCAGTGCAGCAAGATAAGGTTGACCAATTGCTGAACTCTTTGTTTGAAGAACCGGATGAAAGGGCTGAACTCCTTAACAGAGTTTGCGAAGTGGTCAAAGACCTCCCAGACCCCTGTGACAAGATACTCTACGGAATGTACAGTACGCCCAAAAAGAGACAGGAAGTAATTGCTCAAGAATGTGGCTATAGTAACGCTGCTGTCGTTAAAACAATGGCCTCTCGTTGTAAGAGCAAATTCCGCGACAAGTTTAAGTCAATTTATGAGTCATTTAAAAAAGGACTGTTATGATGACAGATAAATATATTGAAAAACTTTTGGACCTTTACTTCAAGGGGGAATTATCCCAAGAAGAAAAGGAAAAGCTTTTTGAGTCCCTGCGCTCCAATCCATCCTTAAATGACACTGTCCAATATGTGTTAAGCCATGTGGATCCTTCTAAAGCAGAGAGTTTCTTGGCTGAGAAAAGTCTCATGTGCGACACAGAGATTATATCAGAGAGTGATGAGACTTTGATTGAGCTATACCTTTCTGGCTTAATGAGCCAGGAAGAAGAGGATGATTTCCTGAAGAAGCTGGTGGCTGATACGGATCTGCGTACAAATGCGCTGGCACAAGCTTTTCTTATTAAGGCTATCAGAAAAATCCAGAATGAAGACAACCGTGTCCTCGAGGCCGCTAAGAACACATCTGTTTCTGATATCAATTCTTTGTTTGAGGAACTTCAAACAGAAGACGATGACATGCTGATAGATTCATATCTGCAAGGAAATTTGTCGGAATCGGAGGAAGAGGCATTTCAAGAAAGACTGAATTCAGATAAAGAATTCAAAGAGAGAGTAGCCGCCATTACTATTCTTGCCAAAGGAATTCAAATCCAACAAGAACAGGATAATAAGATAATAAAGGATGCCAAGTCTCTTTCTAAGGAAGATATTATCGCCACGATAAATGATGCGGCACAATATCCTGTTGCTGCAACAAAACCATATGCTGCTTCACAAGAACCAGCTGCAGTACAAGAACCAGCAGCTGCTTCAAGGCACATTTCCTGGTATAGGCGTATGGCAGCTGCAGCTGTTGTACTGATTGTCGTAGGAATTGGTTGGGACTACCATAATTCTTCTGTAATGATGTCAAATGCTGGAGATTGTATTGAATTCGCATCAAGTCAATTACCACGAGAAATCATCAACAGAGGGGATGGTAAAGATCTGCATGAGTTATTTCAGAACGTCCAAAATAGGATTGATTTGAAAGAAACTATTGACGAATTAGAAGGATATTATGCGGAAGATGTTTGTGTTGAGCAAGTTGCTCTGGCATTAGCCACTGCATATATATATGATGGCCAAAAATCCAAAGCAAAGGAAATTCTTAACCAACTGATTAATGATCCTGATGCAGCACCGGAGATAAAGGATAAAGCAAAGCAAATGCTTGATAATATTAGAAAGACCTTTATCTTCTAACTTGATTTTTCAACATGAATTACAGCAGTTAGCGCTAATGCGTTAACTGCTTTTTTTAATGTTTACCTTTTTGTTTTCTTGGGATGTTTGGTTGTAAACAAATAAAAATGATAGAACAATGAAAAATGAAATCAAACAAATTCTAAGGAAGTGGGAAGGTAATCTTCGCCGTAACGGTTCAATGGACGTTACACGTTTCTCAAAGATCTCAAATGAGATTGACAATTACATCCGTGAATACAAGAATTCTAAAGTAGCTAGACTGTTGACTAGCTGTAGAGATTCTACGTTGTCATCATCACCAGACAATGACAAGATTCTTAGTAATGTACGTCATGCCTTGTTCCTCATTCAGAAGGAAATAAATGATGAGAAAAGAGATATGGGATACGATGTCGATCTGGGGCAGCGCCAGCGTTACGAGGCTATCTCAAAGAAACTCTATTCTGAAAAGCTGAAATTCAAGGACAACAAAAGTCTTAGAGAGGCAGATGTGGCCCTGATGGAAGGAAGAGACTCACGCAAGGTTCGCAGAATAGTAGAAAAGAGAATGTGCCAGGAATATCACAAGCAGCACAAGCATCGCTCAACATATCGACAGTCAGGAAAGGCTCGTCATGAAATGGATCGTGCTGTGTCATACCAGATTTTTAATCTCGGTCAGCTCGATGGGTATTCTAACCAAAGAGAAAGTGGCTCTCACTGGAAAAAGATTGTAGACTACTCTTCTGGGGAATACGTAATGAAAAAGAAAGTCGAGTATGCATCAATCGAAGAAGCACAGCTGCATATTGAACTGTACAAATTTGCACATCCAAAAGACAAAAGGCCAATGCAGGCTTATTACTGTGAACATTGTGGCCATTATCACATTGGTCACGGCCATAAAACTGGAAGTGCCGCATAAACCGTATGTCACCCATATCCTTAGGCTTGCCAGACAGGCCTGAGGATTATATGGTGTTTACCTTTCTGCAAGGTTGGGGATGTTCTATCGTAAAGGTTACAGTTTACTTAGTATTAACAATTTAAAATTTTAGAATATGAATATTTTTGAGATCTTAAAGGGTAAGGATTCTGATAATCCAATATTGAAGGATTATAAAGTAGAAGAAAAGCTGGACAATGAAGGTTCTAACGAAAAGAAAACAGCGGCAATTGATGCTGCCCAACAGATAGCAGTTCCTGAGAATATTGAGGAGACATTTAACTTTGTCGGAAAAGCCTTGGCAAAATCATACCGCCGTGGAGAAATCAGTGCTAAGGAATTATTGCAGTCGTATCGCAAGAATGTTGCCGAGGCAGAAACATTCTGCACATTCGGATATAAGATACAAGAACTCCAGGATGTAATCCGTACGACACATAACCCTGCACTGAAAACAAAGCTGATGGAAATCGTCAAGGAGAAAAAAGAACTGCGTCAAAAATCTAATCTTCAAAATCAAACGACATTGAACAAATTAGATATGTTTAAAAAAGACGTGCTTGGGATGGGAATCGGTTTGCGTAAAGTAATATCATCAATGCGGAAATGCTACAAAAGAACCGGAAATAAGGAAGCTCTGATAGTATCCATGCTTTTAGAAATTGAATTTGCCAACGAAAATGCGAAAAGGCTATCATCAAACAAAAGGAGAATGGCTTATGAGCGGAAAAGCATTTTACTGAACACGCTATCGTCTTTGGTCTATGAAGCTGGTTGGAAGTCTGGATATAATGAGGCAGCAGGGAAAAATGCTTCCTATCTTGTATTCGTTTATCTCCCTACTGGTGTTCAACTAACATGGCACTGTAACGATTATACGATTCCACAATATTTTGATTACATAGCTGACGAGTGGGATGGACAAGTATGTATGACACTTGAAAAGATCTTGACTTACATAAAGGATCATTATAGTAGCTATCTTCTTTCTCCAACCAAGATGGCCGCATAGTCTGTTATCCTTTTAGGACTCTTTGGGATGGTAAGGTAGAATGTCTAACATAAAAAGATAGAGAAATGAGTAATTTAAAAATTAATGAGACCCACATCATGGTAATCCGTAAGGATGATTGCACCGGCAGACTTCATGAAGAGTATTTGCCATTGACATTTAAGGATCAGGCGAAGCTTAACAAATTAGAGAAGTATGCAAAGGAACCGGGAGTGAAAGGCGAAGATGTCTATTATGCAGCAAAAGAAAGGGGACTTGGTTATCTGCTAGAAGGCTACAACTTCTGCCCGGATGTCGATGGTTCGTACCAAGGCTGTCCTCCAATACCTTTGAATGAGGTGAAGAACGGATATCTTAAAGACGGTAAGAGGCTGATTAATACCCTTGTCGGGCGTACAATTCCCTATTGCTTGTCGGAAATGTATCGTGAATGTAAAAAGGATCCTTCGATTGTTGCATATTCAACAAGGTTTGTAGGCTGGAGTAAGATGGATTTCGAATTGAGCAATGACTTGTCAATAGCATACTACACCAATTTCGGTTATGGTTATGCAAACTATTTCACAGCCAATTTAAAATATAAGGATATAGATATCCTGCCATATTCCATGTGGGTCACGTATTACAATGCTAATATTTCCCAGATTCTTCGGTATACGCGCACTTACTATATAGATAACAGCGAATGGGAAAAGGCTCTGAAATTCGGTTGTGAGATTTCAAATAGTCTTTTAGATAACCCAAGTGATTTCGCAAACAAATGGCTGGTTGGTGAAGTGAAAAAGATGGTCGAGGGCTTGAAATCTATTTTCAACAACCATGGTGCTACTATCGCCGTCAATATGTCTAACGCCTCTGGAAGAGTGTTGACCACCAAAGAAGAAATCACTCTCTACAAAGGCGAAAAGATGTCTGGTGCTCTCTCATTTATTGGTAAGATTAAGGAAATCGAGAAACTGAATGTATCTATGGACTCCTATATTTCTTCGATATTGGACATGAATCGTCGAATGGTCCCAGAACTTCAAGAGGTTATAAAAGAATATAATGAGGAACTGGCAAAGCTGGAACTATTGCATGGCCAGCTCAGTGCTGAAATCGCTCCGATCAGGGTTTTCGTTGATAACCATATTTATGATTGTGCTGAGAATTTTGTGGGTGACACAGGCTATTCTTCAAGATGCGAAGCTGAAAAGATAATGTCTGAAACAAGCGAAGTATTCAAGGACTTGAATGACAAATTGCGAGACCTTGAAGAAAAAGTGTCAGCACTATGCAGTAAAATCTACAGCATGAAACGTGTTGTTAAAACTCTGTCCGGATATGTCGAAACAATTAACAGCTTCCTGGAAAAAGAGTTCGCGAAAGCTGCCTAACCACACAAGATTTGATAATTCTCTTTTTTAATAGGATGTCGATAGATAAGAATAATAAACAGCAGCTCCAGGCATATGAGCTGATCAATACGACCAATTCCAGCTTTTTCCTCACGGGAAAGGCTGGAACAGGAAAGACTACGTTTCTTCAAACGATTCAAAAGGAAATAGACAAAAACTTCATTGTGCTCGCACCAACGGGCATTGCAGCAATGTTAGCAGGCGGAGAAACCATCCATTCATTTTTCGGTCTGCCTTTACAAATATGTACCCCCAAAACGTTGGGGAACATAAACAGATCAAAAATCTCCATTATTAAAAAGGTTGATACGATAATCATAGATGAAGTGTCAATGGTAAGATGCGATATCATTGATGCCATTGATTATACGCTGCGATATGTCATGAGGAATTCCCTTCCTTTTGGTGGCAAACAAATGGTCTTTGTTGGTGACCTTTTCCAACTTCCTCCCGTCTTACGTAAAGAAGAAACGGAAATAATGGATGACCTTTATAACACGATGTCACCATTCTTTTTTAAGGCGCATGCATTAAGGCGTCTCAGTTTGCCATGCATCGAATTTATCAAAGTGTATAGACAAAAAGACGATGTTTTCCTCAATATTCTTGATTCAATCCGTTTTAATAAGGCCAGTTACTCCGAACTGTGCACAATAAACCAGTGCGTCGGTCGACCGACTCCCTCTGAAGAGAGAATCATAACGCTTTGCACCCGAAACGATGAAGCATCAAAAATCAATCTGTCAAAGCTGAATCTTATAGATTCTGAGGAGTTTTGCTTTGAAGCAAAGATAGACGGAGACATTAAGATTGACTCGAATCTTCCTGCAGAAAGAAAGTTATCACTTAAGAGTGGGGCTCAGGTAATCTTTGTCAGAAATGACCAATCCAGACGTTGGGTTAACGGGACTATTGGGACTGTCTCGAAAATTACTGAAGATGAGATCAATGTGGTTACAGAATCTGGAGAGTATAAAGTTTCGCCAGTTTCTTGGGAGTCTTATAAATATGAATACAATAGCAAAGAGAAGAAGATTGTCAAGACACTTGTGGGGACATACACTCAGTACCCCTTAAAATTGTCGTGGGCGATAACGGTGCATAAAAGTCAGGGAATGACTTTTGACAAGATGATTCTTGATCTTAGTCGTGGCATTTTCTCGAAAGGCCAACTGTATGTGGCACTGAGTCGAGTTAGAAGCCTTGACGGTTTGTTCTTGATAAAGCCTATATCATTTGGACATATTGGAACAAGTGAGGAAGTTCTTGAATTTGCCAACAGATTCAATGAGGAATCAACCATAAAAAATGAAATTAATGGAGGCAAGTGCTTGTATGAAAGCTTCCGAAATAAGAATTGGGACGAGTTCACAATGGTCTCTTTAAAGCTGAGTCTTTCTTTTGTTGAAAAGGGAGATTGGAAAACAGCAGCCCGCTATATCTCTCAAATGTTTAATGCAATGGTGTCGGATGAGCATTTACTCAATTACCTTAATCATTACAAGATACCTTCGCCGAAAGTGAGTAATATTATGGTGGACTATGTGAGTGCAGCACTATGTTTATATTCTGGAAGATATGATCAGGCTATTTACTATGCTGATAGAGTCCGTTCCATGCGGGAATGCAATGATGTGCTTTTCATTAAAGCCCGAGCACTTACTTTGCTGAATAAATATAAGGAAGCGGACGATGTAAATATCGACCTCGCAAAAGCTTTGGATGGAGAATTTGATGCGAAAACATATTATGAAGTGGCTCTTCTTAATGAAAACGAATTAGGGGATCCTGGATTGGAAATCATGCAATCAGTAGTTTGCAATAGGCCCGAATACGAAACTGCAGTTATACAATTGAGAACACTCATTAGGAAAAACGGAATAAGCCTGAACATTCCGGATGACAATGATAATGAAATGATTTCGTTATATAATTCAGACATCCCGGATGAAAAAATGATAAATAGGCTAAGGAGTCTTCAAATTGCCCAAAAAGAGAGTTATAAGGAGTTTATTAAATTCATTTCAAAGTACAAATTTGCTGAGCAATAGAATGAATATCAATCTTGAATGTCCTTTAGTGGACTTCGACATTGTGGATTACCCTATGATCATGGCAACATTTATGTCAAAATCAGGGAATAAAGTTGGGGGGGGCTTTATGATTGACACGGCCTCTCGTCATAATATTATGAATGAAACAATTATAGGGATACTACAGGCGAACTGTTTGCAATCTGATGGAACAATGCACTTGACTTCAATCTCCGGCGATGGC
>JAEEGL013662320.1_pt1 | contig 18143 bp, 1 predicted proteins | sample 9134231 | NCBI WGS metagenome assembly JAEEGL01 (sample SAMN16246548, study PRJNA631951) | gut metagenome | biome: gut microbiome; feature: rumen; material: fiber-attached | host: Bos | place: Iran: Karaj | collected 2018-10 | reverse complement strand
ATCCCCAATCCCCAATCCCCAAACCCCAATTTAAAATTTTTTAATGTTTTAATATTATATATTAATACAAATTTAAAGTTTTTATTAATTTAAACCTTTAATAATTTTATTAATTATATATTTTTAATTACTTATTTCATTATTTAAGTAACCTTTGTAATAGCATTTACAACTAAATCAGTGAAATATCCTGGATCTTTTTTATTTTGGTCAAATTCTTGAATTTTGAAATTTTTATTTCCCATATTATTATAAAGCATTTGAGCTCTATTAAATGACTGTTGAGGTGTTGAATCAATTTTGAAAGCAACAATTGTTATTTTTCTATTAGAACATTCTCTTATATAATTATCCAACTTAGGACCTTCTGATGAATATTTATCACCAGAACTATACTCAGTTCCATGTGCTCCAGCATCTGCAATGTGTATAATTAATCTATTTCCACTTCTCCAACTTATATTATTCAAAGCTATATTATATCCTCCCACCCAATCTTCTGGTGTATCACCTCCTCCAGTAGCTTCCATTCTAGAAACAAAGTTTTGTAAATTCACAGTCTCAGAAGTTAAATTATAATAATCATTTTTATCACTAGGTGAATCAATAGGGTCTCTATAAAATACAGCTCCGAATTTAAAATCGTATAGCATCATTTGATTTTTTAAAATATTTGCAATTTCAACACAATATTTTTTAACATTTTCAATACTTCCACTCATAGAACCAGTAGCATCAACCATATATATAACATCAAAGGTCTTTTTAGGATATTTATAAAACAAACTAGGACTTTTATTCAACCTGAAATTAACACCATCAGGTCTATATAATTTTGGATCATAACCAGTTTGAGCTCTTCTTTCCGCCGACCCAACAAATCCTCCAATATTTTGAAGATATCTTGAAGTTCCGCATTTTTTCATATCTAAGAAGAATTTAGTATAACCACAATCAATAAATATATCACCTTCTCCTGAACCATCACCTCTATCTTGTCCATTATAAAATAATGAATTATATCCTCCATCAGAATCTCTAGAAAATGGAATAAATGGATTTATATCTCCATTAGTATAAGCAACAGTAGCTCCTTCAAATATTGTATCTAAATTATTCGCTAATGATTTTCTCTCGAAATTATTTACTTCTTGAATTTTTTTATTAAATGTTTGTTTTTTTTCTAATTTTCCAGAATCATCTGATCTTAATATTTTTCTTCCAGGATGATTTCCTGCTATTTTAAAATTAGCTCTTCTTCCATCAGGAAATACTATTTTCTTTAAAAATAAATTCACTTGGAAATTATGAGGATCATTTTCCCCCATCAAAACTAAAGAACCACCATTTTTCCAGAATTGAATACCACAATCAACGAATTGTTCTACATAATATGCGGCATTAACATCGCCGTTGTTTGTAGGTAAATCAGGAACTTCTTGACCACTAATAACCCATAAAGAATTATATTCACATTTGTTTTCCTTATTTTTTTTACATAATTCATTAATAGCTTCTTCATAATTAGTCACAACGACAACAGTATATCCATAAAATTCAAGTACAGAAGAAATGCATTCTTCAGTGCCTATTTTATTAGTAACATATTTAGGATTAATTTTCTTTTCATCTTCAGTTGTGGCTTCTCCTCCTTGGCTTTTTAAATCACTTGAGAAAAACATTGCGAATAATATTTTTTGTCCTAAATAAAAATTTTTTTCATACATACCTGAATTTTCTCCTTCTGGATTCGACCCATCTGCATTTCGTTTTAATTCTGGATTAAAGAATGGGAATGATTCTAAAGTTATTTTTATTTTTGATAATTCATCTTTTAAATGTTTGAATTTTGGATTTTTAATATGTTCTATTATTTCGTTACAATTAGCAGCAATTTTATCAGCATTTGGTGACATTATAAATGATTTCATTTGAATTTCTTTATATTTAGATACATCTCCGAAGAATAAAGAAATACCTTCGATTAATTTATAAGGATTTTGAGAATATATTACTTGAGAAAATAATTTTTCAATTCCTATTGGATATATACCAACTCCAATTCCGAATAAATTAATATTTTTAGCATAACAACTATTAGCAACTCCTATTATTTTTTCTCTTTGAGAAGGTGCATACATTCCATCTGTTAAAACAAATATATAATTAGTATAATCAGTTCTTCTTGCTCTATTTAAATTATATGCTGCTTTTATCGCTGATGCTAAATCTGTTGAAGGTTCTCCTTCTAAACAAGAAAATAATACAGCCCAAAAAGAAGATTTTTCTGAAAGTATTTCATTTGCTGATTTTTCAGAACATAATATTATCGGTTCTTTGGCTCTTGATACAACAATATCTAAACATGGTATATTATCATAAGAAATAGCACTTAATAAAATTCGTAAAGTTTGTATTGTATGAATTAAACATAATTCATTTAAACATGAAATGGAAGTATCTATAACTATACTTACTCCGTAATTTTTAACAAATCCATCTCTTACTTCTCTATAAAGTCTTGGATTAGGTACTTTATTTATAGAATATTTAATTAATTCAGTTATATCTAAATGAGTTCCTTCTTCACATAAAATAGCCTGTGTTGGAAGATTTGGTTTAAATATTATATTCATAGGATTAAGTTTAATTCTTTCTCTTTTTTCTTTAAATTCTTTTGCTAATCTTAATATATTTCTTTGAGTTTCGATATCTAATTTATCATATCTTATCATTTTTCCAGTACGTTGACAAAATATTTTAAACTGTTTTTGATTATCTTTTTGAGTATCATATATAAAAGGCATTTTATTCTTTTTGATATATAATTCATTAAATTCTGGTTTATTTAATTCATCACTTAATAAACTTCTAAATAAATTAATATAATCTTGTGTTAATATTGAATATTTATTAATATCAAATAAAGCATTTACTTTTGGAGAATTATCTTTATTTCCTGGGACTTTTTCTCTTGATAAAACTTTAGATAAATTTTCTGCTAAAACATCTAATTTATCTATTTCTTTGAATGAAGTTTTGGTTAAAGTTACATAACTATAAGATTTTTGCGATTCTACTTCAAATTCATTCCATATTTCCTCTAAATAATTTTTATATTCTGAATTTGTTGGCTTTTCTAATACTTGTGATTTTGTAAAAATAAAAGCAAATGAATTTTTCTTATCATTAAATATTTTGGATTGCCATGCTCTGCATTTTTTTAATTCATCATCAAATCCATTAGTAAATATATAATAAACTCTGTTGATAGATTCTTCTTTTGGAGAATAATTATCGATGAAATATTTAAGACATGCCGGTAATTGTGTTACATTTCTTTTTATAAAACATATATCATATAATTTTTGTAAAATTAAATCTGAATGTGGTTCATTGGCATTTTTAATTCTTACTTTGAAATCACTATCTCCTATAGCTGATAAAGTATAAGGAATACTTAAGAAATTTAATGCACAAGCTAATCCACATATCATTAACATATTAAAATATCTATTTTCGTTACTAATTGTTCTAGCAAGATCAATAATTATATTGGCTTCTAATTTGTTAAATAATATTTCATCATTAAGATCATTATAATTAAATTGAGCTACCATAGAATAAATTTTTGAAGTTAAAAATCTGCTATTTTCTACTAATTGAGATATTGGTAATTTTTCATCTTTCTTTAGTTCTGAATCCACTGGGTGATATAAATTGGATTTATCAGGTATATAGCCTTTAATTTCATTTTTTAATAATTCATATTTAAAATATAAATCATTTTTATTAACTTTATTTTTCATTTTATCTACAATATATTTCAAAGCATAATCTTCATTAAATTTTTTTTCTATATTTTCAAAATCTTCTCTAGAAGCTTTAGAAAGTGGTTTATCTTTAGCCTTATCTGAAGTTGAAAAAGCAACAGCTTTTTTATCAACTTTATTTTCATTTTCTTCCTTTACTAAATCTATATCAATATCTTCTTCAATTTCATTTAAAATATCGAAAATTTCTTCTTTTTCTTCTTCTACATTTGGTTGAGGAATATCAATATGTATATTACTATTAGATATACTAGGGTCATCTAAAATAATAGTTTGATTCATTTGAGATATTTGCTTAATTGCTTCTGCTTTTATGTTATTAAATTCGATTTTTTTCTTTAAATCATTTTGAAAATCAAAGGCTATTTTTTGCTCCATGATTTTTTTATTTTCCCATTCATCTTTTTGTCTTATTGGTTCTATTTTTTCAGGAGGAGTTATAAATGAACTTTTACTATTATTTTCTAATTTTATATCATTTAATAATTTATTACTTTTAAAATTAACTCCAGCATTTTTTAATTTCATAATCATATCATTAAAAGAAGAAACAAATTCATTAATTGTTAAATGTATTAAAGATTTATTATTTCCTTTGATATTTTTATGAATAGAATATAATATTTCGAAATATTTTGATGATTCATTTAAATTTTCATTACTTTCATTCACTATAGCTGTTTGTAAATAAGCAGGAAGAATTCTTGAACCTATTATTAAAGCATTATATAATTCTAATATTTTATTTAATGATAAATTATCTTGATATTTCTTTAAATCAACTTCGGGTAATATCATACTTATTGAATTATCTAATTTTAAATTAAGTTTATCATCTAAATCATCAAATTTTTGTTTTTCATCTTTATCTACTGGATTACTTTGATTTCCTACTATTAAATACTTCTCTGAAGATATTATTTCTTTATCATCTTTTTCATTATTAAAATTAATAAATTGTTTATTATAATTTTCTAATATTTTCGGTTCATTTTCAACTTGATTTTTATCTATAGAATAATAATTGAACAATAAATTTTTTTGTTGTTTAGGAGAGTCAGGAATCATTATTTTAATTTTTTTATTTTGCTTAGAAAATTCTTTATTTTTATTATCAAAGATATCTTGCAATTTTAAAATATAATTATATAAAGCAAGATCTTGATGATCTTTACTACTTGAAGTTCTATAATAATTATAATCAGGTTCTAATATTTCTTGAATATATGATGGAAAAATTTTATGTAGTTCATGAAAAGTATTATTTGTATTATATATTATATGATAGGCTAATCCTTCAAATGTGAAATTTTCCATATCAGCATATTTTTTATAGGAATTAATCTCATTTTTAAATTTATTAATTCCTTTTATTAAATTTTCATTAAATATTTTTTCACATTGTTGATAAAAAGAATCAGGTTTATTATAACTATTATAATCCCATAAACTAGAAATTTCTTTGAATGCATAATATACATTTTTTATTTTTTCCTCCCATTGTTTAAAATTGTTAATAACTTGTTTTTTTATATCTTTCCAGCTTTCGAAATAAATTTCATTATATTTAATTTTATTATTTTTTTTTATTAAAGGAAACCATAAATTTTGATAACTAAAAGAAAAACAAACTTTGTATTCTGTAAAACTATACCAATGGGTTTTTTTTGATAAAATTTTTTCATATCTAGGATAAGAATTTATCATCCCTTCTTTATTAAGATAATAAAATGATAAATCTTTAATAGGAGATGAAACATTTTTATAATCAATCTCACTATTTGAATAATTAAAAGGAGTTACATAAAATTTGGTGTTGTTATCATTGTAATTAATTAGTTTCCAATCTTCCTCTAAATTATTTTTTCCCATAATTCTAAAGTGTAAGTAATAATTATCTGAGAAAATAGTGGATTCAGGTTTAGAAAATTTTATTTTAAATAATAATTTTTTAATATTAATAGATATATTAATTGTGCAATAAGTTCCATCATAAATATTATTATTTTCATTTGGATCAAATTTTAATAATAATGAAAAAGAACTTTTACCATTAAATATTTTCCCTTCGTATCTATTGATATTTCCACCATAAAAATAATTTGGAACAACAGTAAATTTTTCATTTTCATAAGTCGAAAATAGTAAACATTTTAGTTCAACATTACTTTTCTCTTTCTTGAAAATTTCTTGAGAACTTTCATTTAAATAAATTACCATCTCATTTTCAACATAAGTTGTTGAATAAAAATCATATATTTTAAATATAGTTAAGTTTGGTCTTATTAGGCAATCTATTATTATATATACAACAAAATTTTTGTTTACTAAAACTTCTAGTAAACAATGCATTCTTGGAACATCTTCATCATTAGAATCTAGTTCATATTTTGGAATTGTTATTTTGAAATTATTTTTTTGTTTATTTCTTGAAAATGAGGGCATATTCGATGAATTATTATCTAAAGATTTTACACTTATAAAGAATTCAATTGGTTCTTTTTCTTTATAATTTAATAATTCGAAATTTATTTGTTCATCTCCAATAAATTCTTTAGCATCTAATTTATAACATTGTTCAAATGTGATATCATTATCATAATTCATTTTTTCTTTAATTAATTTATATTCTTTGCAAGATATTAATACAGATATAGGTATTGTTGTTAAAATAATATTTACATTTAATTCCAATTTTTTTCCCGAAATTGATTCTATATTTAATACCGAACTTATTTGAATAGTATCTTCTTCAAATGTTTGAGGAATTTCAACAAATAATTGAACATTTTCACCTTTTTTAATAAATTCTTTTACTGATAAATATCTTTTAACAACTTCATCTTCAAAGACTGCTATAGGTTTTTCTTCTTTTAGGATTTCTTCCTTTTTTTCTTCTTCTTTTTCTTCTACTTTTTCTCCTTCGTTTTCTTCTTTATGTTCTTCTTTTTCTTTATCGTCTTTTGTTTCTTTATTGTCTATTTTACTTTCTTTATATTTTTTTATTTTAACTGTCATATCTTCATTTACAAATGATATTATATTTATTATATAAGGCTTATAATAAAAAGCAGGACATGTTTTACCTAAATTTAATTCTAAAGATTTATAACAACATATTAAATCTTTTCCTTCACTATCAATATTAATAATAGGTACACATAAATTTTCTGAGTCTTTATTCATTCTATCTAAATGAATACCAGATTGAGATATTTTTTTAGGTATAGAAGGCAAAGAAAAATCTAAACTGAAAAGATTACTTTCATCAACACTGAAAAATTCAGTTAATATTTCTTTAATTGATTTAAGATAATTCTGATGATATTCATTCAAATTAGAATTAAATTCTGATATTTCTTTATCTAATTCCTTTGATGAATTATTTAAATCTTCGAAATCACTTTTGTTTAATTTTAAAATTGATTTTATATTGTCTAATTTATTTAATAAATCTTTTATTTGTTCTTCAAAATTATTCATTGTTTTTTTATCATTAATTTTTTTTTCTTTAATTTCTTTTAGTATTTGATACAAAGAAACAGCTGATTTTTTTAAATCTTCAATATAAATTGAAAATTCATTTACATTATATTTTGATAATAAAATTTCAGGAGGATTTTTTACATCCTTTTCTGTAGGGATTGTCATATTATTTTCAATAGCATTTTTAATTATTTCTTCATTTTCTATTATGAATTTTGAAAAAACTGATTTTCTACCACCTAAAAAATTAATATAATTTTCAACATTATAATCTTCTTTTTCAACTCTTACTTCTTTAACCTCCATTATTTCATGTTCTTTTCCTTCTTCATCATTAGCTAAAAGACCATCTCCTTCTTTTTCTTCTCCTTCTTTATCTTTTTCTAATAAATCTTCATCTTTCTTTTCAATCACTTCGGGTTCATCTTCTTCTACATCTTCAATTATTTCTATTCTAAATCTTTTCTTAAATTCGCTATCATTTTTATCATTAATAATATATATATTTCCTTTATGATTTTCTTGATCTGTATCAACATATTTATCCATATATAACAAATTATATTTTTTATCCTTTATTTTTGTAAAATCATAAGGTAAAGTTAAATATATTAATTGCTCTTCTTCTTTTTCCTTTATTCCATATTTTTGATATTTAAACAATTCATACTTTAATTCATTTAAATTTTTAATTTGTTCATCAGATATTTGTTTATTTGTTGAATGACCAAATTCTTTTTTAGTAATTATTTTATCAATAGAAGAAATCATATTCGCATTTAATTTACATAAATCACCAAATACTGTAGACACTCTTTTAGCATGATTTTCTTTTAATTTTTCAAATTCGTCATTAAATAATTGTTCATTAACTTCTTTTATTTTAGAAATAAAATCATTAGATAATTCTTCTATTTTTGTGTTGAAATTTTCATTAAATTCATAAATATTTGACTTATTCGTTAAATCAATAAATTTATCATTAACATGTACTTTCATTTTTTCATATAGATAAGAAGAAGGATTTTTTGTAAATTTCAAAAAATTATTGTCTTTATCATCATTTATATTTTCATCTAATATGTTATCAATTTTTCCATTAAATACGGAATCTATTATTTCATTATAATAATTTTCTAATTCATCTAAAACAAAACTTTTCAAATTTTTTCCATTAAAATTTAAATTAATAATTAATGAATTGAAAAAATTATAAAATAAATGAATTTTTGGGTCGATTATTTCTGAGGAAATATTATCTGTTACTAAATTCAACCATTTTAAATCTAAAGGTTTTTTTTCATTCATACAGTATGATATTTTCTTTTTAATTTTATCTGAAATATGACTTGCTAAATTTAAATCATCTTTTTTTCCATATTCTATGCAATTTAGTGATGAAATATTTCTTAATATATAAAGCCAAAATGGTAAATAATCTAATTTTTTTTTCCTATTTAAATCTGAAATAATTGAATTATCTGAGTTGTTTATGCTGTTAAATAATTCATTAATAAAACTTTGGTTATTATTGATATAAAAAATAAAAGAAGTTGAAAATATATTTTTATTTTTATCAATTTCTTTAATTTGTTTTTCTTTTTTAAATATATTTGAACAATTTATCAACTTATTTTTATCATTAATCAAATTATTTAAATCATCCAATAAAAATTCATAATTTTTACTATTTTCTTTTTGTTTATTAAATATTGTTTCTTGGAATGTTTTAATAAAAGATAAACTCGAAGCAATTCTAATCAATAATTCTTTTTTATTTTTTGAATTAATTTGTCTTTGAGATTCCTTATTCAGGAATTCAATTAAATCTATATTTTCATCTTTTTTATATTCAGTTCCGCATATATTTTGATAAAATAATTTTCCTAAATCTTCAGAAAGAGTAATCATATCATCATATTCTCCTTTTCTAAATATTTCATCAACAATATCTTTTATTCCTCCAAAATTGCAATTAACTCCATTAAAAATTTCTCCTAATTTATAAAGATTTCCTTTATCATATTTATAAAATAAATAAAATACATCTAAAGCCTCAAATATTGGCATTCTTAATTTTAAATTTTTTGGATACTTATCAGAGACCATATAACTAAAATAATATTCTTCATCTGGTATTTCTTCAGTATAATTTATTCTTGAATTTAATACTTTTACAAGATCATTAACATCTTTTAAATCTATTTTATTATTTCTTATTTTTGAAATGAATATACCTCTAAGCATTTGCTTTACCTTTTTTTGATCTTTAAAAGATAAATTTTGATTTTCTCCACTTAATTCTAATTTTTTTTCACTAATAAATGTCATTATAGGATCCAATTCACTATCCTTATATAAATTCATAGTTAATTCCATCGATTCTTTTTCACTTGTATCTGGGTCAAATAATTTATTAAAATTATCTTCAACAAAAGAATACCAGAATAATAATTCGTGAAGTTTATAATTTTTTGTATCGATCATTCTGATTTGTTCTTTATTAGGTAAAAATAGAGTATCCATTTTTTTTGTTTCAGTTTCTTTTCCTACTAAATTAATAAATATATACACTTTATTATATAATATTTTGTATTGTTCTTTTGTTGGTTTATTAGAAGTTGTAAATTTAGTTATTTCCTCTTTCAAAAAGTTTAATGATTTTATTGAAGAAGATTTATTTTTTACTTTATTCTCTAAATGAATCAATAAAGCATTAGCATCACCTCGTAATTTTGTAATTTCAGCATCCTCAATATCTTTATTTTTATAAGAAATAATTAAATTTTGAAGAGTCAGTAATTTACTTTTATAAGTATCAACAGTTTTTTCTTCCCAATAAATGAGTAATTTATTTAAATTTTTTATTTCATTTTTTATTAAATCTATCTCTCCATCAGCATCTACATTTTGTGATTTGAAATAATCGTAATAAATTTCATTATTATTATAATCTTCATTTTCATTTTTTTGCTCATTTTCTAAATTATTTAATAAAATTCTATATTTCCAAAGCATACTTTCTGATATTGATTCACAAAAGAATGATAATTCTGCTATATTTTTAATTAAATCAATCAAATGATTTACTTCCAAATTATTATATAAATATTCAAAATAACAAAAAGCATCTTTTTCTAAAAAGCAACAAGAATTTTTAAAATATTTGATTACATCAGGAAATTTATCTATTAAATTAATTAATAATGACCAAATTCTACTTATTAAATTAGATGTATTAGTCGTAAAAAAGTTGGCAGTTTCTAACTGAAAATTATCTATTTCATCTAAAGTTTTTAAACGAGATTCTTTATATAATTGATTGTAATGTTTTTCTATCCATGTAAGCATATCTATTGTATTTTCTTCAGGTTTTTTTTCTAAATAAATTATTTTACATTCATTTTTAAAATTCTTTTTTAAAAAAGATTCTTTTGAAAGACATAAAGAATTATTTTCATTCAAAACAAAATAAGGATTACATTTTTCTACTTGATTTTCTTCTTCAAATATTATATCATATCTTTGATTTTTAATTCTAACAGAAAAATTGATTTTTTTACGATATAAATTATACCAATAGTAAATGTAATAATTTGCATATTTTAGTTCACCTTCTTTTAATTCATTATTATTATAAGGATAATAATAATGTATTATTTTAAAACTTTCTGGATATTGGAATAAAAATAAAACTAATTCTTCAAAATATATTTTATTACTGTGTTTTATTAAATTTGATAATATTTTACAAAGTTCATTTGTATAAGGAGTAAATAATTCATAATTAAGATTTTCTTCATAAATTATTTTACTTTCTTCATATATTCTATTTTCGGCTTTAATTTTTTCCTTTTCTTTATTTTTATCTTCACCTTCATCTTCATCTTCATCTTTAAGATTATTATTTAATATTAAACTTAAAAATCTCATCCTTAATAAATAATTTTTAATATCATCATTTTTTAACAATTGATCATTAGTTAATTCTAATTTATCCTCAAATCCACTTACATTTTTAAAATTTTTCAAAATATTTTCATAATTATTTTTAATGAAATTAATTTGGTAAAATTTATTTTTGAGTATTTCATCCATATTAAAATTATTATCTAATAAAAGAATAGTATCATCTAAATTATTATAAATAGATTGTAATTTTTCTTTATTAATCGGAACTTTAAGGCAATATTTTAAGAAAATTTTAAATTCAAATTCTCTACATCAATATTTCTTATAGCATTATTTTGAATATTAATTAAAATTTCAACAATTTCTTTAAATTTTTCAGTAAAATCCCTTTCTTGATCCACTTTGTATTGTTGATCTGGTATTTTCTTAATGATTTCTAAAGTATTTTTCATGAATTGTTTTTTCTTTGTTTCTGAATAGCTAATAAATGATCTCCAATAATAATTATCAAAAATACTTTGAAGCCATGATTCTATAGTAATATTTTCATTATTTTCAAAAGAACGATGAAAATCATTCGAAATAAAACATAAATTCCTTGAAGTAAAAGGTACATTTCCTGCTACTAAATCAGTATTTTCTTTACTTTTTTTTGTTTCTTCGATATGATATTTTGCTATACGAGCACATAAATTAGACCATAATGTGATATCTTTATCTTTTGAATTATTCACGATACTTTCATACAACATAGTGGTTGCATCTCTTGGAGAAGAATCAATTGATGGTAAAGTAAATTTAATACATTTATTAAATAATGATTGTTCTATTTTCTTAGCATTTTGAGAAGATGGATTATAAATAATAAATAATCTGAAGTTAGGATTAATATTTGATGAATCGAAATTTAAATCTTCAAGGCCTGATTCAAACACATTTAAAGTTGGAACTTCACCACATAATGGACTTAATTTTTCAGAAATTTGTGTTGTTGCCATTTCAATACCATCTAAAGCTATCCATTTTCCTGTTTTTATGCCTGCGATTAATTCAGAATCTTGATGCATAAATCTATTTAAAGGTGATTTTAAAATAGTTAAAGTATCTTTTGCATCTTCATATTGTTTTTTCTCTTTTTCACTCAATTTTCCAGATTTTAATTTTTTATCAATTTTTCTTTGGAATTCTGAAAAATCTTTTGAATTAATATCTTTAATTTTTTTATTTTTTATATTTAATAAGTTTAATACATTTTTTAATTTTTCTTTTTCTGTTTTATCAAATTCTTCTTTCATAATAGATTGTCCAGTAAATAATGAAATACCAGAGTTTGAATTTAATTGATAAATACTTAAATCTTGCCCTAAAACTTCTGCAAGTAATTTAATTATGAAAGATTTTCCAGAAGCTGTCATACCTTGAATAATAGGAGTTTTCTTAGCAATAACACAACATATTAAGAAAAGAAAACATAATTTTTCTGTCAAAGTCATCGAATTAAATTTATTAATAAGTTTTTTAGTTACGATTTTATCTGGATTTTTAATTTCTATTTTTATTTGATTACTTTTGCCTTTTTTTGCAGATTTAAAGGTTAAATATTTTTTATCTCCATTATAGTTAATTATCGGATTAAATAAAAATGTATCTAATTTAAGTTCTTTTTGAGCTTTATAAATGTTTTCTTTTTGACTGAAGTGATAATTGAAAATAAAAGTCATAAAAATAGTTTTATCTAATTTGGGAATAGCTTTTCGGAAAGCTATATATTTCCTTACTTCATGTAAAGTTATAGGGAATTCTCCAACACCTTCTTTAGCTATTTTTTGAGCTTCTAAAAAGTTTTTAGAAAAATCCTCTTGTTCTTTGTTATCTAAATCGGCTTCTTTAAAAAGATATAAAATTATTTTCTTAATATCATTCTTTGATGGGTCTTCAACAATATAATATAAAGAATTATTTAATAAATTTCCTGGCAACTTTTCTCTAGTGAAATCATCTGAAGGATTAAAAATAGATATTAAGTTCATATTTCCTTTAACTATTTTGGAACCATTTGGTAATAAAATATTTGTACCTTTTTTACCATATATTGAATTTAATATTTCTAATACTGCAGGAGTAGCATTATTAATTCCTTCTAGAACTACTAATTTATTTGGGAAATTATCAACACATTCTATTGCATGACATAAAGGTGTTTTTGAATTTACTAAACTAAAATTACCTTTTTCATTCTTTTTAAATGTAGTCTTACTTAATAAATCATCAACTTTGGTTGACTTAGAAATAGGAACTTGAACCAACTCTAATTTTGCCATTTTTGCATAATATTCAATTGCTGATATTTTTCCCTGTCCATAATCACCTTCTAAAATTAATGGAGTTTTTGAAGATAAACCAAAATGAATTGCATCAATAATTTCCTTTATTTTATGAGTAAAGACTAAACTTGATTTTTCTTTTTTTCCTTCATCATCATTATTTTCTCGTTCTTCTTCATTATCTTCTTTTTTAGCCTTTTTTTCTTTCTTTATTTGAGGATTAATATTCATTATTAAATCATTTAATTTTGATTTGACAAATGATTCTTTTAAATTTTTGACTATTTCGATAGGTGATCTCTCAATTTTATCATCATAATATTTATTTATATCAAAAATATTATTAATTTCTTTTATTTTTTCCTCTCTTTTTTCATTCAAACCTTTTAATAAATAATAAGCGACGAATTTTAAATTTTCATTATGAGAATAGTTTGTCCTTATTTTATCAATTTCCTTTGTTATATTAAAACAATTTATTTTTTGTGATAAATTCATTCTATTTGAATCAGGGAATTTAATATAATATTTATCTAATAATTTATTCAAAAATTCAATATCTTTTATATCTTTAGCAGTATCTTTTAAAACTTTTAATTCTTCTTCTTCCAAATATTTATCAACATAAATTAAAGTAAATCTTGATAAAAACGCATCAGAAAGTGATGTTTCTTCTCCTTCATTGCATGTACCTACTACTCTGAAATCATTACTAAAACTAATTTCTTTATTATTTTCAGGTGTAAATGAATTTTGAGTATCTTCATTTAATGTTATTTTTTTATTACCTGTTAAAGCTTCATTTAATCTTTCTAAATTTTCTGTTTTAACATAAGTTATATTTTTTAGTATTAAATTGCATCCTTTAATTCTTGCTGAAATAAAAATACCAGGTTTAAATTCTATTATCATATCAAATAAACTTTTTTTCTTTTTATCATCTCTAAATAATTTTTCTTTGAAATGTTCTAAAGCATAATAAAATGTATAATTTTTATCTATTTTTTTATTTTTGGTCATATTATCAATAATTTTTTTAATTTTTTCTTTATTTTTATCAAAATTTTCTAAATCTTTTAATAAATTTTCGATATTATTTGCTTGTAAAATTTCATAAATTTGCATTAAATAATAATTTTTAGATTTTTCTGTAGTTAATAAAGTTGCTGAACCTATAAGTTGAGATATTGTTGATTCTGAATTTAATGAAATTACATCACATTTTCCATTATGGAATAATAATTTTGCTAAATATGTTTTGAATGAACTTGGCCCAGAGATTAAAATAGGTTCATCATCACTAGCTATTAATATTTTAAATAAAGCATTTAAAATACTTGGTAATCCATGTAATTTTTCAAATATTTCTTTTTTATAATTACAATAAAATATACTTATTTTTCCTTTTTCAATATAAATTTTATTATTTCTATTTTTTAAAAAACAAGGTGCATTATATAATTCAGCCAAAGCAGAACTTTGACCTGAATTTAATTTAAAAGTATCAGAAATTAACCCAACTACAACAGGTAATCTTTCACTTACTAAAGAATCATTAGTCGAAGATAAAATATAAAATAAAATATTTTCTTGAACATTTAATCCATCGTAATATTTTGGATTAATAGATTGTTTATTTATTCTTTGAAACAATTTTGAGATATCTCTTAAAGACCATGGAGTTAAAACTTCTTTTTCATTTAATGCCATCATAAAATCACCACATAATCTTGCTTCTTTTTCTGTCAATTTTTTTTGTGCTCTTCCTTTAAATAAATTATTACATATACTTTCACATATACTTTCAATTTCTTCTTTGATTCTATCAGGATAATTAATTACTTTTATTTTAACTTTAATTTTTTCAGGTAAATCTTTTCTACCAAAAGTATTTTTAGTATTTTGACATATAATAAAAAAGAAATCAGGATCAATTGTTATTTTATTCTCTATTCCAGGTATTAAAATATCTTCATTAAATTTTAATTCTAAAACAGGAGTTATAGCTTTCATACAATCTTCAGAGGAAATATTGAATTCATCACCAATAAATACATTTCCTTGTCTAATAGATTTTGTTAAAGTTCCATCTCTAAAAATTAATTTTTCATCTTTTAAAGATGATATACCATAATAATCACTTGCTCTAGTGAATTGATTAAAAGTATGCATATAAAAAGGAGAATCATATGTAATTCCGAAAATAATTTCCCTTATAAAAGAAAGTGCTCTTGCTCCTATGGTTTTACCTATACCAGGAGGACCTATAATACATAAATATTGATTAACTAAAGAACATGCATACATTTGAACCATAAATCTTTTTAAACTTTCTGATTTTTCGAAATAATATTGTTCTTCTCCTAAATCTCTCACTTGTTTACTTGATTCGATTAATTCTTCTATTAAATATTTTTGTATTGATTCATTTTTGTTTGATAAATGCTCTTCGAATAATAATTCAAATGAAAAATTAATTATTGATTCTGAAGATATATTTGTTTGGGATTTAAATTTGTTTATTAATATGATTACTGTTCTAATAAATTTATTAATAGATGACATTGTTAAATATTTTTTTGAATTTTCATCAATCTCTTTATCACTCACAGAACTTGCTGATGTATCATCAAGTGATTCATTAGGATTTTTTCCTTTAGATAAAATTCTTATTTTTTTCAAAATTAAATCCATTAATTCAGGAGAAATATCAATTGTTTTATCAATTTTTACTTTCGCTTTATTATTATTTTCTTTATTTCCCATTTTAGCAAAAGGATCATCATTTTTTACTTTTTTTTTATTTTTATTTTTTTTAATTTTTTCTCTTCTTTTTTTATAATTATCATGACATTCTTTTTGATATTTATTACATAATAATTCAACAAATTTTTTAATTTTCGAATCTCCTAAGCCTTTAAGTTGATCTTCTAAAACTATTACTTCAAATCTATTAACAAAAGCTGGTGATATTTGATTAATTTTTTCAAAATTAGAAGTACAAATAATTCTAAAATCTCTATTAATATTTATTTCAGGATTAGTAGTATTTTCTGGTACTTCGAATTTTTCTTCTTTTTTAGAATTTTTTTTATCTAATAATCCATTTAATCTTTCAATGACTCTTGAAGGTGCTTCATTAATGGAATCTAAAACGACACAATTACCTTCTTGTATAGCGTTATATAAAAATCTTGGTTCAAATTTTATTAATTCATTATCTTCTCCAGAAGAATCTGATATTTTTTGTGTACCTATGAGATCGGTACATTCTAAATTTTTAGTACAGAAACATATAAATGATTCATCAATTTTTTTTGATTTTATTTCTTTATTAAAATATAATGAACACCATTCAGCCACTTGTGTTAATCCACTTTCATCATTTCCTACTATAATAACATTTCTTTTATTTCTTAAAGCTAATAAAACACTTTTTACTGTTTGAATTAAAGCATCATTAATAAAACATTTTGGAAAATTATCTGGTAAAGGTTCATTATTTTCTGTTAATACTTTTAAAGTTTGATATTGTTCTGATTTTAATTTTAATTTCAATTTATCTTTTTTATTTTGTCTAAATCGACCTCCATAAATAGTCATTATTACATTATAAGGATCTTCATTATTAGATAAACATTCTATAACTGATTCTATTTCTCTTATAGTAAAACATTGTATATCCTCCTTTGAATCAGTTTCTTCAGCCCAATCAAAATGTAAATTAACAATATCTTCAATTAATTGTTTTTTATTATTTTCATTTTTATCATCATGTTTTAAATATTCAACATTTTTTGCAATACCTAAAGCAATTTCTTTCATTTCTTCTTTTGTAATATCAGGGAAATATATTTTTTGGAATCTTGATAAAAATTCAGGGCCTAATTCTTGTCTTTTTCCAGCAAAAGCTCCCTTATTAGGATTTTGTGTTGCGACTAAGGCAAAATTTGGATGTTTATTAAATTTTAAAAGGCATTTACCATTTGTCTCTACACTTAAAAAACCATTATCTAAAGATTGTTGTATACATTGAAGTACATTAGCTGGAGCTAAATTTATTTCATCAAATAATATTATTTTACCATTAACATAAGCATCTACAAAAGGACCATTTTGAACTGTTAAACCTATAAATGAATCTTGATCACTTACATATTTTGCGATAATATCATCTATTTTTGTTTCGGCACTTAAATTATATCTTATTAATTCTCTTTCTTTATCACCTTCTTTTTGTATAAATTTTTTAATATAATTACATGCTGTTAAAGTGGTTCTTGTTTTAGAAGTACCAGTATTTCCTTCAAATAAAACTGGTATTCCATTTAAGATATAATGAATTAATAAGGCCATTCTTTCCATTGATTTATTTGTTAAAATAAATCCTTGTTTTTTAAAAAATTTTTTCTTTTTTTCATCAGATTGAAATTCAGATATATATTTTTTTATTATAGACTCTGTTTTTAAAAAATTATCAATTATATCCTGAATAGATTTTTGACTATCTTTGCCATTAATTTTTTCATCCATCAAAAATTTTTTACTTTGATTTTTCGGGATTAATTTATCAAAACTTGTTTTAATT
>JAEEGL012697417.1_pt1 | contig 18143 bp, 20 predicted proteins | sample 9134231 | NCBI WGS metagenome assembly JAEEGL01 (sample SAMN16246548, study PRJNA631951) | gut metagenome | biome: gut microbiome; feature: rumen; material: fiber-attached | host: Bos | place: Iran: Karaj | collected 2018-10 | reverse complement strand
TGCCTTCCGATACATGTGAAAACAAAGCAAGGCCTCCTGCTCCGGAACAAGCGGGAATGACCATTTTAAATCTGTCATCAAACGCTCCGCATACTGCGGTTGCTTTTCCCCATCTGGATACACCCGTTACAAGAGAAGCGTAAGCATCAAGACCAAACTCTTTATCAAGTCCCGCGATAACAGCATCCAGGATTTTCGACGCGCCCCAAGCCCATGCCATCAACACACCTGTCTGTTCCTCCGCTTTGCTTCCGTACGGATACAGATCGTAAAAAGCACCTTTATGCATAATATCATCGGAAGCAATCGATCCATTTTCCATAACTATCAATGCATATCCTTTGGAAAGTGCAAGCTCAGCGGAAAGCAGTGGATGCATGCAGATTATAAAAGGATTACCGTTAGGATACCTGTCTTTTATTTCTTCCGGTACATATACGTGAACAATAAATTCCGAATTACGTCCATTGCAGGAAACACAGAGTTTTACCAATTCTCCGCCGACAACCTCAAATGGATTCTTCTTTTCTGAAGCATCTCTCTCATCGGGACCGAGTCTTTCATAAGTCACCTGCTCTCCCTGTCTCCAAACACCATATACATTATTTTCAAAATGTTCCCTTAATACTTCCTTATCGATCACAGTGTTATACCTCCCGGAGAATCACAGTATAATCTTAAACGCTTCGTTTACTTCTTTTCAAGTAAGTGCATATAAAAATCTCATCGGGATTAAATACCCGATGAGATAATTTTATTTGCTTAAAGTATATCTATATATTCGCCGTTCAATGCCTTATTCATACTTCTGACCGCACAGAACTTTCCGCACATGGAACATGTATCATCATATTCCGGTTTGCGCTCATCTCGGATGCGCTTAGCAGTTTCGGGGTCCAGTGCACATTCCCACTGTCCATCCCAATCAAGATTTCTTCGTGCGTCGCCCATCTTATCATCAATGTCTCTTGCATGAGGAATCTTCTTGGCAATGTCTGCTGCATGCGCCGCTATCTTCGAAGCGATAATTCCCTGTTTTACATCCTCCAGATTTGGAAGTGCCAAATGTTCCGCAGGTGTTACGTAACAAAGGAAAGCCGCTCCGCTTGCAGCTGCGATCGCACCGCCTATTGCGGACGTAATATGATCGTAACCGGGAGCTATATCCGTTACAAGTGGACCGAGTACATAGAAAGGAGCTCCCATACAGATGGTCTGCTGAATTTTCATATTGGCTTCGATCTGATCCATAGGAACGTGTCCCGGTCCCTCTACCATTACCTGGACATCCTTTTCCCATGCACGTTTGGTAAGTTCTCCGAGGCACACCAACTCTTCTATCTGGCAAACATCACCTGCATCTGCAAGACATCCGGGACGACAGGCATCACCAAGAGAGATAGTCACATCATATTCACGGCATATATCCAGTATCTCATCATAATACTCGTAAAAGGGATTCTCCTCACCGGTCATGCACATCCATGCAAATACCAGCGATCCTCCTCTTGAAACAATATTCATTTTTCTCTTATGCTTTTTGATCTGATCTATGGTCTTTCTGGTAATGCCGCAGTGTAATGTCACAAAGTCCACTCCGTCCTGAGCATGAAGTCGAACAACATCGATAAAATCTTTTGCCGTAAGAGTTGCAAGATCTCTCTGATAATGGATAACACTGTCATATACAGGAACTGTTCCTATCATTGCGGGACACTCCTGAGTCAGACGCTTACGGAAGGGCTGAGTGTTTCCATGGGAAGAAAGATCCATAATAGCTTCAGCTCCCATATCCACTGCAGCCATGACCTTTTCCATTTCAATATCATAATCCTTACAGTCCCTTGAAACGCCCAGGTTAACGTTGATCTTGGTACGGAGCATTGAACCTACACCGTTAGGATCAATACATGTATGAAGCTTATTTGCGCATATTGCTACCTGACCCTTCGCAACAAGGTCTCGTATCTCTTCTTCTGTTCTGTATTCTTTGGCTGCAACCTTCTTCATTTCGGGAGTAATGATTCCCTGCCTTGCCGCATCCATCTGTGTTGTGTAATTTCTCATTATTTATATCCTTTCAAGCAAGATTTATTTTGAAAACATACCGGTCAGATCAAACGCATGATTCATCGGTCCCGAACCTTGTCCCAGATCAAGCATATATTCGAGTGCCCCGGAGATATACTCCTTGGCTTTCTGTACTGATGTTTCAAGATCATATCCCTTGGCCAGATTCGATGCTATGGCACTTGACAATGTACATCCCGTTCCGTGAGTGTTCGGATTGTTTATGCGTTTTCCTCTAAACCACAGGTACTTTCCGTTTTCATATAAGAGATCGTTTGCATCATTTATGCTGTGTCCACCCTTTATAAGAACCGCGCAATGAAAATTTTTACCGATTTCCTCTGCCGCACGGATCATTCCATTCTCATCATCTATCTTTCTCTTCGAAAGGACTTCAGCCTCAGGAATGTTAGGTGTCACCACTGTCGCCATTGGTATAAGGTATTCTATGAGTGTATCTATTGCATCCTCGCTGATGAGCCTGGCTCCGCTTGTTGCAACCATTACAGTGTCCACAACTATTTTTTCTGCTTTATAGAATTTCAGTCTGTCAGCTATCACTCTGATAAGACCACTCGAACTTACCATACCGATCTTTACGGCATCAGGACGTATATCCTCAAATACCGCATCAATCTGCTGACCAAGAAAATCGGGAGTGACCTCGTATACCCCGCTTACACCGGTTGTGTTCTGCGCAGTAAGTGCGGTAATTGCACTCATCGCATAAACACCATTCATAGTCATTGTTTTTAAATCCGCTTGAATACCGGCGCCTCCGCTGCAATCACTTCCTGCAATGGTCAATGCTGTTTTCATTTTCATAATGAACTCCTTTCTCATCAGCATCGTTTTATATAGCGGCTTAAGGTGGTGCCCCCAATCTGCCGCTTTTTTTGTTTTTATGAATTAACCGCTTCCTCCGATAACTTCCGAAGCACGCGGCATTCTTCTTCTATATCATCCGCTGAGAAAATGGCGCTTACCAGTGCCACTCCGTCCATTCCGATTCCCGCAAGCTCCGATATGTTGGATTTGCCTATACCGCCTATCGCAACAACCGGAATATCGACCGCATCACATATATCCCTGAGTACTTCTTTTGAAAGAACACTCACATCTTTTTTGGTCGAGGTCGTAAACATCGAACCGACTCCGAGACAATCTGCACCGTGTTTTACAGCTTCCAATGCTTCTTCGACCGAATGGACCGAAACACCGATCATCATTTCTTCGCCTACTCTTTGACGAACTCGCGAGGCCTCCATATCTTCCTGTCCGACATGAATCCCATCCGCGTGACATTTAACTGCAATCTCCACATTATCGTTAATGAAAAACGGAACACCGTAACGTCTGCACAATTCTGATATTTCAATTGCTTCTTTGAGAAATGACTCTTCATCAAGCTCTTTTTCGCGAAGCTGAACGCAGGTAACTCCCCCTTTAAGTGCAGCCTCTACCTGTTCATAAAGGGTCTGTTTCCCGGTCCATGCTCTGTCGGTTACTGCGTACAGCAGCACCATTCTTTTATCGCACTTCATATTTAGCACCTTTCTCCAGCATTTCCGGAGTCATATTGTAGATCGCATCAATGATGTAATTTCTATATGAAGAATTTCCATCCATATCATTCATTCTTCCAAATGCCACTTCTCCCGCATATCCCATGGCTGAAACCGCAGCTGCCGCAGCTTCCAAAACATTATCCGGATTTGATGCAACAAACGCTGCAGTAATGGCCGATAGCTGACAGCCTGTTCCCGTAACCGAACTCATCATCGGATGACCGTTTCGTATACAGAAAGATTTCTCACCGTCGGTGACGATATCTATTACTCCGGTAATCACCACAACTGCTCCTGTCTTAGAAGCGAATGTCTTTGCAAGACCTGTCACTTCGTCAAGATTGTCTTCGTTTATCCTGTCATTAACATCCGCATCCACTCCCTTTGTTGCTGAAGTTCCGATGGCAAGAGTTTTGATCTCAGAAATATTGCCTCTTATGACGGTGAACTTTACCTCATCAAGCAAACGAAGTGCTGTTTCGGTACGCAGCTTTGATGCACCTGCTCCTACGGGATCCAGTACAACCGGATGGCCGAGTTCATTTGCGCGCTTTCCTGCGATCAACATGGATTCAATCGTTCGGCTGTTAAGGGTTCCGATGTTTATATTCAGTCCATTGCATATTGTCGTTATATCCGATACTTCCTCTTTATCATCTGCCATGATGGGTGATGCACCGCAGGCGATCACAATATTTGCACAGTCATTAACTGTTACATAATTCGTGATGTTATGGATCAGCGGATTTTTACTTCTGACATTTTCAAGCATTGTCCGAAACATTTCTTATCTCCCTTATCTTCCGATAGATTCCTGCATATTTCTGAGAATTCCCGGTTTTTTCAAACTGTATATGAGTACAGCAGAAATGATCGCACCTCCTGCCGTTGATATCAGGAACGGAATGATGTAGGCATAAAATGCAATCTCAGCCGCACTTTTTCCCATAAAGAAAATCGCAACGGGGTAAGCGCACAATCCTCCGAGAACAGCTGTACCAAATACTTCACCGATAAGTGTTGCAAATATATTCTTTGTTTTGGAATATACGAGTCCTGACAAAAATGCACCGAACATACTTCCGGGAAATGCCATCAGGCTGCCAAGGCCAAGCAGGTTACGGATCAGAGATGCCGCAAAGGCTGCTGCCAGTCCGTAAACCGGTCCCAAAGTAATTGCGCATAGAATATTAACCATATGCTGAACGGGAGCGCATTTACTTCCCAGTACCGGAAATGAAAACAGACTTCCCACAACGGCTACGGCACAGAATGCCCCTGCAAGTGCCAGTTTTTTTGTATTTGTTTTTTTCATGATATATTTCTCCTTTGCTTCAACAAAAAACAGGAGAATACCTTTTCGGCATCCTCCTGTAAAAAATCCTTGTGTATGACTTCCTACGACGGCATTATCCGCATCAGGTTAAAGGGTCGAAGTTGGATTACTTCCTCTCAGCCTGCTGACACAAGCTCCCCTGACTTTATTCGTTCTTTTTTATACCCCTTATTCCGAAAAATTTCAAGGGGTTTGAAAAAATCAATTACTTTTATCGTAAGCAATCTGTTTGAACAGATTGTAAAGACCGCTTCTTATTGCATTATTATCATGATCAGCCCCGCTTATCTCGTACCAGATATGACCGGTTCCGTTTGATTCAAGGATTTCATGATATGACTTTGGATAATCTCCTACAACAGAATCGGAAGTTCCGCAGCAGATTATAAATACATTAGGCTCGATTGCTCCTTCCGCAAAATGCATTTCACTTTCTTCCATCTGTCCTGCATGACTCATGAACTTATCGGTTGTGGCTACGACTCCCGGAGCCGCAGATATCGCACATACATATCCGAAAAGCTCGGGCCTTTTAAGAGCGATATATATCGTCTCACGGCCGCCCATTGAAAATCCCGCCAGATAAGTATTTTCTCTTCCTGTAAGAACAGAATAGTTCTCTTCAATGTAAGGCATAAGATCATTTGTCAGATCATTGATAAAGTTATCGTAGGGAAGACAACTCTCAGTATCAAAGCCGGGCTTTTGATCGGGTTCCCATGCAGCAAACATGTTGGGACATACAATGATCGTCTCATCGATCAGCCCTTCCGCAGCCATATTACCGACAATTTCCTTTATCTTATTTCCCGAATCTCCGGAAAAGGAATATTCATCACCGAAGATTCCGTGTAACAGATAAAGCACCGGATATTTCTTATCTTCGCTGTATCCTGCAGGAAGAAGAATACTGTAGCCTCTCTCCATTCCGCAAGTCTCTGAATAATATGTTCCGTGAGTATACTCACCGTACTCAACATCCGATCTCGCCACAGTTAATGCAGCCGGACATCTTTCTTCTATCTCATCATTTATAACTATTTCTTCGGAGGCCACATTTTCTTCCGATATTTCTTCGGAATCCTCCGTTGCTATGCCGCTGGCGAAAGAACTCAAGTCCTCTTCACTCATTTCAGACGCTGCTTCAGATATGGTATTGTTATCAATCACAATATCATCCTCCTGTATATTTCCATTACATGCACAAAGTGCAAGTAACAGAGTAAATGCCATTGTAATACATTTCTTTTTAATTTTCATTCCTGCGAAAGTCCCTTAATTTCCTTTTGCCAAACATCAGCCAATCTGTCCACACTCCATGCAGCATTTGCCGGACTGGTGGAAGGAAGACAAACAGCTTTTATTCCGGTTTTCTCTTCAATATATTTCTTATAGTACTTTTCTGCGGTTTTTCCGTTTACAAATATTCCGCATATATCCGCATTACTCAAAATCTGTGATAGATCATTTGCCGTAACATTTTCTATGCTCGAATCAGAGGACCCTTCAATATCACATGATCCTATCACATCCCATAGCGCTATGTGATGTTTCTTTAGGAATTTTTTCTTCTCTGAAATAGTATTCGGCACATCATCCTCAAAAACCAAAGCAACTACTTTCCAAAATCTGTTCTGAGGATGTCCATAGAAAAACTTCTGCTCACGGGATTTTACTGAAGGAAAACTTCCGAGTATCAGAATGTGTGAATTCTTATCGAAACATGGTGGAAAAGGATGTAATATATGTTCTTTCATCTTAGTTACCTTTTACACGGTATCATAACACAAAACCCCGGCATCCGAAATATGGAATGCCGGGGCGCTGATATTATTATTTCTTTTTGATTGGAATCCACAACTCACAAAATACATCCGGTCTGGTTCCGTCAAAGTAAAGCTCGTAGTCCGTTTCTTCCGAGGATTCATATCCCATCTGAGGAAGAAATTCTTTATAGAACTTCACCCAGGTCTTTGCTATGCAGTCTCCGTCTTCTCCCACACAGTCGAATACAACGTATGTTCCGGGATTGACATCCCATATACGGAATCCTTTCTTCTCCAGATCAGCATGATCGAATTCTGCGGTATCTTCATCGATGATAATTCCGATTCCGTACTCGAAGGTATCCTTTCCATCCGTTGTAGGACTGCAAAGACCATAAAGATCTCGTTTTCCATCCTCTCTCAGCATCCAGATCGGTGAAAGCATTTGTTTACTGTTAACTTCTCCCCAAAAATCAGCAACGTCATGGTTGGCTTCATCATTAATAATTCCGTTACTGAACTCTCTTACAAGTGCGATAAATTTCTTTTCTTTGGTCTGTACGATTCTGTAATCCATACTTATTCCTCCTTCAACCGTTAACTTGATCACAAGAGGATTAAAAAGTTTTAGCCTGGCTGACTCTTCTCTGGCCATCTTGGGAGCAATCCCATGAAATCTGGTGAATGCTTTGGTAAAACTCTCAGGTGTCTCGTACCCGTACTTAAACGAGATATCCGTTATCCTGGCATCTGTTTCCACGATTTCTCTTCCGGCAAGTGAAAGCCTTCTGTTTCGGATATATGCATTAGCAGTCATGCCCGTAAGGAAACTGAACGCTCTGTGAAATTCGTAGCTTGAAGTGTGCACATGCTTCGCTACGTCTTCGTAATTGATCTCTTCCATCAGATGCTCTTCCATATAGCCGATTGCTTCCTGCATTGCTGCTATCCATTCCATACTTTTTCCTCCTGTCACGGTCTATTATGGGGGCAATCCTTTATGTACACATTTCCGTTCTTGCTAAGATTTGTCAGGTTTGATTATTTCGCAAACTCATCCTTTTTATCTTCACGGCTTTCTGTCTCAATCCATGTGGGAACAAAACCGCAAGACAGAGCTATCTTCCATGAACGTATATTGGACAGGCTGGTTCCGTAATAAGGAATGAAACCTCTTCTGAGCACTTCATCCCGAAGCAAAGCAACTAAAGTTTTTCCGATTCCCCTGCCTCTGTATTCGGGTAAAACATCTATACCGATCTGCCACATTTCCGGAGTATCGGCAGAACATCCTGCCATACCGCAGATCTTATCACCTTCAAGTGCGATTATCGCCAAAACATCAGGCCTGTCCGGTTTAAAACTGTCACAAAGTGCATTGGAAAATTCCTCTCTACCATAGTATTCTCCAATATCTTTCTGTTCCAGCCATTTGATGTTCAGATCAGTTATAACATCCAGGTATTCCGGAGTCGGGATAAACATATGATGAGTGAGAGCCATCTTATACCCATATTCCCGCAGCTTTGTTTCCAGTTCATAGAAATTATGCTGCTCCAGAAGCCAGAATCCTTTCTTGCCACGAACCCACTCTTTAAGCCAGGGATGAATTCTTTCATCGGCAGATATAACCGCGTTATTTCCGAAAGTGGCCATCTGCAGGAAGAACGGTTTCTCCGAAAACTTTCTTCTTTTCTCATGAAGTATCCCGGAAGTGATAATATTCTCTTCTTTCGAGAAATCTTCGGGATCACAATTAAACTCGTATGATAATTGTCTTTTAACAATATCCAGAATTTGCTTTTCAGTCATGACTCGTCCGGTTTAGTTCAATTTATATTGATATGTTCAAAATGTAATTCCTCTTCGTTTACTTCTATAAGAAGAAACGAAGGATTCTCCAATCCCGTTGCCGAAACTGCCACTACATTTCCTTTCACGAAATTCCGATGACAGTGGCCCACTACTACAAGGTCGTATTTCTTAATATCTTCGCTTTTACATGCTTCATCAAACGCTCCGGTTTTCAAGGAAGAAAGAGGCAAGTAGGGATAAGGTTCATTGATATCGGAAAACAAAAAATGTGAGAAGAAGAATTTATGTCCCGCATATTTTTTCTCACAAAATAAAGGCATTTCCTTTACGAAATTCATTTGCTCATCCGAAAGTTTGCTTTTTATTCCGTCATAATATTCTCGAAGATATTCAACATCCGGATCAATATCTACTCCGTTTGCAGCATAGAGTTCACAATTACCTTTTAAACAAATGGCTCCTGATTCCTTAAGAAGTTCCAGACATTCGACTTCTTCATTTCCCCGCTGAAATATGTCTCCCAGATAAATGACTTCATCTGCTTTATTATCTTTAATCATCTCAAGAGCTGACTTTAACGCTCTCAGATTTCCATGGACATCCGAAAAAACTGCTATTTTCATTACTTTCCTAATTCTCCGTCACTTCATTTTTGCTAGCACGGTCCGCTATTCTGGTATTTATAAACGCTATATCTTTCTTTACTCTGAAACTGTCTATTGAATAAGCAAGTGCGAGCACAATACCGACATAGATAAATGCCATCCAGAAATTACTCGGATAGAACCATCCGGCTATAAAACCAAACAGCATTACCAACCCCGTTATGGCTAAATATTTTACAACATATGTCATTACAATTGATAAGTATATATACTCATCAAAAAAATAATTAGTAACCGATAGTATAAAAGCAAGCAAAAAAAGCTTCAATACCAAGCCTATCTCTTCCGTGATCCCTGACCATATAATAGAGACAGCAAATACGGATAGGATCATCAATGCTGCCAAGATACAAGTGTCCTTCAATATTTTCTTCATACTCATCCCTTTTGAAAAACTCTTTTTATATCCTTCAGGTACTTTCTGGAAACGATCAACATCTCTTCGTTATCAAGTACAGCTTCAAGTCGACTGTTTTTTATCTGCCTGATTTCTTTTAAATGATCCGTATTCATGATGCAGGTTCTTGATATTCTTACCAGTCCGGTATCCGGCATCATGTTTTCCAAATCTGACATGGATGAATCAAGACGATATACATCTTTTGAAGTGTAGATGAAGATTTTCCTTTCCACATTCTCAATGTAATATACTTCCGGCAATCCTATCTTCACCTGACGTCCATCCATAACGGCATTGAAGCCTGCATCCATGCTGCGTATCTTACGGATCAATCCGTTCACCGCATCATTACATTCAGGATATTCAATTGTTACGGTCAGCGGTTTGTCCTTTACTTGTCTTGTTATGATCTGCATGTATTTTTACCATCAATAATTTCATTGCGGTTACTGCGATATCTGCAGCAATTATAAGAAGACTGATTGCCAGGCTCCAAGGAGCCCACGTAAACATTATCTCTTTCATACCTGCTCCGAATATGATTGGAAACAGGATAAGGATCAGTGAAAACAGAATCAATATGACAATACCGGTTGCTGTAAGAAAAATTTTATTTTGTGATCTAAGTAAAATAATAAGTATAAAAATACCGGCTATTGTCACGCAGGTAAATATCCTGTCAAAAATAGTCCAAATATCGGTATTGAGCCCGGAAGGCTTCTTCCCGGATACAATATCAAATATATCATTACAAAGGCTGTCTGTGGTAGCTGCAACGTTCAGATTACTAAGAACGCAAACACCTCTCTGTTGTTCTTCAGAGAAAACCATTCTCGATGAATAATTGGGTGTGCCTCCGGAATGCCCTATTACGCCATTCTCAAATCGTTCCCAGCCGGAATAATAATCTCCTTCTTCATTCAGATATGTCTTAACTGCAGCCAGTGGTCTCTTAAGATTTTCAGGTACGCTGATTTCTTCCGTCCATATTTCAATCCAACGTCCCATATCATATATATTCGAATAGAAATATCCCGCCGGAATACTCGCTTCCCTTACAGGTATGGAAAATTCAAACGGATGTCTGTATCCGAGTCTTGTGCCTTCAACAATTAGAGCATCCTCAGGAAAAGAAGCAAATGTATTGTTTAAGCCCAAAGGAATAAGTATCTCCTGTTCCATGTATTCCGCATATGACATACCGGATACATTTTCAATGATCAATCCCAGGAGATTATAATTTACATTGGAATAACAATATTCACTTCCTGGATGTGAATTAAGCTCCAGCCCCGAGATACTTTCAGCCCACTCGGAAAGTGTCATATCTGCCGTAGCACTCGGATAGTCTTTTTCACTGTTTGTAAATCCGCTCTTCTGCTCAAGTAAATTTCTTACTGTAATATCTACAGATTCGGATTTATAGTATGCTTCAAATCCGGATATATAGTCGGACACATTACCGTCTTCTTTTACAAGCCCCTCATCGATCAGCTTCTGTATCGCCAAACCGGTGAAGGCTTTTGTCATTGAGCCTATCTGATACAGACATTCACTGTCACCGTAATATGTAATATCGCCGTTGTCATATATGGCAACGCTGACGTTTTCACACCTTGTTTCCTTGCGGTAGCATTCAATCAGATTTTCTATATCACCGGAATCCGATGCATGTACTGTTGGAATTCCGAATAATAATATCGTAATAAATGCGGTCAGTCCCGCGATAATGCTCTGCTTCTTCATACTTGCATTCCTCCTATGAGAATATCATAGAGGAATGATCTATCCATTAACATATCCCGGTACAGATAATGCAAATACGCATACACTTAATGCAATTATTTAATGCTTCATATATTCTCTTGTCTTCATAGTTTTTTCCGTTTAATCACCATGTTGCATCTGCCCCATGATTCATCTTTGTATTTGAAAGCATCCGGAGTGGTCATTCTTTCAGTAAATCCCGCTCCTTCATAGCATTTCTTTGCTCCGGGATTTTCCGGAAATACATTAAGCTGTACTGCTTTTGCCTCAGGATCGGAAAATGCCTCATTTACGGCAAGACTGATCATTTCCTTTCCGACACCCTTTCCGCGAATGGCGGAATCCACCATCACAAACTTAAGAAATCCTTCTTTTGTCTCATGATTAAGAGAATAACAATAGAAACCTACCGGTATATCATCGTCCTCTACGGCTACAAAAGGTTTATCTCCAAACCTTTCTGCTATATCTGACAGAAAACTTTTAAAGCTTTCTTTTTCCATGGGATAAGGAATCAGATTTGCACACCACATGGCATGTGTTCTTTCATCCGATATCCATTTACTTATGTATTCAAAATCTCTGTCTGTTTCAAAAGGTCGAATATTCATCTTCGCACTCCAACTATTTCTTCAGTCTTTTAATTCTTTCTGTGGTATATTCTTCAATCTGTTTCCACAATGAGTTCAGTTGTCTTTTGTGAACGCATAATTTCTCCGTACAGTTCTTGCACTGCAAATAGTCGTTGGTCTTCTCTGAAAATCTTTCGGGATGAAGATAGAATGTTATCTCCCAACGTACCATAAGCGCAACTGACAGGACCAGCAAACTCCATGTGTATGTCTTTCGTACAAAAAACAGCGGAGTAAACATCATTGCATAATCCCAATTGTAAATCCTGCAGCTGCTGCAACATTTATTTTTCATGAACCATGTTTGAAACGGACAGAAGAACAGGATACAGATAATATCGCATATTGAATATACACTGCACAAAAGAATCATGATTCCGTCATCAAATATACCTGCCATGTACAGAGCGCCGAATAGTCCGTTAAACACTACCCATATCAGAGCTACCAGCATGGTTGCATTATTATCGTGGATCACTATTTCTGTCGAACCTGATTTAATATAGTTCTTCGCAAACTGTTTTTGGCACCCCGGACTTTCATACTTTGAGGGAAAGAATCGAAATACCATTTCTACAAAAAACACTGCCCATGTAACTACAATAATAGTCGGCATCTTCTCAACGCTTTCGATGATCGACGCTTCGGAATAGAATCTGAATCTGATATAACTTATCAAAAGCAAAACAAAAAGCACCGATCTGTAAACAAGACGAACATAATGCCAAGTACTTACAACACTTATTCTTCTTTTGCTTTTCTTCTTCATTGGTCTTTTATCTTCCTGAAGATTTACTATTTTTTGATTTCTTTTTCATTCATTTCTTTGCAACAGGCAATTACCTTTGAAACTGTTTGCCGAAATTTTTCAGATAATAATCATACTCTTCCTTTTTAGCAAATATAAAAGCGTAATGTGCATTTTTCTTTTCCAGACGAAGGTGTGTTAAATATTCTTTTTGGCAGATTACATGAAAACTTCTATCTTCATATAATATGATAAGCGGAACTTCACTGTAGTGGTTTTCTTTCGAGACATTCGTATCATCTTCATCTATCAGACGAAGTGGAATCCTTACCAGTTCGGACAAAAAGTATTTGTCACTGTCCGGTAAATCTCTTCCCATGGATTCCAAATAAATGCGTACCCATTCTTCACTCATTCCGGCATTCGAATATTGTCCCGCGGAATGAACCGAAGGAGAAAACTCCGGGAGGATTACTTTCTTTCCGTACACGATCTTTTTTATCGTTTCGGGAGAAAGGTAAAACTCTTCTGCAATCTCCATGATCGATGCCCCGGCAGAATACCTGCTTAGGATCGCAGAGTTTCGTCTATTTAGTTTTTCACGATAACCGGACGCTTCTCCCCAGCCTTCACGCTTGGTTCGTTTGGGAATATAAATTGCTTTTCCTTCCGCGTACTTCTGCACTTCTTTAAGAAGGCTTTCGGGGAGAATGTCCTTGGCATTTTCATATTGCATACAATTAAGCCAGTTTGTTCATTCGATCTTCTAGTTCATTTATGGATCCGGTAATGGATTCGCATGACTCCAGATCATCGATGGAAGCATGCCACATCAAAGTGTGAATTCCCTTAAAATATGCCATACACAGAAAACGCTCTTTGAAATTCTTTATCTCGATGTTTTTCTTCTTGGCGTATTCATAGAGTTTCTCGGGAACAAGCAGATAAGGCTTGTTAAGATCTAGTATCGCAAAATCCATCAGGAAATCCATGATTCCGGCACGCCCCCAGTCAGCGCAATATGTCTTTCCGTTATCGTCTACAATCATATTGCAAAAGAAGGTGTTGTTGTTTGCCAGGAATCTCTGTTCTTCGCAATACTTTGCATACTGCATAACCTTTGCATAGATCTTATCGAAATATTCTTTCTTAAGGAAAGTTGTTTCAAACATCTGAGTCCAGTTATGCCAGTAGCCTTCCTGATTCTCATCGAAGGTTGCTTCTACGAATTCTTTAAAAGACTTATAAGGAGCTTCGTTCTTTTCATCGAATTCTCCGTATCCGGAAAGTCCGCTGATATCGGTAGCAGCTATATCGAAGATCATCTCAAAGAAGTTCTCGTAATTCTTCTCAAACTCTTCAACCGATAATTCATTGGCATTTCTGCCCTTAGGGCTGAGCTCGATCTTGTCACCGGTCAGGTTTCTGATAAATATATCTCTGTTCATATGTTATCCTTTCATATCTTCGGTTTATTGTTTCTGTAGGCGCCTTACAATATTATTGATAACATAATCCCTGAAAGGTACAAATAGGTAAATCATTTATAATCAAAGAATACCTAACAGCACCGGGAAGTCTTTCAAAGAAGTCCGAATGCCATGTCATACATTTCTCTTGAATCAACGGTATTCCTTATGTAAGTGGGATTATCCGGTTCATACCGGACATATTTTTCAACCTCTTCAATAAGCGCGAGGTAGCAAACCGCAAGGGCATATCTGATTTCTGTTTCCTCAGTCAGGAAAATTTTCTCCGCGGCTATCTCGTTATAAATATCAAGTTCCTTCTGTTTTTCCGAAAGAGGCGCTTTTTGTCCGGGGCCTAGTGTTATAAAATCTGCAACCGGATCACCCCAGAAGCCACGTTCGGGATCTATCCAGCAAATATTTCCTGTCTCCCTGTTATAGAGAACATTGCTGTCCCAAAGATCAAAATTCACCATTCTGCAAGGCACTGTCTCAAGCAGATTTTTATGCTTATCAATAAGCTGTAAAAAGTGCTCTCCGTCAGGCGTGTCTTGGCCAAGTTTTTTACAGTCATCAACCAGCCTGCTCGCCATATTTTTCAAAGCCTCATACCATGAAGACTTTAGCCCTGTCTGGATATAACCGTAACCGTTGTTTGTAATCCCGTGTATTTTAGTAAGCATGCAGATTTTCTGCCTCTGAACCGATTCGTATTCCTCAGCAGTTAAGCCTGCCTCCCAAAGCGGAGCTCCCGGCATCAGTTCCATAATAAAGCAGTTGCTTTTTATTATTTCTTTGGAAAAATCGGAAGCATAAACTTTAGGACAGAGAATATCTGTCTTTTCATGCATCTGCGAATACCAGAAAACTTCAGATTCCATCATATTTTTTTCATAACTCAAAACCTTTGAGCCTTCCGGTGGTGCTATCTTTAATGCATAGGAAATGCCGTTATCGCATGAAACTTTATATGCTGCATTAAATTCCCCACAACCAAGTGAAGATACATCAATCACATTCCCCAATTTGTGATAAGAAAACAATTCTCTGATTTCCGCTTCCGATGCCTCATATTTTGTCTTGCTTATAACTATCATCGCTTCCTCCAAGTTACACCTCACCATATGCCGGTAAGAATCATAATTCCCGGAATCCAGGCTGTTATCACGCCTTCAATCACCTGCAGGATAGGAACAAATTTCCCAAGATCTTTTTTCAAAATATCTGTAAAAAACGCTGTACCCCAGAGGATAGCCCACATCCACCAGATTGCCGCCCACCGCCGGTCAGGGCTGATCCCAAGAGCATTGCTTCCAGTGATTCCCTCAATAGCTCCAAAAACCACTGCATTTATTGCAACAAAGGTCGAAAAGATGGCAAACGGCCTGGTATCCAGAGAAAAAATGTTATTCAGCGCCACGAACAAATAGGTGAAGCCGAACAAAAGACCGGTACCGGCTGCATAATAATCTCCCCTGACAAGGCTCACAAAATTGATAAATACAGATAATCCGCCAACGAACAGATTCATTATTGCGGCTGATTTTCCATCGATCTTAAAAAGAGTACAAAGACCGTTGTTTATCAGCACGATTCCCACAAATAAAAGACATACACCTAACATTTCTCATCTCCTCAAATGAAAATCATCAGAAGCATTCTTCTGAAATCTGTCTGTGCTTTATTCTAAACCCGTGAAAGCGAAACAACCGTCTCAACATGACTGGAATGAGGGAACATATCAACAGGTGTTGCTTTCATAAGTTCGTATCCTCCTTCGCGGAAGATCTTGATATCACGGGCAAGAGTTGCGGGATCGCAGCTTACGTATACCACTCTCTTCGGTGAAAGAGTAAGTATCGCATCGATACAGCTTCTTGCACATCCTTTTCTGGGGGGATCCACTACAACAACATCGGGAGTTTTTCTGTTTCCCTCCCCCGGAAGCATTGTCTGTATAACATCTTCAGCGGCACCGGTTATAAACTCGGAATTTCCGATAGCGTTTATCCTGGCATTTTCTTTAGCATCTATAATCGCCCTGTCTACAATCTCGACTCCGGTAACATGTCCTGCCTTTTTAGATAGCATAAGAGAGATGGTTCCGATTCCGCAGTAAAGATCAAGTACTTCCTCTTCACCTGACAGGCTAGCATAGTCTCTTGCAAGACCGTATAGTTTTTCCGTCTGAACAGGGTTAACCTGATAGAAAGAAAGAGGTGAAATTTTAAATGTAATTCCGACAAGTGTGTCGGTTATATAACCATCACCGAAAATCGTTCTGTATGAATCACCGAGAATGACATTGTCTCTTCTTGTATTGGGACATATCGTGATTGACTTCAGATCATCCGGCATAATCTCAGTAAGCATCTTAATAAGTCCTGCTTCATCCGGAATCTTACTTCCGTTGATCACAAGATTGACCTGACATTCCCCCGATGTAAATCCGTGTCTGATAAGTACATGTCTTACCAGACCTTTTCCGGTCTCTTCGTCATATGCTTTGACATGGTTCTTATTCATCCAGTTAAGAACCGCATCAAGAAGCTTTGAATTTATCTCCGGCTCTATCAGACAATCATCCGTCTCTATAACAGAGTGAGTATGTCCTGCGAAAAAACCTGCGTGAGGTTTTCCGTCTTTACCCATTCGCACAGGGTACTGAGCCTTGTTACGATATCTGTAAGGATCATCCATACCGACTATGGGAAGAAGTTTTTCTTCAACTTCTTCTGCGGATATTCCTCCGATCCTTATCAGGTCATTTTTTACTTTATTATATTTGTACTCAAGCTGCTTTTCATATCTGTAATTCTGAAGTGAACAGCCTCCGCATTTTTCAAAAGCACTGCAACGAGCCTTGCATCTGCCGTTTGAAGATTCGATGATCTCCATGCATCTTGCAAAGCCGTAGCTTTTTGTGACCTTCATTACTTTTGCTTTAATTCGGTCTCCGGGTAATGTGTTTTTTACAAAAAAAATGAATCCGTCACTCCTTCCTATCCCGGATCCGTCATCCGAGATATCGTCAATGGTCAGAATGATTTCATCATTTTTCTTAAAAGAGTATTCTTTCATTATCTTATTCCGTTGTTATGGTTGACCTTACGTTAGAGTCATTCAGGAATTTTCTGGGGCCGAGCCACTGTCCTTTTTTCTCTGCATTAGCTTCAAAGAGTTCGGTGTAGATCTCGATCTTTGAATCACACTCATCGGCAAGATTAAGTGCCATTGCTTCAACGAGCTCCGGAAGCTTGGGGGAACCGAATTCATACTTTCCGTGGTGAGCAAGTATGCAGTGCTGAAGCTGAGTGAGTTTTATATTGGGAAATCCTTCGATTTCTTTAGCGACTGCGCCGACCATTTCGGAACCCATAACGATATGTCCGAGCAACTGACCTTCGTCGGAGTAATCGTTCTCAGGGAAAGGAGTAAGTTCTTTAGTCTTGGCAATATCATGGCAAAGAGCTGCGGTTACAAGCAGGTCTCTGTTAAGAACAGGATAGGACTTGCTGAGGAAATCACAAACGGAAGCAACTCCCAAAGTGTGCTGCATCAGTCCGCCTACAAATCCGTGATGAACCGTCTTTGCCGCAGAACATGTTCTGAATCTTTTAACAAGCTCGGCATCTTCAACAAAGAACTTTTTAAGAAGTGCGTTGTAGTGCTTATCTTCGATGCTGTCAATAACTGACAGAAGCTCTTTGTACATTTCATCGTTGTTACGTGAGCTTACGGGAAGGTATTCCGCAGGATCGTATTCACCTTCACCTGCTACGCGGATTCTTTTGATGTTAAGCTGCTTTGCATTGTTCCATACATTTACATCGGCATTTACTTCAACGTAATCATACTTATCGAAGTCATCAATTCCGGGATCGCCGGGATCCCAGATCTTACCGTC
>JAEEGL017297687.1_pt1 | contig 18146 bp, 16 predicted proteins | sample 9134231 | NCBI WGS metagenome assembly JAEEGL01 (sample SAMN16246548, study PRJNA631951) | gut metagenome | biome: gut microbiome; feature: rumen; material: fiber-attached | host: Bos | place: Iran: Karaj | collected 2018-10 | reverse complement strand
TTTCATAAGGCAGTTCCATCACGTTACCCTGCTCGATGAAGCAGCGAGACCCCAGCAGACTCTTGTTTTTCTTACGCGACATGGCGACACTCTCCTCAGAATAGTCGATGCCATAGACCTGCCCCTGCGGACAGCGTTTCAACATGCGGGCAATGTTCTTGCCGCCGCCGCAGCCTACGTCAAGTATCGTCCAGTCGGGCAGGAAGTCGATAAACGAGAGGTTCCATTGTGCCATTGGCGTATGCGTCAGGTTCATCATCCGCAGGGCAAAGCGTCCCAGCCATCCCTCCGGGCGCGCATTCGTGTTCCAGAACTTACTGAACATTCCCATACCTCAATCCTCCTTTACATATTTAATACTATACCATGCCAGTATGATGCCGATGACAATCATCATGGGCATAACGATGTACTGTCCAGCATTGTCCGACGGCAGTTCCATGCAAGCATGGGCGATGTTGAACAAAGCAATCAGTACAGCCAATACGGCATTGATGACTTTCGCAGCCTTTGCCTTCACCAGCATGCAAAGCACACCACAGGCTGGAATCAGGAATGAAAGCGTCATCATGAACACGATCATACCATAGTCCACGTTGCCGTCGGTGGCAACAACTGCCATATTCTTGCCCCAGAACATGGGCAGTACATCACAAATAGAATGGCCTGCAAACCCGCAAATGGTCAGTAGCCACAACGTCACAATCTTTTGTATTCTTTCCATATTTCTAATGATTAAAAGTCCTTAAACGGTAAGACTTGCCTCACGGCAAGCCTTCCTTACTAAACTAAACAAATACTCTTTATGAATTTTCATTGTACCTGAAATATCTATTGAGCGTGCTTGCATTTATCACACCTGCCTTTACACGCAGTCTTTCTTTCACAATAGCGCTCACATTGTGCACAGAGGTCATAGCCCAGCATCGTACCGAGGATAAAGTCCTCTTCGGGCGTCAGTTCGTTGAGCGGACGGGTGACAATGAGACGAATGGCATTGAGACATTCCTTGCGACCAATGTAGAAATTCAGGTTGTTCTTGCCAGCCGGTTGTAGTACGAAGTCCATGTTCTGACTGCAGAGCCGTTTGGTGGCGTAGACCTCATATTGCTTCGGACAGGTAAATAGCACCATCTGGCGCACTCCCTTTTGGAGTTCGTAGATATGATTAGCGAGCACCTTTAACTCTAATGGCATCACTTCTGTTTGTCTCATAGCCCAAAATATTATAAATTAGGTGAAATCTCAGCTATCCACGCATCGATGCGCGTATCCGTCTTGTCATCCTCGTTCACGTCGTCGAGAGGTAGGCCGATGAACTTACCATTAATAACGGCCTCAGAGTCATCGAAGGTATAGCCGTCGGTATCTACGGCTCCCACGAAACGGGCACCGCTGGCCTTGATACCGTTATACAATTCACCGATGCCACCTACGAAGGTGTCACTATAGCTCTCGCAGTCGCCACAGCCGAAGAGGGCGATGGTCTTGCCTGAAAGGTCAGCTCCCTGCAGCACTTTCAAACCGTCGTACCAGTCATCCTGCAATTCACCTGCGCCCCATGTCGAGGTGCCGAGAATCAGGTTCTGGTTGGCATTCACCACATCGGCTGTGAGATCCTGCACGTTGATGGCCTCACAACCCAACTTCTGGGCTATCTTCTCTGCGATAGCCTCGCATGTTCCTGTCGAGGAACCGTAAACTACAATTGTCGCGTTCATTTTTATCTTATCTAAAATGGCTAAAATTTATCTATTCAAATCACGCTGCAAAGGTACGACGAAAATCCCGACGGTGCAATACTCAAAACTGAGGTTTTTGCCGTCGGGATATGTAGTGTTTCTAATGAAACGCGATTAGCAAGAAGTAGGTATCAAATATCTATCGTTTCCACATAAACAATCCCTTAGAGACAGTCATAAAGGTGTTATCACATCATTCGATTCCTCTCCGCTGGTCTAAGTAATCAAATATATCAATCGTTCCTGCATCGCTTTTGACATCAAGAGTTGGAACATATTCTTCCATTCTCGTTGAGCCATTTGTCTTATTGACGTAGAAATTGATGAATGCCCCTGTATAACTGCGGAATACGACCTGATAGGCAGAATCGGTTTCTTCGCCCATCTGTACATACATGATGGAGGGATTATCTTTGGCTATACTCCAATCATACGTGCTATGGCAATAGTTGCTGACTCCTTCGTAGGCCATCTCTGCGGTTATTTCACTCTTCGGGGCATTGGTACCACATGAGCAGAATAACAGGGCTGTCAACATGAATGAAAAGGCGATATGTTTCATATACAAATACGCATAATACCTAAATACATTTAAAACTAACGGCAAAGATAGTGATAATTAGAGAATTTTCGCTATATTTGCACGCTAGATTTAGGATAGTTTATGAAAAAACGATGGTTCAGCAAATAGAGATAACCCTAAAACCGAAGTCTCGTGGTTTCCATTTGGTGACAAGCGAGATACTGAGTCAGTTGCCCGAGTTGCCTAAGACGGGCATCATGAATATATTCTGTAAGCATACGAGTTGTGGACTGAGCATCAATGAGAATGCAGACCCTGATGTACGCGTAGATATGGAGACTATTTTCAATCGCCTTGTGCCTGAGAACCGCCCAGAATATGAGCATACTTTGGAGGGCGCTGACGACATGCCTGCTCATGCCAAGTCAACGCTGAGTGGTGTTAGCCTGACGATACCCATTACCAACGGACGTTTGAACATGGGGACCTGGCAAGGAATCTACTTTTGCGAGTATAGGAATTACGGTGGGGCAAGAAAATTGGTAGTAACAATCACTGCCTGACATTTGGTAGCTTCTTGTATTCCTATCATCATAATGGATGTTCTATTGCATTGCAAATGATTACTAACCATATTTGATTATTTTATGAAGAGACTTGCATTACTTATTGTTGTAGCGCTCAGTGTTACCATGAGCTTCGCAGCAAAGAACAAGAAGAAAGCCCAGCAGCCGCTGAAGCCTATGAATGAGTTTATAAGTGAGTTGATGGGCAAGATGACCGTACAGGAGAAGATAGGACAGCTCAACCTTCTGCCCTCAGGAGATATCCAGACGGGTATCTCTGAGAACAGTTCTGTCAGTGAAGCCATTCGTAGTGGTCGCTTAGGGGCTATTCTCAACCTGAAGGGGGTTGACAATATCCAGAAAGTTCAGCAGATGGCAGTCGAAGAGTCACGTTTGGGTATACCTCTTATCTTTGGCATGGACGTGATTCACGGTTATGAAACGATATTCCCCATACCATTGGCATTGGCTTGCTCATGGGATATCCCTGCCATCGAGCAGAGCGCACGTATTGCAGCGAAGGAAGCAACTGCCGACGGACTTTTCTGGACCTACAGTCCGATGGTGGATATCAGTATTGATCCTCGTTGGGGGCGTGTAGCCGAGGGTGCTGGCGAAGACCCGTTCCTTGGCTCCCGCATAGCCGAGGCGATGGTACGAGGCTATCAGGGTACTGACTCCATCTTTGGCACTGACAAAATGATGGCCTGCCTGAAGCATTATGCTTTATATGGTGGCTCAGAGGCTGGTCGAGACTATAACACGGTCGACATGAGTCGTATCCGTATGTATAACCAGTATTTTCCACCCTATAAGGCAGCTGTAGAGGCTGGTGTGGGTAGTGTTATGTCATCGTTTAACACCGTAGACTATGTACCTGCCACAGGCAACAAATGGTTGCTTACCGATGTGCTGCGCCAGCAGTGGAACTTCGATGGCTTTGTGGTGACCGACTATGGTGCCATCAACGAGATGATGAATCACGGTATGGGTAATCAGCAACAAGTGGCTGCACTGGCCCTGAAGGCTGGCACCGATATGGATATGTGTTCAGAGGCTTTTACTGCCACCCTCGAGAAATCACTTCAGGAAGGGAAGGTCACCATCGATGAGATCAATCAGGCATGTCGTCGGGTTCTGGAGGCCAAGTATAAATTAGGACTCTTCCAGGATCCATATAGGTATTGTGATAAGAAACGACGAGCTTCTGATATTTATACTGCCGAGCATCGTCAGGCAGCCCGTCATCTCGCTGCTGAGACGTTTGTGTTGCTGAAGAACGACCATGTGCTTCCTTTGAAGAAACAAGGCACCATCGCCCTGATCGGTCCTCTGGCTGATACGAAAAATAATGTTCCTGGCTCTTGGTCACCCACGGCTACTTACCAGTATCCTACGCTCCGTGAAGGTATGCAGAAGGCACTTCAGGGCAAGGCTACGCTGCTTTATGCCCAGGGAAGTAATATCTGTCGCGACTCAGTGTTGCAAGCCGATGGCTCCTTCTATCGCTCCATTCCTCGTGGCGACGATGCCAGGATGAAGCAGGATGCTTTGGCTATCGCTCAAAAAGCCGATGTGATCGTTTGTGCCATGGGTGAACTGCAGGAGATGAGTGGCGAGTGTGCCAGCCGTAGTGATCTGGAGTTGTTTGATGTGCAGCGCGAACTGCTGGAAGAACTGCTGAAACTCGACAAGCCACTCGTGCTGCTTCATTTTGCAGGACGTCCCACTGTGATGACTTGGGAACAACAGCATGTCCCCGCCATTCTGAATGTATGGTTTGCAGGCTCTGAGACCGGTGATGCCATCTGTGACGTGTTGTTTGGCGATAAGTCGCCATCGGGCAAGCTCACGATGTCGATGCCCCAGAACATGGGACAGATACCTGTGTATTATAATCATCTGAACACTGGCCGTCCTGTTGCTGAGGGTACCCAGAAATTCGTCAAGTTCCAGAGTAATTATCTTGATGTGCGCAACGAGCCACTCTATCCCTTTGGCTATGGTCTTTCTTACACCACATTCGAGTATAGCGATATAACCCTTAGCAGTGAACAGATGCCAGCCGATGGGTCTATTACTGCCTCGGTGACCGTCAAGAACACCGGCAACTATGATGCCGATGAAGTGGTGCAGCTGTATATCCGTGATGTCGTTGGCTCTATCAGCCGTCCCGTGAAAGAACTCAAGGGATTCAGGCGTATCCACTTAAAGGCAGGCGAATCGCAGGTTGTCACTTTCGCGATTACCCCCGACCTCCTGAAATTCTATGACTCCAATCTGAACTATGTGCCAGAGCCCGGCGACTTTGAAATCATGATTGGTCCCAATAGTCGCGATGTCAAGAGTTGGAACAGATTCTTCCATTCTCGTTGAGCTGGAAGAGTTTATGTTCAACCATTCACGCATGGGTAGATCGTAGAGACGATAGGCTCCATAGGCTACGAGGATGATATCAAAGGCATTCGAAGTGTGTCCGTCAAGGATTTATCAGATCTTGACCGCAGAGATGTCCACCAGTCCGTTAACGATGGCATAGATGGTGAGGCCTGCCGGACTGTGGATCTGTAGTTTGCGGGCAATATTGCGGCGATGGGTGATGACGGTATTAGTGGAAATACAGAGGTGATCGGCAATCTCCTTGTTCGACATACCCTGGACGAGCGAGATAATCACATCCTTTTCACGATCGGACAATGCTTCTGGGTTCTGACCGATGCCGCCTTTGAAGACCATAGCTGAAATATTCTTCGACACATCTTCTTGCTTGGTCAGTCGCTCCAGGCGTTTGATGGCAGGGATGAAGATATTGTCTTCAACCATCGCATGCAGGCGCAGCCATACTTCGTTCTCGTAGATGTCGTGAAGGGTGGCAGTTAGCTGATTGTTGTGCAGGCCGTCCTGCGGCAGGTATTTGATAATCAATAACTTTAATTCACGCAGTTTTTTGTCGGCAGCCCCATGATGCTTCGAGAAGGTCTCTACATTATAATCATTGGCTGGATGCCCGTCTATTAGCGACTGAACGTAGGGGAACAACGTTTTCTGTTCGTATTTCATGTGCAGGCGTATCTCGCGGGCATACTCGTCGTAGAAGCGGAGAATGAGACGAGCAAGGGAGTCGTTTTCGTTGAGCGACTCCATCAGCTCCCTGCGGATGTAGGGCAACTGGAAATCAAGGAAATAGGCATGACTCGCTTCGAGATAGTGGAGTAGCGTGGGTACACTTATCTTGTCATCTGTCTCAAACTCACCATAGCCATTGGCTGTAAAGTTCACCACAGCAAGGAACGTATAGGTGTCCACACCGTTATCTTCACAAGTCTCCTGTACAGTCTTGTCGCCAAAACCCAGGCTGATGCCGAAACTACCCAGCGACTGCAACAGGTCGTAATTATCGCGGATGAGCGAAATCATCTTGTCGTCCGCCTCATACATTTTCTGATTCTTCATACCAACATTTGATTATCGGGTGCAAAGGTAGGTATATTTTCCGACCTGTGCAATAATCATAAGTAGGTAATTTTGTGGTCCTCCCATATCCGAAAAGTCCAGAAATGGGCCTTTTCATTATTTTTAGGTATTGCGGAAGCGCAAGAAACCCGCTACTTTTGCACACGATTTTTGAAACAACAAACAGAACGATGAAAAGATTAATAGGTGTTATGGCATTCATCAGTATGGTGCTGACAGCGAATGCGCAGGTCAATGCTGCTGATAGCGTTATGCAGCATGTCAAGGGTAATAGGTTCAGCGTGGGTGGCTACGGAGAGGTAGCTTACTCACGCAATTTCTATAGTGATCATGTGAGCCGATACAGTCAGCCCGAGGAACACAAGAACGACCCCAGTCACGGACGTTTCGACATTCCCCATGTCGTTATCTATCTGGGATATGACTTCGGCAAGGGCTGGTCGCTGGGTACAGAGATTGAGTTCGAACATGGTGGTGCTGGCCTTGCGTATGAGAAGGAAGACGAGGAAGGTGGCGAGTGGGAACAGGAAACCGAGAAAGGTGGTGAAGTAGAGCTCGAGCAGTTCTGGATTCAGAAGACCTTTTCGCGGGCTGCTAATTTTCGCTTTGGTCATATCGTGGTACCTGTGGGTCTGAACAACGCCCATCACGAACCGTTGAACTTCTTCACCGTCTATCGTCCTGAGGGCGAGAACACCATCGTGCCCAGCACGTGGCACCAGACGGGTATCTCGTTTTTCGGCCGCTATAAAAAATTCCGTTACGAGGCACAGCTTCTGGCGGGATTGAATGCCGACAACTTCACCAACACAAACTGGATTAAGAAGGGAACGGCCAGTCCGTTGGAGTTCGATGTGGCTAATAAATATGGTGTTGCCCTCCGTCTGGATAACTATTCGGTACCTGGTCTTCGTCTGGGTCTGAGTGGTTATTACGGTGAGAGCATCGGCAACAGCTATCCCCGAAATGCCAACGGTGTGGATGCAGAGTATAAAGGTCAGGTGCTGGTTGGCGCCTTCGACTTTACCTACGATGCCCACAACTGGATTATCCGCGGACAGGCTGACTATGGCTATCTGGGTGACGCCGAACAGTTAAAGTATATTTATAACCGTACAAATAAGAAGTCGCCCTATCACCACTCTGCATTCGTCAGTAAGAATGCATACGCTGTGGGCATCGAGGCTGGTTATGACATCTTTTCGCAGATAAGCAGTCTGCGTAACGATGATCAGAAGTTCTACGTCTTTGGACGCTACGAACAGTATAATCCCTACGCCAGCAATACGAAAAATACAGCCTATGATTATACCGAGGTGAAGCGTTTTGCTTTTGGCGTGAATTACTATCCCATACCTGAGATAGCCATCAAAGCCGAGTATTCTAACCGCCTGCTGAAGAGCCAGTACAACAACGAGCCTTCCATCAACATCGGAGTGACTTATGAGGGATTCTTCTTGTAGATTAAACATTAAACATTAAAATATAACATAAAGATGAAAAAGCTATTTATTTTGTCTGGTGCACTGCTGATGGGTGCAATGACATTTACATCATGTAGTAATGATGACGACAAGAACAGCGATGAAACAGCGTTCAGTGTGACTGAGACGACACCTATCGTTGATGAGGACAACTACAACCTCAACACTACGGCTGCCAATTATTCGGTGAAGTCGTTTGGCGAGAGTGCTGTTGACGGTTGTGCCGATGTGGTTAGCCAGCTCGAGGCTGCTAATGCTGTTATCGGCGGTGCAAAGCTCTCTGAGGCCCAAGAGACTTATCTCCGTGAGGTACTTAGGAATCTGGTCAGCAATGTGATCGTACCCACCTACACCAAGCTGGCCGATAATACCGAGGCTCTTGAGAAGACGCTGCAAGGCCTGAACACTAGCACCATCACTCAGGCGCAGATTGATGAGGCCTGCGCTGATTTCAAAGCTGCCCGTATGTACTGGGAACAGAGCGAGGCATTCTTGGGTGGTGCCGCTTCGGATTTCGATGTCGATCCCACTATCGACTCATGGCCCCTGAACCGTTCGCTGTTGCTGAGCTATTTCAACAACGGTATGGACGATGAGATGCTCGACGATGCGACCATCCTTGGTTTCCATGCCCTCGAGTTCATCCTTTTCCGCGATGGTCAGCCTCGTCAGGTGGCCGAGCTGAAGAGCAATGATACTTATAAGAACTTCGAGAATGTCTCAGGTGAGAAGGAGCTGGCTTATGCCCAAACCATCTGCACCCTGCTCAAGCAGCGCACTTTCCAGCTGCAGTGCGCTTGGGATGGCGGTAAGGATGCCAGTCGTATGGCTGTAGTGAAAGAGGCTGGTCTCGATTATCAGACAGAGAAGGGTCTCTCTTATGGCGACAACCTTATCAACGCTGGTGTTGCTGGTTCTAACAGCTCATTCCCAACAATCAAGGATGCCATCGCACAGATTCTGTCAGACGATGAGGGCAGCTGCGTAGCCATCGCCAACGAGGTGGGTACAGCCAAGATTGCCAACCCATTCTCTGCAGGCGATGTGTCATATGTTGAGTCGCCTTACAGCTATAACTCTATCACTGACTTCCGCGATAACATCCGTTCTATCCGCAACGTATGGTTGGGTTCAACAAACAAGAAGGCCAACAAGTACAGTTTCCACAACTTCTTTGCCAGCGTGAAGCAGGATGCGGTAAACCAAAAGGTTGAGGGTGCATACGTAAGTGCTATCGAGGGTATCAGCAATATGCCGTCGCCCTTCGTGAAGTACTGCTGCACCATCTGGAACATAGCATTTGAAGACGATGAAGACTATTAAACTTTTACTGGCAGGGCTTTTGGTAGCACCTGCCTTTACCGCTTGTTCGGACAGCAATGACCTGACCGGACTGGGCGAGTTGGAGAATGAGGAGCAGGTTTTTGGAAAGGCTACAGGTAACTTTACGGCCGAAGAGTGGTTCCCTGGCGGAGAGCTAGGTACTACCGAGAAGGCCAGCTATTCTGCCCCGACACCTGCCGTTCAGAACATCGCTGGTATGGAGGAGGACTTCAATACTGGCGAAGATTTCTTCGAACATCTCTACACCTTCGAGCAGGCTCCCCGTCGTGGACTGGGTCCTGCCTGGGTGCGCAACAGCTGTATTGCCTGTCACCCGAGTTACGGACACGGCAAACGTCAGACGGAATATCGTGCCAACACAGTGGGCAATGGCTATCTGCTGGTCATCTATCACCCTGGTACCAATGCCTATATCTCTGAGGTAACAGGCATGCCTCAGACTCAGGCTATGGCACCTTTCAAGGCCCCTATCGATGAGAATCAGATTCAGATAGAGTGGAAGACGGTAACTGAGATGGAGAGTGGCCTGGCAATGACCTTCCCCGATGGCGAAGCTTACTCGTTGATTTACCCTGAGGTGCGCATTCCGCAGTCGGCTTTCAACACCAACCCGAAGCCTACTGACTACGATGTACGCTTAGAGTCAACCATCGGTGTCTATGGAACAGCGCTGCTTGATGCCATCGACGATGAGGAGATCGAGAAGCAATGGGCTGCCGAGGGCAAATATGTGGAGCTGAACCCCGCCATGTGGGACAAGGAGGCTAATACCTTCAAGGCCAGTGCCTATTATTCGGCGCCTTATAACGATACGGGTACGCATCATGGTTCGCATGGTCCGCTCAAGCGCTTCACATACGCCATGACCCGTGGTTCGCTGCAGGACGGTGCCGGTGCCAATGCCATATGGAACATCACCAACGTCACACGCTCAGACCGCCACTGGCTCTACACCACCACAGCGTGGGCCAAGGCTCAGAGTGAGGATTCCGAGGTGATCAGTTACATCAAGCAGCATGGTTCGTCGCCCACCAGCATCCTTTATCCTTACTATGCCGACGGTACCGACGAGGGCATCGCCAACCGTGTCTATGAGGTGCTCAACACTCCCTCTGTCGCCTATAAGGAGACCTTCGAGAAGTATTTGCTCAATGGTGCACCCTATAATGGGGTAGAAGAGATGAGCGACAAGCAGTATTATCAGTTTATGGTCTGGCATCGTGGTCTGGCTGTACCTGCCGCCCGTAACCTTAACGACGCCGATGTGCAGCGCGGTAAACAGTTGTTCAACGAGATTGGCTGTGCCAACTGTCATCGTCCGTCGTGGACCACTGGTTCTGACGATATGTGGGTGGATGCCAGTACCAAGGCTTATGCCCAGCAGATAGGTAAGAGCGCCAATAGTATGTTGCCCAAGTACGCCCACCAGACGATCTGGCCTTATACTGACTTGGTTCAGCACCGTTTGTTCATGGTCAACGACATCCGTACCGGCTGGTGCCGCACCACGCCGTTGTGGGGTCGTGGATTGAGCCGCCGCCTCACTGGTGCCGACGACCGTCTGCACGATTGCCGAGCACGTACCGTTATCGAGGCTATCATGTGGCATGGCTATTCCAAACAGTCGGATGGCTATCGAGCCACCGAGAAGTTCTACAATCTGCCAAAAGCTGATCGCGATGCCATCGTTAAGTTTATCGAGTCGATATAAATATGCTTTGCTGGCCCTGCTAATGGCAGGGCCGCATAGTGTATTTTCAACGCCATTGGTAATGCCTCAGGCGCAGGCTGCTCATTTCTGTCAGTTGTTTGTCTCTGAAAGGCTACGGGTAGGCGATGGCACGTCGGGAATGGAGTCATCTGTTTCTACCCTGTCGTTTCGTGCCAGGAAGATGATTCAACCTGACGATAGCCTTAGCGTGGAACAGATATTTGCAGGCTATATCTTGTTGGCCGATGGCTGGCAAACGATGCGTCTGTTCCCTCATCAGGAGAATGGAGCGGTTTCGTGGTATAGTGCTGCAGACGAACTACCTTCCTCCATGAGTTCTGAGCACCAGAAGTACATCCGCGAGGTGTTTCCCCGTCTTGTTGCCGAAGTACAGGCGGGTCATTGGTCCACGGTGGATGCCTACATCGACCGCATGATTCAGTACCAGTGTCAGTTTGGTGGCAGCAAACTCCCACCTCGTCCATTATCCGCTGCCATCATCGGTATATTTCTCCTGTTTTTTGCAAGTTTTTTGTTAAAAACTTGTTATTTCAAAGAAAAACCGTATCTTTACAAGTGAATTTGCGAGAACGGCTGCATCTCGGCCATTCAAACGAGCTTGATGGCTCTCGGTTTGCACCGTCCTTGCATCGTGATTCTGAAAAGAGTCACCCGTAAAGGTGCACTTAGCTGTGGCCTTCGAGTTTCTCCTGACCTTCGTCGGCGTTGGTCTGCTCATCAGGCATTACAACCACAAGGCGTAGCTTATCGCCGCAAAGGGAGAATCTTTTGTTTTTTTGGAGATATTTCGAGAATAATCCATTTTTTTTTGTATATTTGCACGCAGAAATTGCATTGCAAATGGATAAAAGAATCGCATTGATTAGGAATCTTACTTTCCTGATTATTTGTGGACTGTCATTGCTGACATCGTGCAGCAAGGACGAGGATGTGAACTGGAGTGGAAGCCATCTGCGCCAGTGGCTCAACAGCGGCTTCCTCCATCGTGCCTTTTCCGAGACAGAGCGCAATGCCATCGAAACGACCAGCGTAGAGAATGCGCCCAACGTCTCGTACGGCACCAACTGCGGACCAGACACACAAGACCGTGTGTTTATCCTTTCCAACAGGCAGTCACTTGCGATGATGCCGCCGTGTTGCCTGCCCTCACAATCGACCTGACGAAGGCCCAGTGGACAGTAGCCACACCTGTTATGTCAACAGACATCGAAAAAAGGTAAAAAAGTAAAAAGGTAAAAAAAAGGTAAATATAATGAAACATACGAAGTTACTATTTGTACTGCACTTCTTGGTCTTATGCAGTCTTATGTTGATATCCTGCTCGAACGACGACAACGGTACAGAACCCACTGGACAGGTGCTTCAGGATGGAGAATGGATGGGTAGCGGTGAGGGGCGTAGCGGTTCTATCATCGCCAAGGTGACGGTGAAGAACCATCAGGTGGAGTTAGTCACCATCGTCAGCCAGTCGGAGTCGGTTTTCGCACAGGATGCCATCAACAGCATCGTGGAAAGTGCCGTCGGCAGGACGGACGTGATGAGCGTGGAGGTAGATGGTGTCACTGGCGCCACACTGACCTCGACGGGCGTGATTGACGCCATCAACATGGCCATCAATGCCTCGATGGGTAAAAAGCCGGAATCAGTGAAGATCTATCAGGACGGTACGTGCGACATCGTTATCATAGGTGCAGGCGGAGCAGGACTCTCAGCAGCGGTGGCTGCGTCAGAGACAGATGGGAGCCTGAAGATTATCGTGCTTGAAAAGCAGGGTATCATGGGCGGCAACACTAACTATTCAACAGGCGGCATCAATGCTGCAGAGACCGACGTGCAGAGATCGCTCGGCATCAAGGACAGCAAGGACCTGTTCTACGATGACACGATGCGAGGCGGTAAGCAGGAAAATATTCCGGCGCTGGTAAGAAACCTTGTGGAGCATGCCCCAATCACCATCTCGTGGCTGGCAGGACTGGGAGCCGATCTGAGCGATCTAGGACTGATGGGCGGTAGTAGCGTGAAGCGAACGCATCGACCTCAGGGCGGCTCAGCCATTGGACCGCACTTGATGAAAGTACTCCAGACAGCAAGTAATAAGGATAATATCGAGATTCGTACATCGAACAAAGTGACGGGACTGCTCACCAGCGTTGACGGTAGCGTGACTGGCGTAAAGGTACAGAATGCCGACGGCAGCAGTTATATGATTACTTCAAAGGCCGTCATCATCGCAACGGGTGGATTCGGAGCCAATCTCGACATGGTGACGCGCCTTCAGCCCTCACTGAGCGGCTTTGCCACACTGAACCATCCTGGGGCGACGGGTGACGCTTTCGGTTGGGTAACAGCTATCGGCGGTGACACCATCCAGATGGCGAACATTCAGATTCATCCCACGGCGGAAGCCATAAACCACATCCTTATCACCGAGGCTGTGAGAGGTAATGGAGCTATCTTGGTGAACCACGGTGGACAGCGCTTCTGCAACGAGATGGATACGCGCGACGTTGTGTCGGCAGCCATCCTGAAGCAGGACGGTGGCGAGGCATTCCTCATTTTCGACCAGGCAGTGAGGCAATCGCTGGCATCTATCGAGACATACGCCAACCAGCATCTGCTCGTCGAGGGGGCTTCTGTGGAAGAACTGGCAAGCCTTGTGGGTATCCCGCCCGAAAAGCTCTCTGAGAGCGTCAGCCGATATAATGACCAGCAGAAAAAGGGGATTGACGATGACTTCGGACGCAGTGCCACAGAGATGACAAGGTCATTGGAAACGCCTCCTTATTATGCTGTGTGCGTAACGCCTGCCATCCACCACACCATGGGTGGATTGAGCGTGAATACCGAGACTCAAGTACTACGCGCTGACGGATCACCGGTTCCCGGACTCTATGCTGCGGGTGAGGTGACTGGCGGTCTGCATGGCGCAAACCGACTGGGTGGAAATGGAGTGGCCGACATTGTGGTCAATGGCCGTCTGGCTGGTATGACAGCAAGCAAGAAACTGAAATATCAATAGTATTATTTATGTCTGAACCTTTGGTACTCTTTCTTGACTTCAAGATGCAGGCAGAATGAGAATAGTATTTCTACGCACAGCATCATTGTAGCCAGTACCCATGGTTCTGCGATAAGACCAACAATGAGTGCTGCTATAGGCACTACGATTGATAACACCATATAACTACGTGAGTTGTAGAGCCAACTATATGGCATAAGATGCGCACCGAAAATCATAGTATATACCATTAGCATTTTATTTGGCACCGCATTCATTACCCACATGGCAATCAAGATATATAGAATCTGGTTGATAGAGAAGAGTAACCCTAACTTTGTCAATGGATTATCCTTTCCCTGGAAGTCCACATTTATCACCTTTGAAATAAAGAATGCCAGCGGTACCAATGGACATGCACAACAGAAAGTAAGAAGGTTTTTAGTCTCTATCGGAAGCTCAGTAAGATGAACAACTAGAATAGCCACCCAAATTAGCACTGAGGCCAAAATAAAATGTAACCCCTTTTTCTGTTTCGCAGCACAATCGTGACGCAACACGTCAATATTCATTTCCTCTTTTTCCATAATACCACTTCAATACCTAAATTCACTTAAATTTGCGCACAAATTTAGTAAGAAATGTTGAATTATTGTTATCTTTGCAGAGTATTTTGAGAAATATTAGGATTTATGGATATAATAATATGAAAAGACTATTATTAGCAATCGTTTTTGCCTGCTGCATGTTGGCTGTAGCAGCACAGGAAGGTGGTTTCCGTGTGAACTATCAGGGTGCAAAGCCCACTATCAAGGATTTCGCCAAGGCTTATATCACATCGTTACTAAATCCCGAAGACGAAGAGCCTGAAGGCGATGGGTTGTATATGTACGAAAGCATACAGAAGGCCATGGAATGCCAAGAAAAGGGGCAACCGCTCGAAAAAAACAAAACTCTCACTATTGACCTGAAAAACGGCTTTCTGATGTATGAGCAGAAAGACGATTATTATGTCTATAGGATAGAGATGTGCTATTGGAACGAGGCTGACGGCAAACACAAACTCTTTGCCGATAACAGATGGAGTTTCGAGGACGGGAAGGCTATCCTCGGACAATACGACGGTCTTAGTTTTTACCGCTACGACAATGCCTCAAAGAAGATGGCCAGATGTAACACCCCAGGTTTCGATGTGGAATACCTCGATAAATCCTATGCCCTGCCACGTACAGGAAAGGATATCACTGTTACGCAGTGGGATAAAAACGGGAAGAAGACAGAAAAGACGCTGAAGTGGAACGGCCACGGATTCAGCTATTAGGAGACATCTTCAAACTTAAAGTCCGTCCAGTCGAAATCTGCGTAGCTGATGGTCTTGCTAAGCGTGTGGGCAAAGATGCCGATGTGGACACCACAGAAGCCGCCGATGGTCTCCGTACTCAGATAGCGGTAGTCCATGCGGGCAAGATGGGTGAACTGCTCGCCATCCGTGGAGTAGTACAGATGATAGAACTGCGGGTCGGCAGTGATGCGCAGATAGACGATATCTTCATTTAGTGGAATTTCTTTCTCGATATGCTCCATCTCGCCAATGCGGATCTTGGCCTGCAGGTAGCGCTTGCCATCACGCGCAACCACCTGCATGTCATAGTGATTATGGTGGGCTGCATAGGCCGTGATGCCAGCCACACCGCCGTCTTTCAAACCTGACACATCCACCTTGGTCGTTGCACAGAAATTTGCTTCCGACTGGCGATGACCGATAAAGGTGGGATTGCCCACTTCATCGAGGGTGACGGTGGAAGTCTTCAGCCTGAGCCATCCCTTGCGGGCTGTCAGCGAATAGTTGTCTTTTTGTGGCATGTTCAGGTGACTCCAATAGAGTGACAGCTTATCGCCCTCGAAGTCGTCTCTGCTTGGTTCCATTGGCATGGGCACCTGCGGCAGCGTCTGGCATTGCATATCCAGTTGCAGCGTACCATCGCCGTTGACAACTGGCCATCCACCTTCTTCCCAAGTGACAGGTGCCAGGAAGGTTTCACGGCCCATCACGTGCTGCAGATAACCATGCGTGCGATAGCCCAGGCAGATCATCCACCACGAGCCATCTGGAGCCTGTATCAGGTCGGCGTGACCAAGTCCTTGAATCTGACTGTTCTGCATCTTCATGCTGAAATGCGATAGGATAGGGTTGGCAGGATTCGATTCGTAGGGACCGAACAGACTTTTGCTGCGCAGGATATTCACGTGATGACCATGCTCTGTGCCACCCTCTGCCAGCATCAGATAGTAATAGCCGTCCTTCTTATAGATATGTGGTCCTTCGGGATATCGTCCGCCAAGACCAACGCCCAGATGATGGATCTCACCGAGCTGTTTGCCCGTCTTCACGTCAATCTCACAGATCTTGATGTCGCCCTCTTTCCACAGGAAATAGCAGCGTCCATCCTCGAAGTACAGCGTCGGGTCGCAACTGCCCAGACAGAAGTCGATATAGATGGGGTCAGACCATTCTCCGTTAGGATTGTCGGTATAGACATAGAAATGCTTGCGCGAAGGATAGACCGTTGTCACCATATAGAAACGTCCCTCATGATAGCGGATGGTGGGGGCATAGATGCCACTTTGTTCGTGCATGTCCTCAATCCTGACCTGTGAGTCGCGTGTGAGACAGGCTCCCACTTGTTCCCAATGAATCAGGTCCTTGCTGTGGAAGACCGGCACGCCAGGATAGTACTGGAACGTGCTGTTCACAAGATAGAAGTCATTACCAGCGCGACACACGGAGGGGTCGGCATGAAAACCTGGGAGTACAGGATTGCGGAATCCATGAGCAAAACCCGTCAGGGACAGCAAAAACAAAGATGCAGTTAATAAGAGCTTTCTCATTTTTGTCGTTATTCTGTTATTGTTTGGCAAAGATACGAAAAATCTTCCATATCATTGCGATACGACGGATATTTTTGTGTTTTATTAGGAGATAAAAATCATAAATAATCCCAAAAGAATCCTCCATATTTGTCAGATATGGGGATTTTTCGTATCTTTGCCGCTATGAGAATACGTAGTTGGTTAGAGTGTTTGTTTCTGGTGGTGGCGATGAATGCTGCTGCCCAGGATATTGAGATCGTAGTGCATCGTGGGGCCAACGCCTTGGCACCTGAGAATACCATTGCCTCAACGGATTCGGCATTGAAATATGGGGCGAAGTGGATAGAGGTCGATGTGCGCAAGTCGAGGGATGGTGAGCTGTTTAATCTGCACGACGAGACACTGGATCGTACGACGAATGGCAAAGGCTTACTATCGGAAATGCTGGCAGAGGATGTGTGCAAACTCGATGCTGGCAGTTGGTTCGGTCCTCAATTTAAGGGCACTCCTCTACCATCGATTGCAGAAATGCTGGACTATCTGAAGGACAAAGCCTATGTTTTCTTCGACGTGAAGCGAGGCACGCCTATTCCTTCTTGGGTAAAGCTTGTGCGCGAGAAGGGCTTTACGGATAAGAGCTTCTTCTGGTTTGGCGACGAGGCAATGCTTCACGAGTTCATGGTCCTTGCCCCAGAGATGAAGAGCAAGGTGAATGCCGGCGACATCCACCGACTGATCTACTGGCAACGGAGCGGTAAGCCTTCGTACGGGGAGATTGCTCCAGAGAAGATTACAGATGAGTTCCGTGCCTATTGCCATCAGCATGGCATCAAGGTAATGGCCGCCTGTCAGGAAGACGACACTTCGCAGTTCCAGCTGGTCATCGACAACAAGGCAGACCTCGTCAACCTCGACCGCCCGGAGGTCTTCCTACCGCTGTTGCGCAAGGCTCAGTCTACCTGTACCCTCCGGACAGACCTCTTGCAGATACCTGCCGACGGACGAACGCTCTGCACCCAGCAGTTGCAACAGGCCATTGACGATATATGTAAGAAAGGTGGTGGACGATTGGTGCTGACCAAGGGCACTTATCTGACGGGTGGTTTGGTGATGCGTTCTGGCGTGGAGCTATTTTTGGAAGAAGGAGCGACACTTCTGGGCAGTACCAAGCCCTATGACTATCAGCCCATCAGTGTGGCCCATGCCAACGATACTCGTAACGACAATGCCTCGATGGCGCTTATCATGGCCGACGGGGCAGAGCACATCAGCATCATGGGCAGCGGCACCATCGACGGGCAAGGACTGGCCCTGGCGCTGCATGTCGACAGCCTGCACCATACGGGCGAACGTCCCGATCCTCATTATAACAAGCGCCGCCAGCGCCCCAGTGAGACAGCGCGTCCGAAACT
>JAEEGL015163838.1_pt1 | contig 18146 bp, 16 predicted proteins | sample 9134231 | NCBI WGS metagenome assembly JAEEGL01 (sample SAMN16246548, study PRJNA631951) | gut metagenome | biome: gut microbiome; feature: rumen; material: fiber-attached | host: Bos | place: Iran: Karaj | collected 2018-10 | reverse complement strand
TATTGCCTGCTTTTTGAATTCTTCATCGTATTGTTTTGCTGTTCCCATTTTGACACGCTCCTTTGTTTTTATTATACTTTGTTTGCTTGGATTGTGTCAAGTTTTATTATACAATATCATTTAGCATATCGGAACATTATTTTACAGCCGCGGGGTTATTGAGCGGATCCCTTTTTTCAGAGTTTTCTCCTTCAGATTTGTTTTTGAACAAATTTTCCCCTGATTCTATGCGAATCAGGGAATTTTTGACAGACTGTGACCACCACTTCAGTGGTGGTCTTGATTATAAGCTCGATTTTTTCGGCGACTATGTCCATCGCGGTGACATCATTGTGCTGCGCGAGAAGGACCGCGAGGGAGAGACCAACGTAGCCGGTGCCGGCAATTGCTATTTTCATCTGTATTTGCTCCCGTAATATTCTTTGTACCACTGTGCGAAATTCCCCAGTCCGGTGCGCAGATCAGTGGTCGGTCTGAAGTCGAAGTCTCGTTCCAGAGCGGTAGTGTCCGCAAATGTCAAAGGCACATCTCCCGGCTGCATCGGCACAAGCTCGGTGTGCGCGTCAACGTCAAATCCCACCGGTAATACACCCGCCTCGATAAGTTCCTCTGCAAGGATATGAACAAATTCGCGCAGTTCCACGGGATTCCCACCGCCTATGTTGTACAGCGCATACGGCGGTATCGGAAGGCCGTCGGAAGCGGTTTTGCGTGAAGGTGGAGAATGCATCACACGAACGATTCCCTCAACTATACCGTCTATGTAGGTGAAGTCGCGCTTGCAATTCCCAAAGTTGAACAGCTTTATTTTCTCACCTTTTACAAGCTTGTCCGTAAAGCCGAAGTAGGCCATATCGGGACGCCCTGCCTCCCCATAAACAGTGAAAAATCGTAGTCCGGTCATGGGTATCTCATACAGTTTCGAGTAAGCGTGGGCAATCCGCTCAGCGCTCTTTTTTGTTGCGGCATACAGCGATACCGGCGTGTCGGTTTTGTCGTCCGTTGAGAAAGGAACTTTGGTATTGCCATCGTAAACGCTCGACGAACTTGCATACACAAGATGCTTCACGGGGAAGTTTCTGCACGCTTCAAGAATGTTGTAAAATCCGGTGATATTGGAGCTGATGTATGTGTCGGGATCTTCTATCGAATACCGCACTCCCGCCTGTGCTGCAAGATTTACCACTATGTCGGGCTTGTATTCACGAAACAATTTTTCTATAATCGGTTTGTCGGCAATGTCGCCTTTAACAAGCTTCAGAGAACATCCGCTTGTTACCTGTGCCTGCTCAATCAGCGACAAGCGGTATTCCTTCAGCGACACGTCATGGTAATCGTTGAAGTTGTCAAGTGCTATTATACATGCTCCCTGCAGGTCTTTGAACAGTCTTTGGGTGAGGGCGGCACCTATGAAGCCGGCGGCTCCGGTTATCAGGATGGTGTTTGGTTGCATAAATATCATTCAGCTCTCTTTATTCCGGTTATCTTATTCATCAGCACACGGGCTTTCCCGAACTGCTTTGTCCTGAAATACAGCATGATAAACAAAATGTTGGGAACGACCAGACAGATCACCGCCTTTATTCCCAATCCGGCAAAGCCCGTTACAGCGATCAGCGAGCACAGAAAATATGTCAGAGCGCCCGTTCCTGCCGCAACGATAACGTAGAGTACATTGTCGAGGTAAAATTTAAGCGGGGGTGTTTTAAAATACTCTCTGAAAAGTATGTTCGTTCTTGCGATATAGTTGAATATTACTATCGTAACAATAGTGGCAATGAGTATTCCCGTGATTCCCCAGAAATACCCGAGTATCAGATTGAGTGCTATATTGCCCACAGCCTCCAATATATTGGAATAGCGCAGCTTCCAGAACAGTCCGCATCCGTTTACGTACTGGTTTCGTATATTATTCATCGTAATAGCGTAGAAATATACACAGAACAGAATCATATCAAGGTCCGGCAGCATGAGTGATGTATCGCCGCGCATCCATATAAACATAAAGTCCTGATAGAGGCAGAGCATACAAATAGCGCACCAACCCGTAAACCATGAGAAAACGAAGGTAAAGGTGCACATATCGCTGTAGTTTTTCTCTTTTGTTTCCTTGACCATACTGTTTCCGACGCTTGCGCCCATAGAGTTTACTATAACGAGGGAGACGCTGTAAACTGCGAGGTATATATAATAATAATTGCTGTATATCGCAACGGCAGTCAGTCCCAGGAAAGCGGAAATAACGATATTGTCGGCACCGTTACGTGTCGCGTCGCCGACCTTTCCGATAAAAATTCCCTTGACCTGGCGGATGAGCTCACGCTTTGTGGTTTCCGAGATCTGTCCTTTCGGAGTTATCTCCGGAAACGAGCGCTTAGAAACATACTCGGTTAGAAGATTGTTTACTATTGTAAATACGGGGATAAGGATGCAGAACAAATAAAAATTCTTAAAGATCAGAAGCACGATCATCTGAAAAACATACATCACGGACTTTGCCACGACGGATATGATGTTGAGCAGATCGGAGCGCTGCATAGCCGTGATCAGAGCGGTCTTGTACGCAAAAAGCCAGTATGATATCACCGCGTTGACAAGATAAATAATATACAGAAGATATATATTGATATCGTCGGGATAGCTTCCCTTTATCAGCAGTGGCAGGAACGGGATAAGCACTGCTCCCAGCGCAAGAACAGCGAGCCCGATGATACGATATACCTTTTTCAGATACGCCATTATCGCGCATATCGCCTCGGTATCATTGTCGGCGATCGGCTTGTAAAGAATATAAACGACCGCAAGCGAAAATCCGAGCTCCGAAAGATTCAGAAACAATAATACGGAGGTGAACAGCCCGTTCAGACCCTGATACTGCTCTCCGAGAATGTACAGTATCATCGTCTGTATCACAAACGGAAGCACGATATTGAACAGCTGCTTTATCAAGCCGGTGATTATGTTTCTTTTGGTGTTTTTTATTCTTGAATCAGTCATCAAGCTCACCCAGATACAGCATTTCAAGCCGTTTGATCTCTTTGTTCATATCATAATCCTCTATGTTTCCGTGCGCCTCGCCTTTGATGCTGTCGTCAAGAATAATATCGCACCATCTGGACGCTGATTCGTTGAGACTTGCCGGTACCGCAAGCTCTGTCTGGAACGCCTCGGTCGACACAGCATCGGAAACTATGCAGCGCAACCCAGATACCTGGGCTTCAATAAGCGTCAATGGGATACCTTCATAAAGAGAAGGAAACACAAATACATCCATTGCGCGCAACAATTCCGGAATATCGGAGCGATGTGACAGAATCAGACATCTGTCATTACAACCGAGACGATCGAGTTTGTCCTCAACAGCTTTTTTCAAAGCGCCATCACCGACCAGCAGCAGAAAAGCGTTCTTGTTTTTCTTGCAGACCTCGCCGAACACATCCACAAGAAAAGTGTGATTTTTCTGCTTGTGAAACCTGCCGACGTGACCAACAACAAACGCGTCAGCAGGTATGTTCAACCGTTCGCGCACCTGCTCTTTGGTAACGGCAACATTTCTGAAACGATTGAAATCTATACCGTTCCGGATAACGACCGTGTTGTCAATGCCGAACATCTCGTTTATTTCTTTGCGCATTTTGTCGTGTAATGCTATCATTTGGAGATCGTTGTTTACGATAAGATATCTGGCAGCTCTGTTTTCTTTTTTCGGTTCAAGGTGCACTTTAAGCTCATTGTGGCAGGTGTAGAATAATTTAATATTTTTTAGATTATCTGATATCGGCGAAAGAAAATGAAGCAATCTAAGATGAATATGTATAACATCGGGATTCAGACTTTTGAAGATCCTGCTGAGCCTATAGGGGATATACCACCATTCGTTGAGCTTTTGAACAACTTTAAAAAGGAAAGAATTATTACTGAAAACAGATATGATGCGAATATTGTTTTCAGAAAGTGCTTTGTAATTTGCACTTGACGGAGTTTTTCTTTTAACTACAACGGTGACGTTGAATTTCTCCTTGTCAGACAGAAGCGCGTAGTCTTTTATGAGGGTTTCTGCTCCGCCGTCGTCGAGGGTGTAAATAAGTTGTATGATGTTATGTTTCATGTTAAAAGCTTTCAAAATGTATGTGGATATATTGAACTGTGTATATACTCTATATGAACATATATTTGATACAAAAAATATACCAATGCAAACATTAATGGAACTAATTCTTTAATTTTTGTTTTCATAACATTCGTTTGATACAATTCAGATGTTGTCATCAATAACGATCTGTTCAGAACAGGATGATATATAAGAAGCATTCTATATGCCATATAACTAACTACATTTATTGGAATTATGCATATTATTGATGTAAGAACAATAATATTAGGGAAAAATCTATTTCCCAACTTATTTTTATTTATCAAAATTAGTATAAGCGGAAATATAAAAACAAAGTATGTCATAAACCTAAATTGTCCGCTAAGATATGAGTTGGAATATGAATCATTTGTGGATAAGATGTACTTGAAAACAAATGCCATTGAAACGCCCAAGAGTACACTTATAAAACACATCAAAAGGTAATTTTTCCAATTATTATATATAGTATCATTCCGATAGAAAATACAGTACAGAATATATGGACATATTAAAATTAATGCCGAATAATGGAACATCGAACTCACAGCAAGGAATAATAAAGAGAGAAAAAATCTTTTTTTCTCTAACAATATAAAAAACACCATAGAAAAAGAAATAGCAATTCCATGTCTTAAAGTATTAAACATTTGAAACAGGTATGCTACAATTACAAATGTCCCAAGCCACGATATTATTCCTTCACGTTTTATATATATATATTTAAAAAAATAGGCATAACAAATATATGATATAAAATAAACAACAAAAAGAAACACTCTAAAATCGTTGAATAATTTGCAGAAGATATAACACAGGACTTTATAAAGAGGTTCCATTCTGGAAGATGAAAAGAAATCTATCAGGCTGGTATAGTATCTTGCACTATAAAACATAGTTTGATATGTATAAGCATCTATACCGCCGGTACCATCGGGAAGAATTATACGCGTTGCTGAAAAGAAACTATATACTAACGCACCCGCCAATAATATCAATTTTGATTTTTTATTATATTCCAGATGATAGTCAATTGTATTATTTCTTGATATTACGTAGGCAGTTCTAAAGCAAAAGGTAACGAGTATATGTACAAGTAATAATGATACTATCAAACCATAGACTCCTTCTTTATCTCCGATTTTATAAAATCATCATAAAACTCTTTCCTTTTCCTATCAAGAACATCAAGAGCATATTCTTTAGATTTATCAAAATTGCGCTCTGCAACTTGTTTCAGGTCCATTTTGAGCAACCGCTCTATAGCCTGTACCACAGCTTTTGAACTACCTTTTTTAAACAACAGCTCATGCTGTATAAGTTCCGGAATACCTGCAATATTTGTTCCTATTGCCGGACAGCCTCTGCTCATTGCCTCTATCACAGCTCTCGGAAGCCCTTCTTGTTTGCTTGGCTGAACATATATGTCAAGCTCGTCATAAAATGAATTCATTTCTTCTGCGGAAAGGCTTCCGCAGAATACCACTCTGTCAGCAACCCTAATTTTTTTTGCGAGATCATGTAAAAATGTGCTGTTATGTCTGTTTCCGCCCGCAAGTCGATACTCTACATCATATCCCATTTTTACCAGCTCCGGAATTGCCTTAATAACATATTCCTGCCCTTTATACCGTACATCTATTGCGGCAGCAGTACCGAGAATTACTTTTTTATCGGAAGACTTTTTTTCAATCCTTTGATATCTTTTTTTAATCACAGAATCATCCGGGTCTGGTATAACAACATTTGAACAGCCTATGCTTTTTCCATATGTAGGGTATTTTTTTTGCAAAAACTCATTGGTGACATAATATACATATTTTGAGTTTTTTATACGATGCCTTTCAGCCCAAAAGCAGTATGGCGCCATAAGTTTTCCAAGAAAACTATAATTCCACAATGCATCAAACACACACCCTACACATTCAAAGATATATGGTTTTTTATACTTTTGGGCATATTTTAGTGCAATATTTGTACAGCTGCTAACGCTTCTTAAAATCAAAACATCAGTATTTTCGACAGCAGCACTTATTATTTTTTCAGCTTCTTTTTTTAGTTTAAAATATTTGCTCGGGGACTTGAAATTAGGAACAGAAATAACTTTTATTTCCTTCGGAACAGGTGTGTATTTTGTTGTATCCGTAATAGGAACCGTGCGCATTAGAAATGTAATATTGTTTGCTATATAAGAATACCTTTCATATAAGTTATGATAAGCGAATTCATAGTAGTTTCCTTTTTTATCAAAAAAAATTGGACCGTCATGCACAAATATCAAGTTCACGGCAACTATACCTCAAAATATATATTCTTCATTTTTTCATTTACAATTTTATTGTCATATTTTTTTACTGTTTCTATGTTATTCTTTGAACAATAGTTTTTAAAAACTTCGCCATGACTGATTTTGTACAACGATTCAACCATTTCAGTTACAGATAAAGAATAGATCACAACCCCAGAAAACCCATTATGAGAATATTCTTTAATCCCACCCACATTAGAAGTTATTAACGACAATCCACAAGCCATTGCTTCCAAAGCAGCTAATCCAAGCCCCTCCCGCTTGGAAGGAAAGCAGAAAACATCGGCGCACTTATTAAGTTCCGCGATATCACGTCTGTAACCGAGCAAATGCACTCTGTCGGAGACACCGAGCCTTTCTGAAAGTTTTATCAGATGATCTTTTAGTTTTCCCTGACCGACGATAACATAATGCAGATTTTGCTCTTTTACCCGTGCGACTGCTTTAATAACAGCCTGATGATTCTTATTCTTGTTGAGCTCCCCGACGGAAATAAGTAAAAACGCATCATCGGGAACGCCGATCTCGCGCCGTTTAGCCGCCCTGTCAACTTTTACCGCGGCAAACTTTTCAACATCTATCCCGACTCCGGGAATATATTCCACACGTCTGGCGTGCATTTTTCTTTTTGCAAGATCAAAGTCCTCATGATTTATGGTGACAAGGACATCGGTAAAACGCGAACAATATTTCTCGGCAGGGTAATAAAGCAGCCAGTTGATAAGCGGCGCACCCTTGAAAAAGTGAAACCCATGCGCAGTGTAGATGACCTTTGTCCCGGTCTTACGGTATTTTTTTGCGGCAAGTCTGCACAATATCCCGCCCATTGGTGTGTGGCAGTGTATCAGGTCGAACCGTTCGTTTTTCAGCAATCTTTTCAACTGCCGGTACGCTTTTATGTTTCCGGGAATGTCAAAGGGGCTTCTCACAAAATCCAGCTGTATGTATTTTACCCCTTTTTCTGTGAGTTCAGCCTTGAATTTTTCGATACGAGCGCTGTCACAGGAACTTCCTTTGATGAAATTGCAGGCCACGGTCACTTCATAGCCCAGACTACGCAGGATATCTATATTGTTCATGTTGAAGTGGCATAGCATAGAAGCGGCGTGCGCCAGCATAAGAGCTTTTTTACTCATATCGCCGCCTTATCATTCCGCTCCCCGAGATCGGAAATATCGCTGACAGTGATCTGCCCGGGCATGAACCGATTATCGTGGAAAGCCGTATGCCGTCCCTTTTTGACACCCTCGGTGCTCTCCGGCATAAAGAGTATCTTCACGGTCGCGAAAATTATCTTCAGATCGCTTACAACGCTCGGATTTGCGATGTACTGCAGATCCATGAGCAGCTTGTCATACGGGGTGGTACTATACTTGCCGTACACTTGTGCAAGCCCGGTCAATCCGGCTTTTGCCTGCAGTCTGAGCGCAAACTCCGGCATCTCCTTCTCGTACTGCTCTGCAATTTCGGGTCTTTCCGGGCGGGGTCCGACTATGGAGAGATCGCCCTTGATAACGCAGAAAAGCTGCGGAAGCTCATCTATTCTAAATTTGCGTATGACCTTGCCGATCGGGGTTATCCTTTCATCGCTGTCACCGCTCGACAATCTTGCAACGCCGTCCTTTTCAGCATCCATTTTCATACTGCGGAATTTTATGATGCTGAATTCCTTACGATCCTTTGTAAGCCTTTTCTGCGTGTAAAACACAGTGCCACCGTCGCTTTTTATTATCAGTGCAACTGCAAGCATGACCGGTGACAGGACTATAAGTGCCAGACAGGATATGATGATATCGAAAACTCTTTTCACAAGCAGGTATTCGGCCGAAGGGTCATACCTTTTGAGTGTCATCATCGGAATGTGGAACATATGTACGGGTTTTGCGCCGCTCATAAGAACATCCCCCACACGCGGTATGACATACACACGGATGCCCGATCTTACACAATGCTTGATTATCTGGTTGCGCTCGCTGCTGTGAACGCCGCACAGGAATACGGTATCGGTATCCTTCAGCGTGATGTTGAGGTCGAGAAGGCATTCCTCCGTGTGAAGTATCTGCTTTATGTCGAAGCGCTTGTCGATGTAGTAGGGCTTTACAAAATCGTCGATGTTTTCACGCATATCGTACACGAAAATCGTGCGCATCGGTTTAAGCTTTTTGAAATATATCCGGTGTGCGATATATGTCCAGATAACGGAAAACGTAAACTGTATCACCAGTGCCAGCAGCAATTCGGGAAAAGACACGAACCCGCTTGACAGCAGTGATATGACTATGTACATAAAAGCGTTGGAAATAAAAGCCGAAAGTGTCTGACTGTACACTGCTTCGGTGATACGTTTTGTTGAAATGCTGAGGCCTGAATAAAGTTTGCAGAAAACGATATACAACAGTGCAAACAGCCCGACCACGACCCAGTTTCCCTTGTTGAAAAAAGGATTTTTTATCCCACCGGCATAGAAAAAATACCAGCAGGCCGCAAATGGCGCTGTCATCAGCACTATATTTATCAGCTTCATGCAGTACAGCCACAACCGCCGGCTTGTTCTGCTCTTAAAGCTACGGTCATTGTTTGGTAACATGGGATATGCACTTCCTATAATGAACATAAAATTTCAATTTTGAGCATATATATTAAATTTTAACAGAAAATCTCCCGAATGTCAACGCTTTTTGCTATGTTTTCAACATTTTTGTGCAAAATGCAACAAAAATGTGTTCCTGTTTTGTCGCAAATAAGAACAAATGATAGTGAAACAGCGAAATACCGCAGATTGCTCTCCCGAAGGTCATTATTTTCAAATCAAAGCATCACTATACCCCGACTCCACAAATACTTCCTTGCCAAATATTATAAAATGCGTTATAATAAGTACAAAAAAGACGCTTGAGAAGAGGGGACGCTGCCCCGTTCCATTCCCATTAAGAAGTTTTCCTAAACCGCATCAACAGATAGGTTGCGGCTAATCGGTTTGTACTATTATAATATAATACTGGAGGAAAATATCTATGGAATCGATAATAAACAAGCTATACTACGGTGAGCTTAGCCCTTGCTCACTCCCTACGCCTACTACGACAAAGTATTTTAAAGCCAAAGAGGAAGTTGACCGGTTTTGCAAGGAACTGCTGAAAAAGCTTCCCGACGGTAAAGAACTTGTTGAAAAATACACAGATGCGATACTTGTCACCGAAGCTTTTGAAAGTGAGCAAAGCTTTGAAAGATGATTCCGGCTCGTAACTTTGATAATGCTCGAAATTCTTACAACTGAATAACGTATTACTCCGCTGGTTTTGATAATCAGCGGAGCTTTTTTACTTTCTATCGTTAATATCCTGCATATAAGCCTGCGTCATAGTTTTTTTCATTTGACGGCAAAGACCGAAAAGCTGCAAGAAGATGAACTGACGGTAATTTCGCGTTATTCAGAACACGGCAAATCTATATTGCAAAGTCAGGCACTCAACAGGCATACGCTTGTCGTATATCACATAAACATCATTCAGTGTAATTATTATCCCATTATACCGAAAATCATAATGAACATATCTGATAAGCCACTCCTGCTCAGGCATTGACAGAACAGCAACATCACATTTTTCGTATTTCATCTTTTACAGAATACGTCGCATTCCCAAAAAAATTATTTCAGCGTAACAGCAAGCATAGTTATGTCATCGGACTGCGGCGCGCCCTTGACAAAATCGTCAATAGCGGCGCGGACATTATTCAACGCATTTTCCGGTGAAGCATCGGGAGCGGAATTGAGAGCATCAAGTATGCGTTCCTTGCCAAAAAGCCTATTGTCGGGATCTGTTGCTTCCGATACACCGTCTGTGTATATAAAAACGCCGTCGCCTTTTTTCAGCCGGAGCTCGTAATCGGCATATCTCTCGTCATCGAACAGCCCTACAGCCGGGCCGTGCACATCCCTAAGAATCTCATAGCGTCCGTTTGTTTTCAGCATTGGATATTCGTGCCCCGCATTGGCGGCAATGAGCTTTTCCGTGCTTATCTCAAGTATGCCGAGCCATACCGTTACGAACATATTCGCATCGTTATCTGCACATATCTGACGATTTACGGCTTCGAGTATCCCGGAGGGTCTTCTGCCCGTTAAAGTACTTTGCTTGATGAGACTTTTTGACGACATCATAAACAGAGCCGCCGGTACGCCTTTTCCCGAAACATCGGCTATCACCAGCGCAAGATGGTCGTCATCTACAAGGAAAAAGTCGTAGAGGTCTCCACCAACCTGTTTAGCCGGAGTCATGGAAGCGTATATGTCAAATTCGCCGCGCCCGGGAAACGCGGGGAATTTATTGGGCAAAGCGCCGCGCTGGATATCGGTCGCGAATTTAAGCTCCGCTGCGGTTTGTTCCTTCTCCGAATGTAGTGCCGATATCTCATCGGTATATCCCTTTATCATTGTTCTGTTGCGGATAGCGCGTTCTATTCTGCCTTTAAGTATCACCGGATCGCACGGCTTACGGATATAGTCGTCCGCGCCTAATCTCAATCCGTATGGCTCTGTTTCGGCAGGATCCTCACCGCTCAGGAATATCACCGGAACAGGTTCACGCCCCGTTTGCTTCTCGAAGCCGCGAAGCATGCGGTATATCTCAAATCCGTCGTTCTCCGGCATCATAATGTCGAGCAGCACAAGGTCGGGAGTATTCTCGATGATAAACTTCATAAAAATCTCTCCCGAGCGCAGACAGGTCACACGCATTCCCTGTTCGGTCAGCAGCTCCTTTGTGCCTGCCAGACTCATGGCATCATCGTCAACAATCGCTATCCGGTAACTCATCAATTATCTCTTCCTTTGTTTCAATTTGGGATCCTGAGACCCACAGCTTATTTCTCAATGTGCATGACGGCATCGGCATTGTGCTTCGACAGGTATTTCTCCATAGCCTTTGAGCCTACCACGCACACGCATTTGTATATCCCGTCGAGTCGCTCCTTCTCACGGCGCAGACTCTCTGAGTCGTTGCCCCAGATCAGCACAACGGGCAGGTCTGCGGCATCTGGCGGCGGGAGCTGCTTGTCCTCGGGGATATAGCGTTTGAGCACCTGCTCCAATCGGTCATATTTGACAGGCTTTGAGAGGTAATCGGTGAAGCCCTTTGAGATGTAGCCCTCGCGCGCGCCGACTATAGCGTCCGCTGTCAGCGCTATAACGGGCGTGCCGTGCAGTATCTCCTCATTCTGCATTTCCCGCAGCGTCATCTCACCGTTCATCACGGGCATCATCTGATCGAGCAGTATGCAGTCGTATTTGCAGCCGCGCACTTTCTCGATGCACTCCTGTCCCGACATCACCGTATCGAGCTTTATATGGGTATCGCGAAGCAGTCCCTCTATTACTTCAAGGTTCATATCGTTGTCATCGACCGCAAGCACACGTGCCTGAGGAGCATAAAGACTTGTTTCCGGAACGTCAATGTTCTTCACGGAATCGCTGACTGCGCGTCCGAAATCGCCTATCGGCTCGAAATTCACGACGGTCTGCGGGATAAACACCGTAAAGGTGCTGCCCTTGCCGTACTCGCTCTCAAACTCGATGTGACCGCCCATCATACGCGTCAGTCTGTCTGTTATATGCAGTCCGAGCCCGGTGCCTTCGATATTGCGGTTCTTCTTTTCGTCGAGACGCTGGAAGCTGCGGAACAACTTGTCCCGGTCCTCCTCGCGTATGCCTATGCCGGTATCGGAGACCTTCACCGTCAGCATCACAATATCGGGAGAGTCACTCTGCGCTACTGACACATCTATGTCAACGTGACCCTCCTGCGTATACTTTATCGCGTTGTTGATAATGTTCATCATTATCTGCTTTATGCGTATCTCGTCACCGTGCAGCACCGACGGTATATCGCCGGATATGCTGTAGTTGTAGGCGAGGTCTTTTTTGAGTGCGCGCGGACGTGTTAAATTCAGCACATCATTGAGCAGCGACGCAACACCGTAATCTGTCGGGATCATCTCAAACCTGCCCGACTCGATCTTGCTGAGGTCGAGTATGTCGTTGATTATTGCAAGCAGAGTATTGCCCGCACTCTTGATGTCCAGCGCGTAACGCCTTATCCTGCTGTCTCTCGCGTCGCGCAGTATCATTTCGTCCATGCCGAGTATGCCGTTTAGTGGTGTACGTATCTCATGCGACATATTCGCGAGGAAATCGTCCTTCACCTTGCTTATGTGCATCATCTCGTTTGCTTCAAGGCGTATGCCTATGAGCTGCTTTATCGTGTGTATCATCGCGAATATCAGGAAAACGAAGAGACCGAACGCCATGAAAAGTCCCGAGAACACGCCGTTATGTTCAAGCTGATACGATATCATCTGCACCGACGCGGCGATCGCGAGCACGACAAACCCGAATGCCACATACCGGTACGGGTAAATGAGGTGCTTTTTCAGGTCGAGGATCAGCGTTACGGTCATTACAACTATGCTGACGGAGGCGCAGAGCGCAGAGCTTATGAAAGTACCAGTCAGAGGGACGATACCCGGTATGAACAGCCCGATGCACACTACGAAGTTCAGTATCTCCAGCGCGTTCGCCACCTCTATCGCCCTGCGGTATCTGCCCTTTTGCAGCGAGTTTATGAAAATCAGGAACGGTATCGGTATTATCATCACCATGAGGAACGGTATGTCCGACATGACCGATATGTTGCGCGTGTATAGCTGACGGAAGATAGAATTGGACAGCACCCAGCAGGCTCCGAGAACAGCTCCGAGCGCCAGATGCTCCATTTCGAGATACTGCTTGTGGATATATTTGTACACAACCGACGCTATGTAGCAGATAAACCCCAGCAGCAGTATCGACAGTCCGACAAAAAGTTCCGCACCGTACAGCCGGAACAGATAGGCGAGAATGCCGAGACGCGTGCCGATATATACCTCATACACTCTGCCCGAGTTGTACTCATACCGCACCGTAAGCGTCTTTCCGGCATCTTCGGGATATACGGATGCCATGACGTAACATTCCGCGGAGCGATCGCCGAAAAACGGGTAATCCTCGGTCTTTACCGTTTCCCGCAGCTCCCCGTCAATGTAAATATCCATATCCATTCCGCGAAAGCACAGTACATCCGCGTCACGGTGCATATTCTCCGGCAATACCGTTTCAAGCGTTATCTCGCCGTCGGTCACGCCCGGAACTTCAAACGGAACTTCCGACCCGTCCGCCTTCACCTCGACCCAGCCGTCACCCGGCAGTATGTCGCAGATGTCGCCGTTTCGAGGGGAATTTGCCGGCATCAGCAGCTCCCCGAAAAGGATATACCCGAACACCAGCACGAGTATCACAGACATTGTTATCCTGATATATTTCATTGTATGCTTCTCCGTTTATTCGATAGCGGGAACGATCTCTTTTATCAGCTCCGCGGCATCGTCGTACAGGAAATCCTCTATGTACCGTATAGCCTCGCGCAGCTTCTCCTTCTGGGTGATGCGGAACGGATATCCCGAGAGCTTTTTTGCAAGCTCCTTGGACAGATCGTCGTCGAAATCGTCCAGTGCCGTGAGCAGTTCATCGGAGATCCTGCGAGCTTCCTCGGCGTTTATCTCATCAACGGGATGCACTTCGCCCAGCTGTCCGACCGGCGCGAGAAATTCCACAAGTCTGTCGTAATCTTCGAGTGCGGACGCGGTCTGTTCATTGATGAATGCGGTGTCGCCGTCCGACGCTGCTTTCTCCAGTGCCTCGATTTTTTGTGCAAGCTCCGATGCGCCTATCATGCGGGAATTGCTTTTGAGCGCGTGCACCTTTATCTTGTAATTCTCGATGTCGCCGTTCTCCGCAAACTGCGCGATATCTCTCCGGTTTGCATCATGACCTTTAAGATAGCGCTGTATCGCCGCGATGTACTTGTCCTTGCCGCCGGTGTAGCCGAGCCCGTCGGCAGTCGACAGACCGTATTCTTCCAGCTTTTTGAGATCAAAATCCATTTTGTTATCCTCCATAAAAATATTGGGTGCAGCGTTACGCTGCCGCAGGTGTCGGGGCGCGCAGCCCTGACCGCCGTCCGCGTAGGACAGCGCGAACGCGCCGTTATCTCTCAGGACTTCTGATTATAAACTCCGCACTGTGCTTTTCGAGCCAGCGGTTTGCGCTTTCCTCGTCACGGACGAAAACGCCCTTGTAGTTCTCGCCGATGAGTTCTTTCATCTCTTTCAGTTTTTCCGGCGAATCGCAGACTACAAGTATCACGGGCTTGTTGGCTCTGGCGCGTTCCTTCGCTGTCTCTTCCTCTTTGAGCTGTTCAAGCGTCAGCAGCAGCGAACGGTCTATGTATTTCAGCAGCACGGCTTCGAGATCGTTGTACATTACCGGCTTCGACAGATAATCGGTGAAGCCCTCGCGTATGTAGGAATCCCTTGCACCGACGATAGCGTCCGCAGTAAGCGCGATTATCGGAGTCATGTCGGCAAGATGACGGCTCTTGATGACTTCGAGTGTCTGCGTGCCTGACATACCGGGCATCATCTGATCGAGGAATATCACATCGAACGCCGAGTTTTCAAGAAACTCGATACACTCGCTGCCCGACAGCGCCGTGGTCACCTTCATCCGCGTTTCGCGCAGCAGCTCGGTGATTACTTCAAGGTTCATTTCGTTGTCATCTACAATGAGCACCTTTGCTTTAGGCGCTATGAGCACAGGCTTGAACTGCTCGGATTCCGCGCGCGTCTTTTTCAGCCTTTCGGTGTAATTCCCTATCGGGGTATCGTCCGCCGCTTTCTGAACGATATCGACAGTGAATACCGAGCCTTTGCCGTACTCGCTTTCCACCGTGATACTGCCATCCATCATTTCGACGAGCTGCTTTGTTATGTTGAGTCCGAGACCCGTTCCCTCAATGTTCCTGTTCTTTGTCTCGTCGAGCCGCTGGAACGACGAGAACAGCTTGTCGAGATCTTCCGGACGTATGCCCATGCCCGTGTCCGTGACCCGTATTTTCAGCCTTGACACGCTGCGGTCATAGGATATGTCAAGGCTTATCCCGCCTTCAGCGGTGTATTTTATCGCGTTGTTGGTGATGTTGAGGATTATCTGCCGTATGCGTATCTCGTCTCCGAGCAGCACCGACGGGATATCTTCTTTTCGTCATCGTGAGCGACCACAAACCCCGTTTCATCGATAACGAAGCCGCACCCCTTTCCGTTCAGCGAAATATCCTTGATAATCGACTGCACGCCTTTGAGCTGCACATCGAGCGATATGACGTTCTGACGGTCGGGCAGCATCCTCGCCACGGAAATTATCATATTCCCGGTCTGTGCGTCGATATACGGCGGTACGAACACGACATCTCCGTTATTCTCGGCCGCAAGGATATACCAGTCACGTGTCCTGGGGTCATAATCCTCCGGCGGCTCCCAGTTAAGACCGTCCATATATCTGCTCATGATGAACCCGTATATCCCCGCGTAGTTTTCGTTGAACTGCTCGGACACATTGTTCGTTTCCTCAACGAGAAATTCCTGTATCCGGGCGGGTGTGGTGCCGCTTACGAGCATATGCTGTATCGCGTCGGCGGTAACGTGAAGGATATTCTCGGCGGTGTTGAGGTGATTGTCGATCACCGAGGAGACATTGAGCAGTCTGTCCTCTATCACAGCGCTCGAATTCGATACCGCGACATTGTGAATGAGCAGCGATGTGTAGCCCACCATTGCAATAACGAAAATGAAAACAAGTATGAGCGGTACAAGTATGCCGCGCTTTTTTCTCCCGTATTCCTTTGTTTTTTCGCTGTCTGTCTTTTTCATTGAGCAGCCTTTTTGTACGGTCATTCAACGGTAAAATATTTCTCCGGGACTTCTATCTTTGTTGCGCCGACATAGTACCCGGGATCGCCGAAGATGTATGTATCCTGATAGACCAGTATCGTGTTATCCGACCGGCTGCCGGTCGCCGCATCGATATATGCCGCACCGTTCCAGTCGGCGCCCTGCGAGAACACGCTGTACGCCTTTGCGAGATCGTTTATGGCTGTAAGCTCGCTCTCGCCGAGTATGACATTTCTCGCGTGCTCGGCAAGTCCCGCCGAAACTGTATATCCGTAGGAATACGCCCATGTCCCGAACCTGCCCGCGCCGCCCGCTTTTACGACCGCGTCCTCGACCTTTGCAAGAATCTTCTCAAAGTCGCCGGCTTCCTTTGTAAGATCGAGGTCGAGCGCTCCGGGATAACCCATGAGCGGTGACGGCAGGTCGGCTTCTATAAAGTACCCGCCGCACTCCAGCAGCTTCTTTATGAGCGGCTCGGTATGCGCGTCGTTGGTGCAGAAGAACGCTGTCTTTTCGCCGTACTTTTCGACCCACTCTGGAACGTGCTCCAGAATATATGACTGCGCCCCGGGGACTCCCGCATCGGTGGTTGGGTCGGGAGCTTCCTCCTTCACAAATGTCATTCCGAATTCCCCGCAGGCGGCCTCCATGACCGCGATGCGTCTTGCGACCGTCTCATAAGACATGTGCCGCGGGAACGATATATGCACGAATGTATCGCAGCCCAGTTCATGTGCGGTACGTATGATGAGATATCCGCGGTTGACGAAGTCGCAGTTCACGACAAGGTCGGACACCGGTTCAATGTCTGAGAAATCCTCATAAGCCTCGCCCGCTATCAGCAGTATATCGGGTCTTTTTTCGCGTATGCGCCGGAATGCCTCGGTAGTTCCGTCCACAGCCTGATTTACGATAATGGCTTTCATTTCCGGGTCGTCCGCAAGGTTCACTATCGTCTGCACGGTAGTGTCCGCTTCTTCCGTGAAATTGTCGGGATATACCGCGAGCGTCACTTTGTCCGCGCCGTACTTCTCGCGGAACGCCTCGGCTCCGCGTCTGTCGTCCTCTGACTGCGCATACGAGCCGGTGACGATGCCTATGCGAAAGCTCTGTTCGCTGCTGTCGTTGTCCGTTTCGGGAACGGCTGTCTTGTCCGTTTCCGCTGTAGATACCGCGGCTTCTTCGCGGGTCGTTCCGGCGGCAGTCTGAGAAGTTCCTGCCGGTGTGTTCGTGCCGCCGCAAGCCGATATCTGAAATATAACTGTCAGCGATAATATAACATTCAGTAATTTTTTCTTCATATTTACCCCCGTTTGAAGATTAACGATTGCGTTTCAGCGATTTCCGGCCGGGCTCTTTTTCTGCATATAATGTCCCGAAAATGCTCCTATATAAATAATACCATAATATTTAGATTTTGTAAACAGCCCGAAACTACCGCTTGCGCCAATTTACATACCGCTTATACCAAAACTGATGAGCTTATATCGGATATGACGGAGCCGGCGCAGGTCGCGGAATTCCTGATTTCTGACGGGGCCCGTCCACGAGCTGTATCATCTTATCACGGAACTCATCTACGGCAACAAGCTGATTATGTTCACATCGGGAGCCGTGCTCGCGGAACCGTTCACCGACTACAAGACGCTCTCCGCGTTCGACCGCATAATGGTTGCGGGCGGCAGCGCCTCGATAATCAACGTGATAATCGCAATAATACTAATCATCGTGCTGTTCATGGTGAAGAAAATGAGCGCTATGCTGCGGGTGTTCCTCATACAGTACATGGGCGCGCAGATAAGCCAGGGACTCGGATATTTCATGATCGGCGGCTTTTTCGGCGCTGGTGACTGGGGCAACGTCTTTGAGTGCTTCGAGGACTCG
>JAEEGL016789775.1_pt1 | contig 18147 bp, 5 predicted proteins | sample 9134231 | NCBI WGS metagenome assembly JAEEGL01 (sample SAMN16246548, study PRJNA631951) | gut metagenome | biome: gut microbiome; feature: rumen; material: fiber-attached | host: Bos | place: Iran: Karaj | collected 2018-10 | reverse complement strand
TGCGGTAGGCGTTTGTCACCACCGCGGCGTAATACGCGCTCTTGACGCGGCCCTCGATCTTGTAGCTGCTGATGCCGCTCTCCTCCAGCTCCGGTATGTGATCGATCATGCACATATCCTTCGAGGACATGAAGAACGTCTCGCCGCCTTCCTCCTCGGCGGACAGAGCCACCGGATCGTCGGGCCTCTGCGCCTCCCGGCGATCCAGAGCCGCCGGCGAGTAGTTCGACCGGCAGGGCTGGGCGCAGGCGCCGTGATTGGCGTCGCGGCCCGTGAAGTAGTTGGAAAGAAGGCACCGTCCGCTGTATCCCACGCACATGGAGCCGTGGATGAAGGTCTCAAGCTCCAGCTCCGGCGGGGTATCGCGCCGTATCTTCGATATCTCGTCCAGCGTCAGCTCCCGGGCGAGGACCACCCGGCTCGCGCCCATTCTGTACCACGCCGAGCAGGACTCCGCCGACACGGCGCTGGCCTGGGTCGAGACGTGGATCCCGAGGTGCGGCGCGATCTCACGGACGACGGAGAACACGCCGAGATCCGACACGATCACCGCGTCGACCCCCGCCTCCGAGAGAAATCCGATAAACCGGCGCAGCTCGCCGTACTCGTCCGTGCGGGGCATCACGTTCACAGTGACGTAGACACGGACGCCGCGGGAATGGCAGTACTCCGCCGCATCCGCGATCTCCCCGTCCGTGAAGTTGCCCGACGCGGCGCGCATCCCGAACCGCTTTCCGGCGAGATACACCGCGTCGGCGCCGTAGAGGACCGCCGCACGCATCTTCTCCGGGTCCCCCGCCGGGGACAGAAGCTCCGCTTTTCCGTTTCTTTTCATTTTAGTCATTTGCATATAACGTCGTCACACGTTCATGATGACCGGCAGGATCATGGGCTTTCTCTTGGTCTTGTTATAGAGGTACTTCGACAGGGCGTCTCTCACGCGCTGCTTCAGCTGAGTCCACTCCATCACGCCGGAGTCCAGCATTTCGCTGAGCTCCCGGCGGGCGATCTCCTTGGCCTCCTCCAGAAGCTCCTCGCTCTCGCGGACGTAGACGAATCCGCGGGAGATGATGTCGGGCCCGGAGATCAGCGCCATCTGGTCCAGGTCCACCGTGGCGACCACCACGATGAGGCCGTCCTGGGACAGGTGGCGTCTGTCGCGGAGGACAATGTTCCCAACGTCGCCGACGCCGTATCCGTCCACCAGAGTCCGTCCCGCCGGGACGGTGCCTCCCCGCTTGCAGGTGCGGCGGTCAAGCTCCAGCACCTGGCCGATGTCGCAGACGAATATGTTCTTCGGGTCCATACCCATGAACTCCGCCAGCTCCTTATGCTGCATCAGGTGGCGGTACTCGCCGTGGATGGGCATGAAGAATTTCGGCTTCGTCAGGGCGTGCATGAGCTTCAGCTCCTCCTGGCAGGCGTGGCCCGAAACGTGGACCTCCGCCTCGTCGTGGTAGACGTTGACGCCTCTGTGGTAGAGCTCGTTTATGATCCGTCCCACGAGCTTTTCGTTGCCGGGGATGGCGTGGGAGGAGAGGACCACCAGGTCGTTCGGCATGAGAGACACCTGATTGTGGTCGGAAAACGCCATTCTGTACAGCGCGGACATGGGCTCGCCCTGAGATCCCGTGGTGACGATGGTTATCATCTCCGACGGGTATCTGCCGATCTCCGATATGTCGATGAGCGCGCCGTCCGGCACGTCCATGTAGCCGAGCTTCACCGCCGCGCCGATGATGTTTATCATACTGCGGCCGGTGACGGCGACTTTTCTGCCGAACTTGACGCTGGTGTTGATGATCTGCTGTACGCGGTGGACGTTGGATGAGAACGTGGCGATGATGATACGCTTGTCGTGGTTCGTCATGAAGATGCTGTCAAGGGACGATCCGACGCGCCTCTCGGACGGAGTGAATCCCGGCCGGTCCACGTTGGTGGACTCGCACATGAGAAGGAGCACTCCCTCTCTGCCGTATTCGCCGATCCGGGTCAGGTCCATCATCTCGCCGTCGATGGGCGACACGTCCAGCTTGAAGTCCCCGCTGTGGAACACGGTCCCGACGGGAGTCTTGATGGCGATGCAGCATGCGTCCGCGATGGAGTGGTTCACGTGGATGAACTCAACGCGGAACACGCCGAGATTCAGCTTTTCTCCCGCTGTGACGGTTATCATGCGCCGCTTGCCCAGGAGCTTGTGCTCCGCCAGTTTGTTTTCGAGGATGCCGAGGGTCAGCTTCGTCCCGTAGACCGGGACGTCCAGCTCCTTCAGCAAGTAGGGTATCCCGCCGATGTGGTCCTCGTGGCCGTGAGTTATGAGCACGCCCACGATCTTGTCGGCGTTCTTTTCGAGATAGGTGAAATCGGGTATCACAAGGTCGATGCCGGGCATGTCCTCCTCGGGGAACCCCAGCCCGCAGTCGACTACAAGGATGTTCGCGCCGTATTCGATGACGGCGATATTCTTGCCGATCTCGTTCTGTCCTCCGAGCATCATTACCCGGAGCTTGTTTCTTGTTTTCTTTGCCATTTGGTTTCCTTTCAAAAGTTCTCGTTCAATTATAGTACAAATAAGATTAAGTATTACCGTGGATATTCCGCAAAAAAGGAGGGGACGATCTGTCTCCGGATACGGGAAAAGGGCCTTGACCGGGAGCGGTCACGGGCGGGACGGTATTCCTTTTTGCGGCGGGCGCCGGAAGCGGCGCCCATGCTCCCCGAGGGCGGCGGGGATCTTTGGGTATTCGCGGCGGTGTGCGACGGAGTTGATGCTCCGAACAGACGGTATGAACGATCCCCGTCCGTTATGCACAACCTAACTCAGTGTATATTATATCTCAAAAAACGTAAAATGTCAACCCCGGCAAAATCTGCTTCGGAATCAACGGAACACAAGGCAGACCAGCAGGACCGAAGCGGCGGAGATCAGGACGCCCGCGACGAAGGCGGCGAGCCGTCCCCTCCGTCCCGGACGGGGATCGTATTCCGGCACGGACTCGCCTGAGATCAGGCGGCGCACCTCCTCGTCAAGCGCTGTGCGCCTCCCGCCGGAGGCCGCCGGGTCGTATCCGCGGCGCAGGACGAAATACGCTTCGTCGAATATGTCGCTCTCCGGGTTTTTCACGTGGTATATCCTTCTCTCGCATCCGCGTATCATATTCTGCGTCCCTCCATCCTGTCGCTCGATCCTTTTCAACTCCATTTTCGCCTTATTTTTCCGGCGTATTCATCCGCGCCGATCCGGGTGCGACAAAATCGGCTTTTTTTCGGGAAATAATTGACAATTTCGATTAAATATGGTAAAATTTAACATAACAGGGCGCAAGAGGAAATTTCGTGCGCCGTAAAGGAGGTCAAGTTTATGAAATCACTGGGAATCATAAGGAGGGTCGACGAACTGGGACGGATCGTTCTTCCCATCGAGACGAGAAAGCTCATGGGACTGGAGACCCGGGACGGCGTGGAGATCTTCGTGGAGGACGACAGGATCATCCTAAAGAAGTATCAGCCGTCCTGCGTGTTCTGCGGAGAAGCCGGCGGGGTAGTCGACTTCAAGGGAAAGAAGGTCTGCAAGACCTGCATCGAAAAACTGAAAGTCCTCGACTGAAACGGGGAGATGGGAGATAATATGGCAACAAAAAACAGAAAAGACGTTGACCCGCGCTACACGTGGGATTTCAAACAGATATACCCCTCGAAGGAGGAATTTGAAAAGGCGCTGAGCGAGGCGGAGGCGGAGATCGGCGAGGTGGCCGCGCTGAACGGCAGGCTGACCGGGAGCGCAGGCGAGCTGAAGGACGGTCTCGACAAGTTCTACGCGCTTAGCGAAAAACTTGAGCGGGCGTACTGCTACGCCATGCTCCACAGCAGCACAGATAACGGCGAGCCTGAGTATCAGGACATGGAGGGCCGCGCCATGCGGCTGTACGTGGCGTTTTCCGCCGCGACCTCGTTCCTCGGTCCACAGATACTCGCCCTGCCGGAAGACGTGCTGAACGGATACGTCGACTCACCGGAACTGAAAAAGTACCGCCATTTCCTTGACGACATACGTCGGGGACGGGCGCACACGCTTGACGAGGGACGGGAGGAACTTCTCGCCCGCATGAGCGAGGTGGCGAGGATCCCGTCGGATGCGTTCAATATGTTCGAATCCGTAGACATGAAGTTCCCGGACGTAAAGAACTCCGCGGGAGAGGAGCTTCCCATGTCCCACGGCGCATACGGCATGTACCTCGAGAGTCCGGACCGTACTCTGCGGAAAAACGCTTACGAGACCATGTTCGGCGAATTCAAAAAATACGAGAACACCTTTGCGGCGCTTTACGCCGGGCAGGTGAAGACGGACGTTTTCGTTTCGGACACCCGCGGCTTCGGCAGCGCCTGCGAGGCGGCGCTGTTCGGCTCCAACGTACCGGTGGAGGTATACGACCGCCTCATCGAGGCGGTCCACGGCGGCATCCCCGCCATGAAGAAGTATCTCGGACTGAAAAAGCGCGCTCTCGGCGTGGACGAGCTCGAGATGTACGATCTGTACGCGTCGGTGGTGCCGGAGGTGGACTTCTCCGTCCCCTTTGAGGAATCGAAAAAGTACGTTCTCGGCGCGGTGGCTCCCCTTGGCGGGGAATACGCCTCGCTTATCGAGCGCGCCTACGGCGAGAGGTGGATGGACGTGTACGAAAACGCAGGCAAGACCACGGGTGCGTACTCCATGGGCGTGTACGGAGTCCACCCCTACGTACTGCTGAACTATACGGACACCCTGGACGACGTCTACACGGTGGCGCACGAGCTCGGGCACTCCATGCACTCCTATTTCTCGAACCGGGAGCAGGACTATGCGAACCACGACTACCACATTCTGGTGGCGGAGGTGGCATCCACGGTGAACGAGGTGCTGCTGACACGCCATCTGCTGGAAACGGAGACCGACCCGAAGCGCCGCGCCTACGTGCTGGGGCGGTATCTTGAGGGATTCCGCACCACGGTGTTCCGCCAGACCCTGTTCGCCGAATTCGAAAAACTGGCGCACGAGGCGTTCCAGAATGGACAGACGCTCAACGCAGATGCGCTGAACAAGCTGTACCGGGATCTGAATCTGCTGTACTACGACGGCGCGAACGTCGGCGACCTTCACGGAATCGAATGGGCGCGGATCCCGCATTTCTACAGGTCGTTCTACGTGTATCAGTACGCCACGGGGTTCAGCTCCGCCGTAGCCATCGCGGACTCGATCCTCAGGACGGGCGATCCGTCACCGTATCTGAAGTTCCTGACTCTCGGCGGGTCGGACTATCCCATCGAGGAACTGAAGGTGGCGGGCGTGGATCTCACCTCCCCGTGGCCGGTGGCTGACGCCATGGCGGAATTCGCCCGCAGGGTGGACGAACTGGAAGATCTGATGCGCACAATATAAAAAACGCCCAGCGCAAGCGAGACGCTTCCGCAAAATATCTGGCACATTTATATCAATTATATCAATAAACAAAGGATCTCGGGCAGCGCCGTTGTCAGAGATCCTTTTTTTTTCAAAAGTGCGAAAAACATCTTGACTAGAGACGGTTTTATATGGTATTATATTTTTGAATAAATATTTAATAAGATTGCAAAATTATGCACATTTTTTAAACCGACCGTATATTACCCGCCCGTTATGACCGGGCGGGCGATATAAATGAAGTACCCCTTAATGTTTGGCCCTAAATACCATCAAAAAGGAGAAACTAACATGAAGAACACGTCACTGTTCCGCCGGTTCCTTTCGACGGTACTTGCGCTCGTGATGGTCAGCTCTTTGCTGATCCCCGCGATCGGCGCGGCGCCTGACAGGAACGAACCGAACCAACTTGAGGAACTGCCCCTCACCCCGATTGACCCGGACGAGCTGGAATCGCTCAAACTGGGTCAGACCGACGAAACGGATCCCATCACAGCCGAACCTTACGCGCTGTCCGACGTGGTCCGTGTTTCCATCGTATTGGACAAGCCGTCGACTATCTCCGCCGGCTTCTCCACGGAGAACATTGCGCAGAACGCTGCGGCGATGTCCTACCGCGACAGTCTGAAGGCCGAGCAGGCCGCCATGACGAAGAAGATCGAGTCCGCCATCGGCTCGACCCTCGACGTCAAGTGGAACCTGACTCTCGCCGCCAACATCATCTCCGCAAACGTGACATACGGCACGATCGACAAGATCAAGGCCGTCGACGGCGTTAAGGACGTGATGCTTGAAAACCGCTACGAGCCCGAGAATGCGCAGCGGGAAGCCGACGAGCCCGAAAACGGCTCCGCCTCCTATATGATCGGCTCCAACCTGGTCTGGGCTGACGGCTACACCGGCGCAGGCAGCAAAGTCGCCGTCATCGACACCGGCGCCGACACCGACCATCAGTCCTTCTCCGGCGAAGGTCTGGAGTACGCGCTGGCACAGAACGCCGAGGCCCTCGGTCAGACCTACGAAGAGTACGTCGCGTCCCTGAACCTCCTGACTCCCGAGTCCATCGACGCGGTCAAGGGTCAGCTCAACGCGAACGTCGGCTCCGGAGCCGCGGCATACCGCAGCACCAAGATCGCCTACGGCTACAACTACGTTGACGGGCAGGTCGGCTACATTGAGCATGTGAACGACAGCCAGAGCGAGCACGGCTCCCACGTTGCCGGCATCGCCACCGCCAACCGTTTTATCAAGATCGGAGACGAGTTCAAGCCCGCGCTTGAGTCCGTCGGCACCCAGGGCGTCGCTCCCGACGCGCAGCTGGTCGTCATGAAGGTCTTCGGCAAGGGCGGCGGCGCTTACGATTCCGACTACATGGTCGCTATCGAGGACGCCATCGTCCTCGGATGCGATTCCGCCAACCTCTCTCTCGGCTCCGGTTCCCCCGGCTTCGGCTTCTCCGACGGCTACGAGGAGATCATGAACGAGATCGTCGAGAGCGGCATGGTCGTCGCCTTCTCCGCAGGCAATAGCGGTATGTGGTACGACACCCCGAACAACCCCGGCATCAAATACCCTTACCTGTATGCCGACGACAACAACTACGCCACCGGCGGCAGCCCCGGCTCCTTCACGAACAGCCTCGCCACCGCCTCCGTCGACAACGGCGGTCAGACCGGCTACCCGCTGATCTTCGGTGATCTGCACGTGTTCTACAGCGAGACCTCCGGGTACAGCAACAGCCCGATCTCAACGCTGGCAGGCAGTGATTATGAGTACGTCCTGCTCGACAACGTCGGCGTCGAGGACAACGACTACGTCGGCAATCCCGAGTACGACTACTTCATGCAGCTCGGTTCCGAGGTCCTGAGCGGCAAGATCGCCATGTGCTACCGCGGCTCCTCCTCCTTCTTTGCGAAGGCCAACGCCGCCATGGCGCAGGGCGCAAGAGGCATCATCATCATAAACAACGAAGCCGGCGTCATCAACATGAACCTGACCGGCTACTCCTACACCGCCCCTGCGGTCTCCATTCTGAAGGCCGACGGCGACGCTATCCTCGATCAGTCCGAGAAGGTCACTCTGGAAAGCGGCGCCGAATACTATACCGGCTCTCTGAGGATCTCCGATGAACTCGAGTTTGAGATTCCCGAGATCTCCGACACCGTCGAGGTTTCATCCTTCTCCTCCTACGGTGTCCCCGGCACCATGGTGCTGAAGCCGGAGATCCTGGCCCCCGGCGGAAGCATCTACTCCGTCAACGGTCTTAACCATGCGGGCGGCGGTCATGACCAGTACGAAACTATGTCCGGCACCTCCATGGCCTCCCCGCAGGTCGCCGGCATGGCGGCCGTGCTCGGCCAGTACATCCGCGAAAACGAGCTGTGTGAGAAGACCGGTCTTACCGCGCGTCAGCTCATCAACTCTCTGCTGATGTCCACCGCGCATCCGGTGTTTGACTCCTACGGAGAATACTGGCCCGTCTTCCGTGTCGGATCCGGTCTTGCGAACGTTTCCGACGCGATAAACGCCAAGTCCTACATCCTGATGGACAAGGACGCCACCATGTTCCCCGACTCCGCCGGGGACGGCAAGGTCAAGGCGGAACTGGGCGACGATCCCGATCACACCGGTGCGTACAGCTACAAGTTCACCCTGTATCCCATGGAGGACACCAAGCTGTTCAAACTGCGCACCGACGTCTTCACCCAATGGCTCGCCGGCAACGGCGGCTACGGCATGCTGCAGGATACCGGCACGACTGCCATAGGCGCCGACGTGACCTACGTGGTCAACGGGATATCTTACGACGCGGCGTTCACCTTTGCCGCCGACGTCAACATGGACGGCGAGACTGACACCGACGACGCCCGGGCGATCCTGGACTACCTCACCGGCGAGCTTGACGGCAGCGCGCCCTTCGACGCCGACGCCGCCGACGTGAACGGCGACGGCGACATCACCACCTACGACGCCAGACTGCTCCTGGAGTCCGAAGGCACCGACGCCATCGTCATCACAGAACCCACCGAGATCACCGTCAACATCAAGCTGGACGAAGCTGACGCCGATTTCCTGATGGGATACTTCACAAACGGCTTCTACGTAGAGGGCTACACCTACGTCGAGCCCGTTGCCGACAAGGAAGGCGTGACGGACGTCGTCCACTCCATCCCGATCTTCGGCTACTACGGCTCCTGGACCGACGCCAACATGCTGGACCGCACCTCCGTCATCGACGAGGCCTACGGAACCGGCAAACTTCCCTACATAAACAACACGAACATCAACTTTATGACCCTGAAGGACGCCGACGGAGAGTCCAACGTCTACATGGGCAACCCCTATATCGTCGAGGACAAGTTCCCCGCCGACCGTCTGGCCATGAACAGCACAGACACCGTCGCCTCCTTCACCTATCTGAACATCCGCGGCGCCGCGACTCTGGGCTTCGCCGTGACCGGCGAGGACGGCAAGGTCATCTACGCCCAGGCGACGCCGGCGGAAAAGTACAGCGCATACTACCATGTCAACGATGGAACCTGGAGGAACACCAGCCCCTCCGTCTACAACGTGGGTAAAGCTCTGTCCGCCGCGGGCGTGCAGGAAGGCGACAGAGTCACCGTCGGCTTCTACGCTCTGCCCGAATACTACGGCGTCATGAACGCTAAGATGAACGGCGAAGTCGCCGCGGCCGGCGGCCTCGACACCGAGGGCTTCAAGAACGTGCTGGACTCCGGCATAGTCGGCGAGCACGCAGGCATCAAGTATGACGTCGTCATCGACGATACCGATCCGGTGATCGGCAACGTGCTGAAGGATATGGTAACCGGAGATCTCTACGTCAGATGCTCCGACAACAACTACGTCGCCTACGTTGCCCTCACCAACAAGTCCGGCAGCGAGGTCTTCTACGAGACCGCGCCCGATCAGAACAACCCCGGCGAAAATATCGAGGTCCCCCTGCAGCTCGAAGACGTCACCCTGCCCAAGGAAGTCGTCCTTCTGGTCGGCGACTACGCCGGCAACGAGGTCGCCTGCAAGGTAGACCTGGGCGGCAGCGTCTCTGACGAGCAGGAGAGGATCGTGCTCGGCTTCGTCACCGACAGGACCACCGCGGCTCCCGGCTCAGGCAACCGCGCCTGGGAGATCGACCCCGACGCCCTGTGGTACAACCATAACGCCGGCACCTACGAGGGCCTGAACACCTACGCCAACGTGGACTTTGCAGTCACCGCCGCGGAATACGTGGACGGCTACGTCTTCATGGCTGCCGACGACGGCTACATGTACGCCGCCGAACTCGGCAATCTCAACGAGGCGGTAGTTGTCGGTTCCACCTCCGACGTTGGCTACGTCTTCGATATGGCCTTCAACTATGTGAACAATCAGATGTACCTCCTCGGGGACGGCAACGCCGTCTACCGGATGGATGTAAACACAGGGGAACTTACCAAGGTCGCTGTTGTGACCCTGCCCGACTCCGACGGCGCAATGAACCGTCTGGCTATCGACGACGAGGGCATGTTCTACACCACAAACTCGAACAGCCCCTCTTCTACCTACCTGTACAAGTTCGTGCTGGACGGCGAAACCATTCCGGATGATCCCGGCGATCCCGGCGATCCGGGCGATCCGGGCGACCCCGGTGATCCCGGTGATCCCGGTGATCCCGGTGAAGTTGTTTATTCCTGGGACTTCGAAACGGATCCCGCCGCTGACGGCTGGACCTTTGTGGACGCTGACAACGACGGCCACAACTGGTACTATCACGTCAACACCGGCTCAGGCAATCATACTGCCCACAGCGGCGACGGCGTGATTAGTTCCGAGTCCTTTCACAATGATACCAATACGCCTCTTAACCCCGACAACTGGGCCGTATCTCCCGCGTTCAGTCTTGCCGACGCCCAGTCCGCAAGTCTGTCTGTCTATGCTATAGGTCAGGATCCCGGCTGGGCCTCTGAGGTCTTTGCCCTCTACGCAGGCACCTCCGCAAACACCTCTTCCATGACGAAGATCGGCGGCGACTTTACCGCTACCGGCGACTACGTGAACTACACGGCTGACCTGACCGACTTCCTGGGCCAGAATCAGGTCTACATCGCCGTCCGTCACTACAACGTCACCGACCAGTTCGTCCTGAACGTCGACGACGTGGCGATCATGGTGTCTGCCCCCGAGGAAGGCGAATCCACAAACGATGTTTCCGTCGATCCTTCGGATGGAGACGATACTCCCGCCGTGCTCGAGATCACTGCCGAGCGGGCATCCACCAACATGGGCGTCTGGAACTACTCCAGCGGCGGTTCCATGGCTTGGGACCACGATAATGACGTTCTTTATCTGGCTGCCAACTATAACGCCACCCAGGATTACGACCACTACCTGTGGACCGTTGACACCGAGACCGGTGTCGCATCCCGCGCCAACCAGACTCAGGGTACCGAACTGAGCCCCTCCAACCCCTCCGCCCGTCTGTACGGTTCTGTCCGCGGCCTGATCATCGTGCCGGGCAAGACCAGCATCATCAAACCCACAGACGTTGCTACCGGCATTGAAGTCCTGCCTGATGAGGTCGGTCTCTTCGTCGGTATGGAGGCGGAACTGCAAGCTGCCGTCTATCCCTGGACCCTGAACGATAAGGACGTAACATGGGAGTCCGCCGATCCCACTGTCGCCACAGTCAGCGCCAACGGCGTTGTGACCGCTATGAGCGTCGGCGAGACCACCATCACCGCGACCACCGTTGCAGAACCCCACCTGACCGCCGAGGTCTTCGTCTCCGTCACTACGCCGCCCGAGGCAGAACTCCGCGGCATAATCTGGGACGAGGAAGGCAAGGGCCAGGCATCTGTGTTCAACAGCAACGATCCCGAAAATTGGGAAGCCATAGCCGAGGTCGGCCAGCTGCGCTTCGGCGCGCTTGTCGGCGACGTGGTCTACGGCTCCACCGGCGACACGATATACGTCTTCGACGCTGACACATATGAGGTCACTGCCCTTGGCGGCATTGTCAGTCAGTGGATCATGTCCGACGCCTGCGAACTGCCTCAGGACTTCCGCGATTCCTTTGCGGAAATGGGCTACGCAACCGGCTCCGTCATCGGCCCCAACAACAACGGTACCTACCTGACGATGATCGACCCGGAGGAAGGCAAGCTGATCTACTTTGATCTGAGCGACGACGACTTCGGTTCCGATCCCATGGCGACCTTCACCTACGCCGGCCGTACGACTTACAACCACGACGGCGAATTTGACGACAATGCCGCTCTGTTCTACCTCACGACCGAGAGCGGATCCCTGTACACGGTTGCCATGAGCCATTCAGGCTACATCACCTGGCAGCTGGTCGGTGAGACCGGCCTCGACCTGTCCGGTGTTGCCGATCCCACCAACTCCATCTGGGCCTCCATGGTCTATGATGAAGAGAACGACTTCCTGTACCTGTCTCACTACGACGGATCTGACGACTGCGCCTACCTGTACGCCATTGATCCCGCCGATCCCGCACGCTGCGGCAAAACCGGCGACTTTGGCAACAAAGTGTGGCCTGCCACCGGCCTGTACGAGTACGAGCCCGCCACCGATCTCTCCATGAAGGTCGATCCCACCGACGTCAAGCTCTATGAGGGAGAGACCGCGGAGATCAACATCAAGATCAAACTCGGCGAGACCAACAAGTACACCGCTGTTGTGGCGGATGAAACTGTCTGCTCCTTCGAGGACGGTGTCATCACCGGTCTGCAGAAAGGCGAGACCACCATCACCATCACTACCGTCGACACCAACGAGGCCGGCGACCACCTGACCGCCACCGTTAACGTAAGGGTCAAGGGCACTGTGTCCGTCGACGGCACTGTCACCGCGCAGGTCACCGACGCGAACGGCGCACGTTTCACAGAGATCAGTCTGACTGACGCCACCGTAGCCGAGGACGGCATTGCCGCTCCCGGCAGCGCGAGAGCCGGCGGCCGAGGCGGCGACCTCTACGTTGCCGACGTCAACGGCGTTCCCAATATTCTCGACGCCATGACCTACGAACCCAGTCTCGAATGGGACGGCTTCGACACTGCCACATACGCAGAGTACCCCGCCATGGATTTCGCCAACTACCCGACCTATGTGGATAGTAACGGTACGTTGACTTCCGACAAGGTCCTGATGTCCACCTCTATCGGCTGGCTGGTCCGTCCTTCCTACTACGGCTGGAACATGAGTGCCTACATACCCGACATGGCAGCTGTTGCCTTTGCAGGCGTGAGCGAGCAGGACGACGGCACGCTGATCTACCAATACTACATCCTTGGCGCTGACGGCACACTGTACACTGTCGGCATCGACTTCGAGGAGGGTGTCCGTACGAACCCGGAGGCAATCCTCAGTACCGGCATCACACTGTCTGCCCAGAGCGACGCCTCCATGGCGATGTTCGCCACGCGCAACGCTGACGACTCCGCATTCGAGCAGGCCGGCCTCGTTATCGCTGACAACGCCACCAAGAACCTGTGGTACGTCGACTTCCTGGCTGAGTCAGTCGACGAATCCGTCAACCTGATCGGCTTCATGGACGTTGAGAACGTCACCGGTCTGGTCGGATACTTCGACGATCTGGAAGACGTCACCGATATGCAGGGCATCGACCCGTTTGATCCCGGTCCCGAACCCAATGATCCCGGCACATACCCCACCCCGACTGAGGGCTTCAACAACCCGGTCACCATCTGGGACTTCGAGACCGATCCCGCGGACGCCGGTTGGACCTTCTTCAACCGTGACGGCGACGGCTACAACTGGATCTGGACACCCGCCAGCGACTACTCCGGCATATCAGCTTACGAAGGCAGCGGCATGATCGTGTCCAACTCCTACGTGAACAACGTCGGCGCACTGAACCCCGACAACTTCGCGATCACGCCGGCCATCGATCTGAGCGACTACGACGACGCGAACTTCGCCTTCATGGCGAAGGGCCAGGATTCAAGCTATGCCGCCGAAGTCTTCGCTGTCTACGCCGGTACCTCTGCTACCGTCGGCGACATGATCAAGATCTCTCCCGACTACACTGCTACCGGAACCTGGACTAAGTACACCGTTTCCCTGTCCGACTTCGCAGGCGAGGATGAGGTATACGTGGCCATCCGCCACTACCACGTCACCGACCAGTACATGCTTGACGTTGACTACGCAGAGGTACTGACCGAGGGTGGCCCGATCGATCCTCCCGAACCTCCGGAGAACCTGATTGCCGGCTTCTACTTCGAGACCGAAGAAGATGTCAACGCATGGACCTGTACCGGCACCGATGGTTCGGGCTGGATCTGGTCCGTCAACAACCTGGGCGGATATGACTACAACGAATATGCCCACGAGGGCACCGGCTTCCTGATGTCCTACTCCTTCGTTGACAACCAGGGCGCCTGCCAGGCGGACAACTGGGCCGTTTCTCCGGCTGTGGAGCTGCCCGAGGGTAAGTGCAGCGTGAGCTTCTACGCCACCAACGCGAACGCAAGTTACCCCGAGCCCTTCAGTCTCTATGCAGGCACCTCTGCTGACGTTGAGGAAATGGATCTGATCGAGTCCGACATTATGCCGACCTCCGGTTATAAGGATGAGTGGACCCAGTACGTCTACGACCTCTCCGATTACGCGGGCGGAACCGTCTACCTTGCGTTCTACGACAACAACTACGACGCCTACGAGATCTGGATCGACCAGGTTGAGTTCTTCTCAGACGATCCCGAGACCCCCGAACCCCCCGAACCCCCCGTACCCACCGGCGCCTATGCCTGGGACTTCGAGACAGATCCGACCGCTGACGGCTGGACCTTCGTCGATTCGGACGGTGACGGTTACAACTGGTACTATCATTACAACACCGGTTCCGGCAACTACAATGCGCACAGCGGCAGCGGCATCATTGCCTCCGAGTCCTATAACAATGATACCAGCACCGCTCTGAACCCCAACAACTGGGCTATTTCTCCCGTATTCGACCTCTCCGACGCCGATTACGCCGCGGTGTCCCTGTATGCCGTGGGCCAGGATTCCAGCTACCCTGCCGAGGTCTTCGCCATCTACGCCGGCACCACGCCGAATCCCGCTCAGATGACCAAGGTCAGCGATGACTTCACAACCTCCGGCTCCCATAGGCACTTTACTGCGGACCTGAGTGACTTCTTGGGCGAGGAGTACGTCTACATCGCCATCCGCCACTACAACTGCACCGATCAGTTCATTCTGGTCGTGGACGACGTAGAGATCCTGCTGGAAGAGCCCCCCGCTCCTCCCGTACCCGATGGTCTGCTTTACCAGTGGTCCTTCGAGACGGAAGAAGATCTGGACGGCTGGCAGCTCATCGACCGCGACGGTGACAACAAGGCCTTTGCACGCAACAGCGCTGCCGGTCAGCCTACCGACACCATCCCCGAGACCTCATACGTGCTGTATAGCACCTATAACCCCGATGCCGAAGTCAACGACTGGGCTGTCACGCCCGCGTTGGATCTCTCCGGGGTTGACTCCGCGATGCTGTCTTTCTGGATCAGAAAGAATTCCACCAGTTGGACCGAGTACGGCTCCGCCTATATTGGCACCACTTCAAATATCGACGAGATGGTCGAGATCGTGCCCGCGACCGAAGCCACCGGCGACTGGGTCAATCTGACCGCCGATCTGGTAGGCTACGCGGGTGAGGAAGAGGTTTACATCGGCTTCCGTCATACCGCTCCTGCCAATCAGTTCAATTTCTACCTTGACGCCATTGAGATCTTCGGCGAAGCGGATGGGGACGGCGGCAACGTCTTCAGACAGCCCGTCGCATCTGTATCCGGCAGTTCCGTCAGGACAAAGGCCGATCCCGTCATGCTCGCGGACGACGGCTTCAGCCGTCGCGACACCTCCGACGTCATCTTCGACAAATCGGAGGAAAACGGAAGCCTTGCCCTGAAACAGACAGGCACATCCGCATCCGGCAGCTTCATTACGCTGAAGGCCGCTCCCGTCAGGGCCCTGGGCGACGGATTCGGACGCCTAGACACCGCTCTCATCGAGACCGGCATCGAGATGACCAAGCTCGGCGAGACCGCCAACGCCGTTGTCGGCGGCACCAATGCCGTACCGAACAAGCCGGCCGGCGTGCCCGTCAAGAGTCCCGTTGACGAGACCGTCGCCGAGGAAGGCAGCGTCCAGATCGTCCTGACCGAGGACGAGGACGTCAAGAACGGTCTGATCGAGATCGCCTACGATGCGGAGAAGCTGACCTTCGTGGACGCCCTGTCCCCGCTGAACGTCAAGTCCATCCACGCAGAGGAAGGCAAGATCACCTTCGCCTATGCCTCCGCAATAGAGATCCCCGCAGGAACCACCCTGCTGACCCTGAACTTCACCTACGACGACTTCATGGAGACCGAGGTCACCGTTACGACCCTCGAGCGCAACGATGACGCCGATGTGGCTGAGGAACCCCGGGTGATCGAAATCGAGGGCACCTTCCACATCCACGAGTACGCCGATCCCACCTGGGATTGGAGCACTGATCTCACCGCCGCCACCGCCACCTTCGTCTGCGAATGCGGCGACGAACAGAAACTGGACGCCGTGATCACCTCCGAGACGACGGATCCCACCTGCACTGAGCCCGGCAAGATCGTCTACAAGGCCACCGTGGAGTTTGAAGACAAGGAATTCTTCGACACGAAAGACGTCTCCATCGACGCTACAGGCCATTCCTACGGCGAGCCCGTATGGAACTGGACCGACGGCGAAGACGGCAGCACTGCCAAGGTCACGTTCACCTGCGCTGGCTGCGGCGACGAGCAGGAGCTCGACGCGACGCTGGACGTTGTGACCGAGGCGCCGATCTGCACCACAGGCGGCAGAGTCGTCTATCTCGGCTCAGTCGAGTTCGAGGGCAAAACGTACCACGATACACACCAGGTCGTCCTTGCAGCCCTCGGCCACGACCTTGTCGATCACGAGGCTAAGGAACCCACCTGCACCGAGATCGGCTGGCACGCTTATCAGACCTGCACGCGCTGCGGCTACACGACCTACGAAGAGATCGAGGCCCTCGGCCACGACCTTGTCGATCACGAAGCTAAGGAACCCACCTGCACCGAGATCGGCTGGCACGCTTATCAGACCTGCACGCGCTGCGACTACACGACCTATGAGGAACTCGAAGCGCTCGGTCATGACTGGGGCGAACCGACCTACGAGTGGAGCGAGGACGGAAAGACGGTCACCGCCACCGCGATCTGCGAGCGCGACCCGGGCCACATCCTGACCGAGACCGTGAACACCCGCTTCGTACTGGGCAAGCCCTCGACCTTCGAAAACACGGGCAACGGCTCCTATCTGGCGGAGTTTGAAAACCCGGTATTCCCGCCGCAGGTGCTTGTCGTAGACGTTCCCGAGGTCGCATGCGACGGCGATGAGAATTGCCCGAGCAAAGACTTCACCGACGTCCCGCCGATCACCAGTTACGCGCACGTCCCGATCGACTGGGCCATCGTGAACCAGGTCACCAACGGACTCACCGCCACGACCTTCGGCCCGTACAAAGACTGCACCAGAGCCCAGTTCGTCACGTTCCTGTGGCGCCTGAACGGTCAGCCCGAGCCCGAAAGCGACAACAACCCGTTCACCGACGTCCGTGCCGGCTCGTTCTACTACAAAGCCGTCCTCTGGGCGGTCGAGCAGGGCATCACCGACGGCGTGAGCGCAACCAGATTCGCACCCGGCGATAAAGTGACCCGCGGACAGGCGGTGACCTTCCTCTGGAGAGCTGAAGGCAAGCCGGAACCTAAGAGCACCGAGACCGTCTTCACGGACGTGTCGAGCAAGGCGTTCTACTACAAGGCGATGCTTTGGGCGGTTGGCAAGAAGATCACCAAGGGTATGACGGAGACCACCTTCGTTCCCTACGGCGACTGCACCAGAGCCCAGGTCGTCACGTTCCTCTACAGAGAATTCGGAAAATAAGCGCAACCTAACGCAAAAAAGCGCCCTCGGGCGCTTTTTTGCGTACTATCGGAGAAAAAGCTTTTGAAAGAGGGGAGACCGTCGCCGCGCCGCCGGGGGCGGATAAAAACTTTGAAAATCGCCGTAAGGCGATTTTGGGCAAACAGGAAGTTTACGAGCGTTTACATGGGATAAACGCCTGTTTGCTCGAGTGGCCGCGGTCGAAATTCTGTGAGCGAATAGCGAACAAAGAATTTCGGGCACCGCAACAGGAAGGGGAAAACTTTTCACGAAAAGCTTTCCCCGGTAATTATTCTGATTTGATTGACAGCACCGTCCGGCTGGCGTCCATACCTCGGACCTCTAAAGGCATGACCGGCGTCTCGTACGCCGGTCATTACCTTACGCTCCCGTCTCAGCCTTCATTCAAATCGAAGAGGCCGTCGGTTTTCTCTTATTCCGTAATAAGGGAAGCAAGTGAAGCCGGAGTGGTCTTGTAGACCGCCGAGCTGTAGAAGCCCTCGCTATCGGGACCTTCGAGAAAACCCCACTCGCCGTGGACCACCACGTAGAAGTCGCCCGACGCGGGCTCCGTCCAAATTTCATCCTTCGCAATAAGGAATATACCGCTTTGCCCCGCCGTGAGTTCGAAGGGAGTGCCGTCAAGGATCACGTTGTACTTTTCGTAGTCCGCGTCCGGGATTCCCGTATCGAGCACAGTTTCAAGAGAAATAACGTCGCCCGGC
>JAEEGL014255854.1_pt1 | contig 18147 bp, 14 predicted proteins | sample 9134231 | NCBI WGS metagenome assembly JAEEGL01 (sample SAMN16246548, study PRJNA631951) | gut metagenome | biome: gut microbiome; feature: rumen; material: fiber-attached | host: Bos | place: Iran: Karaj | collected 2018-10 | reverse complement strand
TTTTTTTAATTATTATATCTAAAATTTATATTTTCATTTAATTAAGTTTCTAATATTCATGTTATGAGAATAAAAAATAATTTTTATGAGGATTTAAATTCATGATATTTAACTTATGATTCAAATGTTCTAATTTTAGAATTCAAATTTTGTTGCATCCCTAATCTAGTTTTTTAATTGAAATTAATTTTTTTAATTTAATTTTCTCATTTTGTTAAATTTTATTTTTTTAAGTTCATAATATTTTTATTCATATAAATAAAATATTTTTTTTTAAGACAATTTTTTCATTAACAAGAAAAAAAGATTATGAGATTTATTTAATCTTTTGATAAATCAAGAATTTTCTGATATATTAATATTAGCATGAGTTTTACATTCAATTTTTATTAAGATTTATATCTGAATTATTTCTTCAATTTGAAATTGGAATATTATCTTTTAATTATTATAATATTTATTTGAAATTCAAATGAAAAAAATTCATTTTCATTTTATTTTTCAAACTATTTGAAATTATAACAAATGATTCGAATATAAAATAGTATTTTTCAAGAAAAACTTATTGATCCGTTTTTCCTACATGAATATTTAATTTAACATTAATTATATTCTATTATTAAATTCTCCTTCTCTAAATCTAGTATTTACATTATTTTTTTCTATTTCCAATTTTGGGGATATTTCATATGATTTTGAGGAATAAATTATCACCTAGTTTTTTTCATATTTTTTCATTTATTTTTTTGATGAAATTAGAAATTTATGAAAGAACAATTATTAAGTATATTTGATTTAAATACAATTTATGTTTTAAAAACTATCTATCTATAAGATAAAACTTAATAAATTATCTTATTTCCATAAATCATTTTTTTGAGTAATTTTTATGATTTATATTTTTAATATAAATTTATTTAATATATTATTTAAGATTCAAAAAGATTATTATTATTTGGATTTTGAATTTCATTCATTTGAACACATATATTATCTTCATTATATTCGGAAGAACTAAAATTTATATTATTAAAAATATTAATTAAATAATCTTTCATTTCTTCATTTGGTTCAATCACACTAATATAACAACTATCATAAAAATTCAATTTAAAATATTTTTCAAAGTCATATATTGCTTCATATTTAGGATATATTTTACTTCCAATTAAATGTTTTATTATATAAGCATTAATCATTCCAGAAATGTTCCCAAAGAAAGTCTTGTTTGGAGTGAATAAAATAAGTATAAATAAAACTACAAAGGAAGCACTTTTTACATTTACATGGATTATATTTAATATTTTAAAGATTTTTTGTTTATTTGCTTTATATATGATTATATATGTGAATAAAGAAAAAAGCAAAGAAGACATTCCACATTCATATAAAAAATCATTATTAAAATTTAAATTCAAAATATATCCTATAAATTTAAATATTAAAATAAATATCACAAACAAAAGAGAAGTGGATATAATATTCACTAGGATAAAAATAAAACTTAACATTGTTCCAATCATTTTTTCTAAACTTTTACATAAATAAAAAGTTATAAGTAATTCAATAAATAAATGACAAATTCCATAATGCATAAAATGATGAGTTATTAATCTATAAAATTGATATTTATATAAAAAAGTATATAAACTTATAGAAAAAAAAGAAAAGTTTATTGAATAATAATTGCAATAAAAATATAAAGATAAGTTTAACATTACTAAAAAAATAAAGGTTGGATATATTATTATTGTTTTTCTTTTTTGTTTCTTTTTTTGCATTTTTTCAATGTTTTTTGGATCTACATTTGCATTTTGTTCAATATTCACATTTTGAGGTTCATTCTCACCAATAGAATTCATCATTGAATATTTTTAATTTTTTTAAATTAATTAATTATTTTAAATAAATTAGTTAATAAACAATAAAAAGAGAGATAGATTTATCAATAATTCTATTAAAAATTATTTATCTATCTAGCTAATTAAATAAATGGAGATATGCTTAAACAATACATCAAAATCAAAATATTTCAAATAAAATATATCAGAAAATACTAAATTATTTATAAATATTTTATTATTTTTATTATGATTAGAATTTTTATATTAAAAAAAATAATCAATCCTATTTTTCCAAAAACAATATTATTTTTAATTTAAATGAATATTATTTCATTTAAGTTTTAAAAAAGTAAATTAAGAAATAAAATATTCATTTGTTTTTTTTTGTTTTACTTATTAATAATATAATTTTAAAAAATTTTGAATTAATTATCATAATCATTCACAATATGAATTGAATTTTTTAATTAGATATGATAATATTAAAATTATATTTGAGAAAGAAATGAATTATTTCAAATAGCATAGTATTTTATTTTTTAAATTATTTTTAATTGTTTGTTTGTTAATATATTTATATGAATGATATAATTTAATTTATAAAAAAATGTCAAGTAATAGATATCAAAAAGAAATTAAAATAGGAAATAAAACAGTAAAGCTTCATAATAGTTCAAATCATTATCAAAATAAAGGAAATAATTACAATGAGAAAAAATTTTATCAAAACAAATCTGAATATCAAAACAATAATAATGAAAAGAGGTATTCTCATTATAATGAAAGAGATCATTCAATAAGTAAAAATCATATACATTCAAAAAGAGAAAGAAGTCATAGTCACAGTCATAAAGAAAAGCATATGCATCATAAACATGAAAAAAATAGAAGATATAGTCATTCTAATTCTCCAAGTTATTCAAGAGAAAATTCAAATAAAAACAGAAGATATAGTCATTCTAATTCACGTTCTAGAAGTAGATCTAGAGATAATTCAAATAATAATAAAAATTATTATTATCAAAGGAAAAAATATAATAATAATAAGCAAATTCAATATGATGATAAATTAAAACAATTTAAACCAAATAATTTTTTTAATAATCAATTTCAAAATAATTCAAATTTTACTAAAGGAAAAATAAACCAAAATTTTAATATTAATAATCTAAATCAAAATTACAATTGTAAACCATATATTTTAAACCCAAATAATCAAAATAATCAAAATAATCAAATAATATATAATTTAAGTAATACAATACCTAATCAACAACCAAACATATATAATTATAATAATAATAATCAAAACATTCAAAAAACTAAAGAACCATCAAATACATTTATCTTATCAAATTTAGGTCCAGATATAAACAATGAAATATTAGAAGATATTTTCAGAGAAAAATGTTTAGAAGCAGAAACAAGTATGCCAGAAGATATAAGATTAATAGAAAGTTTAAATTTAGCATATATAATATTTCCTTCAATATCAGTAGCAATGAAATTATATGAAAAATTAAATGGAAAAATAATAATAAATGGTTCATTATACAATTTATCATATACTCCAAACACACAACAAATAAATAATAACAGAGAAAGTATAACTTATGTTACTCATTTAATTGATAACAATTCATATACAACATCAATGGAAACAACAGTTCATGAAGATTGGTATTGTGAATATTGTGATTGTAAAAATTTTTCAAGAAGAGTTGCTTGTTTTAAATGTAAAAGACCAAAAACATTGAATTGTAGAATTGCTCCTGTAATTAAACAAAAAACTACTATTGTTGGAGAAAATGGGAAAATTCCACCAAGTACTAGTTTAATGGTAAGAGGAGATTCCATTAAAGATTCTAATGAAGGAGAGGTAAGTTTAATTATATTTAATAATATACTATCATACGAAAAAATATATGTATTTTCATATATTCATTGTTTATTAAATATATGATTTTATTTATATTTTTTCATTTGTATGTATATTTGAATTTTTTTTTAGTTACTTGAATTTTTTAGTAAATATGGCCAAGTGAAAGACATTAGAATGGTTAAAGATAGAATATCTTTAAAAGATGAATATAGAGATTATGCTTTTGTTGAATATTTTACTATTGAAGATTCAACAAAGGCTTTGGATGAAATGAAAAATAATCCTTTATTTATTAGAGGATTTCAAATTTTTGGTGCTTATTCAAAAATTAAGAAAGAAGATGATAAAGCTTATCAACAGGTTATTTTTTTGTTGTTTATTTAATATTTTTTATATTAGGCTGTTGACCCTTCTTCAATAAATACTTCAAATTTGACTAATGAAGAAAAGAAAAGATTAGATAACATTGCTCAATTACAGTCAAAAGTTGAGTTAAATCAAAATAAAGGGAGAGAAAAAGAAGAATACGAAAATTTAATTAAGAAACAAAATGAATTTAATAATAAGACTATTAAAAAAGATAGTAATATTAAAAGGGAAATTACAACTAGAGAAAAAGCTGAAATGGAGATGAAAAAATGGGCAAAAACTGCTAAAAATAAACCAAACAATTTAAATAAAACTAGTATTAATATTAAAAGAGATATTAAACCTTATCAATTTGAAAGTAATGAAAATGAAATGGATAAATATGATAATGTTGTTTCAATGGATATGATGGACGATAATAAGGGTAAAAAAATAAATAATTATAATATTTTTTAGAAAAAAAAAAATCAAAGGATTCAAAAGAGAATAATGAAATAATAAATTCAAATGTTAATCAAAATACTAATGATAATAATAAAAATTATATTTGTTTATTATGTCAAAGGAAATTTGCTAATGAAGAAAAATTAAAAATTCATGAGCAAATGAGTCAAATTCATAAAGAAAATTTATTGAAACAAAAAAATATTGAAGAAAATAATTAATAAAATTAAATAAGTTTTTATTCTAAAATTTTAAAATTTAATTTCGAATTATTAATTTTTATTTATAAATAGAAATAATTTTTATGGGAAATTTTTTATCTTTTTAAGATAAATTTTTGCTTTTTTTATGTAACAATAATTAATAATTTATGATAATATATAAATATCATACAATTTTATTAATAGAATATGAATAATTTTTATAAGTAAAAAACAATAATTTATAAAAATGAATAATAATGGCCTTGCGATTTATTTAATATTCCTTTTAATGCCAATAATTGAATTAAAATTTAATTATAATGAAACTGATTTTCCTGAATATCATGAAAAAAGAATAAAATTTGATATTTGCTGTATATTTTTATCTTTAGTACCATTTTTATTAATAATATCTATTTTATGTGGTCCTTGCTGTTTTTGTCTTTATATTATATTTTTAATTATTTTCTCATTTGCTGCAATATATTATGCATTTAGTACATTTTATTTATATTTTGCTTATGACGGGAGCAAAAGAATAAAAAGTAGAGCTATACGTATTTTGTTCTGGATTTCCTTTATAAACTTCCTTATAAATCTATTTACAAATTGTTGCTGTTCTCCATCTACTTATGAAAATAATAAAGAATCTAGGGATATAGAAATGGAAGAACAAAAAGTTCCTTTAATATCCAATTCAGTAAATTAAACTAATTAATAAATCTTTTTATTTAAAAATAATTATTTAAAAATTTGTTAAAATTTTTTTAATAAATTTTTTATTGTTTTTTGGGAGAGAATTGGGATAGGGGATATTATAATAATCAATTAAATTGTAAATAAAAAAAAATTAATAAATCAGAAAAAAACCGCCTAAAACCCCCTAAAACTAACTATCCCAAATATCAGAAGAGTCCAAAAATAAATAAAAAAATGCTTAAAAAGAAAAATTAAAAATCTTCATCATCAGAACATGAAACAAATTCAAAAGATCAGAAAAAACAAAAAAATCCAAATATTATTAAAAGATTAATAGCAGAAAATTTTTTAACATAAAGATGTCCCCAAATATGTTTATATTTTCCAAAAACAAAAACAAAAAATTTCAAAAATATTAATTATTCAAATACTTCTTTATATTTCTCATTTTTAAACACATAGATTTTTCCCTTTAATAGTTAATAACCTAATATCAAAATAATTTATTTTTTCATTTACTTTTAAAATTGTTTCCATTTAGTGAAGTATATTTTTCTTTAATACCTTCAATATAATTTCCAATATAAATTCTAACAATATTGGAAATAATAATTTCCTTCTTCATTCATTTACTGTATTAAAAAGTTACTTCATAATCGAAATTTTATAAATTAATTTTATTTAATATTGAATAAAAAAAAATAAATATTTTTCATAAAAATTAAATAAGCTAAAATTAAAGAACAAAAAATGGGTCAAGATCAAAAATCACAAATTCATCAAATTAGCAGTATTCCAATCACTAAAAACTTATTCGAATTTCTCTATATAATAGGAAGAGGTGGTTTTGGAAAAGTATGGAAAGTTCTTTATAAAAAAACCCAAAATAAATATGCTTTAAAAGAAATGTCAAAAGTGAAAATAATAGATAGAAAAAGTGAAAAGAGTATAAAAAACGAAAAAGACTTTTTAACCCAATTAAATTACCCATTTCTAGTTAATATGATATGTTCCTTCCAAGATACAGATAATTTATATTTAGTAATGGATTTATTCCAAGGAGGAGATTTACGATATCATTTATGTTTAAAAAAAAAATTTACAGAAATAGAAACCAAATTTTTCATATCATGTCTCCTTTTATCTCTCAAATATATCCATTCTAAAAATATAATCCACAGAGATATTAAACCAGAAAATTTAGTATTAGACTCATCAGGTTACTTAGCCTTAACAGACTTTGGTGTAGCCTCTCGTAAAACTAGAGACAACTCGAGCGAGACCTCGGGTACTCCTGGTTATATGGCACCTGAAGTGTTATGTGGTCAGAACCACAGTTTCCCAGTAGACTTCTTCGCTATAGGAATCATCTGTTATGAGTTCATGACTGGGAAGAGACCTTATTTAGGAAGGAATAGGAAAGAAATAAAAGAAGCTGTCTTTTCCAAACAAGCTCATATTCATAGGAAAGATGCTATTGAACTAGGATGGTCTATTGAAAGCTGTGATTTTATTAATAGAATGATGATGAGGAAACCAGGGAAGAGATTAGGATATAATGGAATTTTTGAAGTCATAAAACATAAATGGTTTGAAGGGGTCTTTTGGAATGAGATTGAAGAAAAGAAAATAAAAGCTCCTTTTATTCCAAGAAATGGAGATAATTTTGATAGGAGATATTGTGAAAAAGTTGATAAGATTGATACTTGTACTAGAGAAAGGTATTTGGGTTATAAAGAGAAAGAAATGTATAAAGAAATTTTTCTTAATTATACTTTTGTTAGAGAAGATTTGTTACCTGATAATTATTTTGATGATAATAAAGGAAAGAAAAATAGAAATTCCAATTGTAATAACGTGACTGGGGATAATACTACTTTATCTACAAAAAGTACTGGGTATAATACTGGTTTGAAAGGGAAAAATTCGGAAGAAAGTTGCTTTAACTATATTCCTATTGTAAATTATTTAAATTCAAGGAAAAAAATATCAAATAATGTTAATTATAATAATAGTAATATCCCTAATTCTTCACATTATGAAATTTTATATAAAGAAAACCAAGAAAAGAATAGTAAAGATAATATTATTTATTCACGACCACATAATTTACATCATTCTAAAAGCTTATGTTATAATAATAATAGTTCAAGAGATAATATTGTAAATAAAAATAATTCAAAATTAATTGATAATTGTAAAACAAAATTACAATCTCCAATTTATTCTTATAGTAGACCAATTAGTAAAATTGCAAGTTATAATTCTTCGGCTAATTTTAATGAAAATTATAAAAATGTAATTAAAAAAGCAATTTATTCATATAATAATAGTAATTTTCAAAAGTCTTTAGTTGATAAAAATATTTCTATCAATTCTACAAGAAATAAAAATAATTCTTCAATAACTGATAATAAATTTGAAATACCATCATCTAGATATTCAAAAATAAATTTAAAAGAAAAAAAAATACCATTCTTAACTAAAAATCCATCAATGAAATTATTTCAATTTAATTCTTCATATTTAAGGAATATAAGAGATGAAAACAATTTTAAAAATAGAAGTAGAATTGGAAGTACAGGACATATAAATTTTGATATTAATATAAGTCGAGAAAGACCTTTTTCAGGAATTCCTTCTTATAGAAATATAAATGGTGTATCACCGCATTAAAAATTAATTTTTTATATTATATTTGTATTATACAATAATTAATATTAAAAAAATAATTAAAGTAGATTATATTTAATTTTTTAAATCTGTTATATACAATATCATTATAGTACCTTTTCTAATTTGTAATATTTTATTTTGTGTAAAAGTATTCACACATCCAACATATATGCATTCATTTGTTATTTCCGATGATTCATTTATTATTTGTAAGTTTAAATTAAAAATTCTGTTTTTTTTAATTATACCAATTTTTTCAGCTTTCATTTTAATTTTATAAAAAACAAGTTCAGATATATCATATTTTACTTCTTTTAATAAAAAATAATTACCAAAAGTTCTTTTAATATAAAAGAGCATTTGTGAATTTCTTATTAAATTATTTTCATTATTCCATCTTAAAATCATATTTTCAATTTCACAATCTCTCATTCCATCATATCTAATTTCACTTTTAAAAACTCCTTTTTCATATAAATATTTAGGAGCAGCAAAGATTTTAATATCTAAAAATTTAATATCATAAATAAAATTATTTCCTTCAATTAAATCTATTTTAATAGTAATATGATCTTTTTCAGTATAATTTTGAACAGGAGAAGAATAAACAAGTCTTCTTTGAGAATATTTTCTTTCATCCATTTCAGAACAAATCCAAATTGGATAATATTTATTTTTTCTTAAATCAAATTTATATATTTGATAATATAAACTATCTTTTTTTCTACTTTGAGAATATTTAAATGAATATGATATTTCGTATGATATTTCTTCATACTTTAATAAATAAGGAGTTTCTTTGATTTGGCATTTTAAAAACACACTAAAAATTGGAATTTTTTTTTTGTTTAACATTATTGTTTCACTTTGAATAAATTTAAAACTTTCAAATTGTAAAATTTCTTTATATTTGCTTTTAAAATTATCTATAATATATGAAAATTTCCCTTTCAAAGTTAAATTAAAAACATTTTTTAATTGTTTTCCAGAGCACATTATCATTTTATAATTATCATATAAAAAAGAAAAAATATTAAAAATACATTTGTTGTTTAAAGCCAGAAATTTTTTGATAGATAAATTTTCATATCTTAAATTATTTTTTTGAACTTCACTGATAAATTTGAATTTAGAAACTTGATCTTGATGATTTTTTGAAATAACATGTTCATCATCTAATAAACCTAAATCAGAAACATTTGAATGATTATCTATTAATAATTTTTTAAATTTATTATTATTTGTTTTTAAAAAAAGAGAAGAACCATTTCTTTTCATTATTTTATTATTGTTTATATTTGATTCATTAATTATATGATTATGACTTTTGTTATTTTTTTGAATAATATCAAATTTTTCTATTCTTTCGGAATTTTCAACGTTATAATAATCATCATCTATATTATTATTCATATTATTATTATTATTCACATTATTATTAGTATTTTTGTTATTTCTATTATTTATTAATTCATTATTAACTATTGATTCTTCAATTATATCTGTTATTTCACTATATTCTGATTTATTGATTTCTAAAATAATTTTTTCATTTTTATTATTTAAATTTTTCTTTATAGAACAAATAGATAATTGACTTTTTATATCTGAAATATTACTTGAATTTAAGCTGTTGTTGTTTGAATTAGTAAAATTAAATCTTCTTTTTATTCTTTCTTTATCATTTTGGATTTTTTCTTCAAATGATATAATTTGATATTGAGTAGTACGAGAATTACCTGAATTATTTAATGCTTTTTTTGACATTTAAAAATAAATTAGAATTCAAAAAAAAATAAATGATTTTAAAAATCAATATATAAATAAATATATTTTTATTATCATAACAGAAAAGTAAAAAAATATTAATTTTAATTGTCAAAATCATAATCTTCTCCTGAATAATCAATTTTAAAAACTAAGAAAAATCCACTATTATCATTAATAATAGATAATAAAACAGCATCTTTAGGACCATTAATTTTTTCAACAATATCTTTTAAAAAAGCATCAGTTGTAGATTTATCTTTATCAATTTTAACAACTAAAAATTCACTTTCATCATATTCAGGTGTAATTTTATTTCCTTCAAAAATAAAAAAATAACAATAAGGATATTTATTATTTTCTCTAACATTTTCTCGAATAACACTTTTTAAAGTTTTATCCTTATGTTCAGATAATATTCTAGTAATAACTTCTTGATTAATTTTATCATTATAAATTTCGACTGAATATTTAATATCTAAAGTATCAGTAACTTTACTTTTTTTATAAAGAATTTTATAACTTTTACTTTTCATTTGAACACTATTTAAAAAAGAAACTGAAATATTATCATTTTTTGGAGTTTCTTCTTGGTCTGATATTATACCATAAAATCTATATTCTTTTTTAAGTTGACTATTTAAATCATTTAATATTTGTTCTTTAATTTTATCAAAATCACTTGAAACAAAATTTATTGATTCTACTTTATAAATTGCATTATAATCATTTGATTTATATCCTCTTCTGCTGTTATTCATAATATTTTTCATTATATTTGAATTTTCATCTACTTCTTTTTTATATTGTAAAATTATAGTTGTGAGTGAATCATAGTTTAAAAAATTACATATAAAAATATTTTGATAATAAATATTTATTTCATGTTTTGTTTCTACAATTAATAAATTTCTATTAGAAAAAAAACCATCTAAATTTTTAGTACTTGTCAAACAAATTTTAGAAGTTAATATATCATTAGCACAATTATATTCATATAATAAATCTTCTCTTGATAATTTTCCTTTCATAACTTCTTCAATGATATCAACATCTGTTTTTTTTTCTTTAGGATTATCAAAATCAACATCTGTTGCACAGGGACAACTTAATTCATTCCCCATAATTTATAAAAAATAATTTTATTTATCAAAAATCAATAAATAATTTAAAGTATTTCAATAAAATGGAAAAAACATATAAAATACCAATAATACATCAATTGATTTTTTTAGGAGATCCTTCAGTAGGAAAAACATGTACATTAGTAAGATATTTGGATAATGAATATCTAGATGATACTTTAACAACAATTGGAATAGATATAAAGACAAAAGAAGTTACAATTATTGATGATAATGGAGAAGAAAAAAAAATAGAAGTAAAATTTGTTGATACAGCTGGTCAAGAAAGATTTAGAACTATTACTTCAACTTATTATAAACATGCTGATGGTATTATGTTAATGTTTGATGTAACTAATCAAATCACTTATGAAAACATTAATCATTGGGTTGAAGAAATTCACAAAAAATGCAAAAGTAATATTCCTATTATTATTCTAGGAAATAAAATTGATTTAAATAATAGAATTAAAAGTAGAGAAGAATTTGAAGAAGAAATGAAAAAGTATAATTATGATTATTATGAAGTTAGTGCAAAATTAAATATTAATATTAAGGAAACAATAGAAAAAATGTGTTTATTGATGTATAAATTTAAAAGTTCTCAAAATCAAAAATATCAAAAACAAAATCAAAATTCAATATTATTAAATAATGTAAACAATAATCCTAAGCAAAAATGTTGTGATTTATAAATTTATTTTAAATAGTTAATAATTTAATCTTTGTGTGGAGAGATTAATTTTTAATGAATTTATATTAATTATATTGTAATTAGATTTTAGTAAAATTTAAATTATATGCATTAATAAAATTTATTTATTTTCCATCAAATTTATTTTGTCCTTTATATCCTCCTATTTTTTTTAGAATATTATTATTAATATTATCAGGAATTCTAAAATTAGGATCAAAATTAGTCGTATCTTCATTGGTTAAATGAGTGTATTTACTTTGTCCTTTCTTAAATAAATTGCCTCTTCTTTTTTCCATAATTGCAGGACCATTACTTCTATCAATTAAATCTTCCCAAGTTGGTAAATTATAATCTCTATTATATATATGTTCAGAATTGTTATAAGCTTCATCTTGAAAAAATGCTCCTTTATGATAATATTTTTGCAAATATTTAATTTTACTTTTAAAATTTCTTATTGTACTATCTGAACCTAATTTTAAATTTTCTTCTTTTCTTTGTTCATCAGTTAAATTTCTTCTTCTTTCAATTTCTTTTTCTTCTTTTTTTTTCTTTTCTCTTTCTTCAATTTGACGTTTTATTCTTTCTAATTCTCTTATTTTCCATTTTTCATATTCTTCTTGATCGTCTGGATTATCTGTATCATCAGGCATTAAATTTAATAAATCTTCATTTTCATTATTATTTACTTTTTCTTTATTTTTTGATTTTTTATCCTTTTCTAATTTTATTAAATTATTTATATTATCTTCTTTCTTTTTTTTTATTATTTCTTCATTTTCATTTTCTAATTGTTCATTATTATTATTATTTACTTTTTTTATTTCATTTCTTGAATTTGATGAAATAAAAATTGGAATTGATTCTTCTTCTTCTTCATTCTCTTCACTTTCTTCTTCTGAAGATGAATTATTTTCAACATATTTTTTTAATAAATCTTTTTCTCTTTTACTTATAATTTTATTATTTGATTCTTTATTTTCTTTTTCTTTTAATAAATTTTTTTCTTCTTCTTTTTCTTTTTGAATGATATCATTTATATTTATAACTTGCTCTTCATATTCTATTTCATTTTTTAGTTCTTTTTCTTTTGATATATTTTTTATTATTTCATTTATTTTATTTTTAGTTTTTATTTGGGGTTTTTTATTTTCAATTTCCTTTAATTTATTTTTGATTCTTTTTATTTCTTCATCATCTTCATCTTCTTCTTCATTTTCATTAATTAAATTTTTATTATTTTTTTCATCTTCTTTTATTATTTCATCATCTGAATCTTCTTCAACATTTTTAGGCCTATATCCTTTCCTTAAAATAGGAACATTTTGGTTTACATTTTTATTTTCTTCTTTTTTTACTTTTAAACCACCATTTGTTGGAAACATTTAATAAATAAATATTATAATATATTTAAAAAAAAAAAAAACTTTCAAAAAATTTTGTTTAAAAAATTAAAAAATCTTAATAACAAAAAAACGATAAGTTTTATGTTTGAAAAATTCGAAAAAAATTTAAATACTTAGTACTAAAAATCTCACTTCATTTTTTTTAGAAAATCTCCAAAACTAATGAGTCTAATCTTATTATCTAAACTTTGTTTTGTTTTTGATTTAGAATGATAATATTTATTTTTTCCAATACTAGTAGATGTAGTTTGATAAGATGATAATTTAGAATGTCTTGAATTATTACTATTAATAGTTGAATTATTTATTGTATTAATTGATATAATTTTTCTCCTATTTGTTCTTAAATTGTTAGTATAAACATCTTTTAATCTCATTGAATTAATTTTACTATGTTTTCTTTTATTATTTCTAGATAAACTATCTTTTTTATAAATTGAATTTGATCTATTTGAATTAATGTAATTTTCATGTGTTTTTACTGTATTTTCTGTGTAATTATTTGATAGAGAATCATATATTTTTATTTCAGGTCTTTTTCTTTCGCTTTTATTAAACATTTTAATTATATCCAATATTAAATGATTTGCATTTGAATTTTTAGAAATTGAATTTTTATTTAATACATATTGATAATTAGAATCGTCATTTTTATTATTATTATTGTTTGATAATTTAATTTTAATAACAACATTATTATGTTTCTTTGGTAAATATTTATTAAATGGCATTCTCATTGAATTAATATTATTAGTATAATTATTAATTTTATTAAAATGATTAGTTAAATGAGATATAGTTGAAAATTGTTGATTTGGAGAAAGAGTTTTTTGTTTATTTGATGTTCCCCTTTTATTATTAAAAGTATTTGGTTCTGTTTTTGAAATTTGGTCTGAAAAACCATTTATATCATTTGTATTATTATTCTCATTATTATAGTCATTTTTATCATTAATTTTTTTTTTATTATTACTTTTTTCATTGTTATTATTTTTAATATCTAAATCAAGAATATCCTCTTCATAAGTTATTTTAATATTTTCATTATTAATTTTATCTTCAGTTGTTTTAAAATTATTTTTTTCTTCTTCTTCTGTTAATTTATTATTTCTATTTTTATTTTTTTCTTTTTCATTAGGGTTTGTTTTTGAAATTTCTTTGTTTTTAGTATTACTTTCTTTCTCATCATCATCACTATTGTTTGGTAAATAATTATATTCTTTTTCTCCTCCTAAATGTTTAGGTAATTTTTTAAAAGAAAAAGTTTGGTGAAAAATTGTTTTTCCTTTTAAAAAAAAAGGATGTCTTTTAATTTCTTTAATCCCAATTCTTTTATCAGGATTAGTAACTAAAATTTTTTTAATTAAATCTTTAGAAATAAGGGAAATATGATGTGGAAATTCCAATTTACATTTTCTAATTTTTTTGAATAAAATTTCATTGTCTTTATCTTCAAAAGGTAAAAAACCACATAACATAGCATATAAAACAATTCCAGAGCTCCAAACATCAATTTTAAATCCATTATATTTTTTTCCAGAAACCATTTCAGGAGAAGCATAACAAGGGCTTCCACAAGGAGTAGATAATAATTTATTTTTATCATAAAAATAATTAGATAAACCAAAATCAATTATTTTTAAAATATGATCTTTAGTTAATAATAAATTTTCTGGTTTTAAATCTCGATGAACCATATTTAAGGAATGAATATATTCTAAACCATTTATTATTTGATAATAGAAAAAAGCACTTTCTTCTTCTGATAATCTTTTTTTCTTAACAATATAATTAAATAATTCTCCTCCTTCACAATATTCCATTACTGTATAATAACTATCATAACTTTCAAATATTTCTGTTACTAAAATTACATTTAAATGATTAAATTTAGTTAACATTTCAAATTCCCTTTTTACTCTTATTTCATCATCTTTTTCTTTTATTTTACTTTTTTCTAAAATTTTTATTGCTACTTTTTCTCTTGTTGGTAAATATATTCCTAATTTGACTTTTCCAAATGTTCCTTGACCTAATGTCTTTTTTATTATATAATTTCCAATTTTGAAATCTTTTTCTTTCTCCTTTTCTTTCTCCTTTTCTTTATCTTTTTCTTTATCTTTTTCTTTCTCTTTTTCAGAATTTGAACTCATTTTTTTAAAATTAAATAAAAATCAATTTAATTTAATTTATAAATTTTTTAAAAAAAATGTGTTTTTAATATTTTCTTAAAAATTAATTACTTTTCTTTTTGTTCTTCTATTTTTTTATTTTCTGAAGATTTTTCTTCTTTTAAATCTTTAATTTGTTCATATAAATCATTTATTTGTTTTTCATTAAATTTATATTTTTCTATAAAATAATTGAAAACACTCAAAATTTTTTCTTTATTTTTTAATATATCTTTTAAATTTGTAGAAAAAGAAATAACTATAAAAAATTCCATTCCTATCATATTATTCTCTTCAATTTCTTTTTCAATAAAATCAATCCATGGTTGTATATTTTGATTAATTACTGAATTTAAATCAATTAAATTGGCAATAAATATTTTGTTATTGTTAATTAAAGTATAAAAACTATGACTTAGTAAAATTGCATATTTTATATTTCCATGATCTTTAGTATTTCCAATATCTATATTTTCAAATAATATTTTAAATATATCACAAATATTTTTGAATGAAGTTGGATCTTGAAATAAATTTGAATTTGCTCTTTTTTGATTGAGACATAAAAGAAATTTATCCCTATATCTTTTTTCTTTGAAATAGACTCTTAAAGAGTCCGATTCTTCTTTTGAAAAAGTATGACAGTAATAAATTATATGATTTATAATATTTGAAAAAGTAGTAAATTTACCTAATGAATCATTGTCAAAAATTTCTTCACTGATTAAATAAAATTCTTGACTTAATTTTTTGATAACATTAAAATAAACTTTTTTATCATTATTAGAAGAAGAAAAAATATATGAATAAGATAAAGGAACATAAGGTATAATTTCATAATCTTTATTAATATTATCATTATTAATTAAAGGAACATCTAATTGTTCATATGCAATTTGTAAATTATTAAAATAATAGTTTTTTGCGGTATTTATAATTACCTTTTCATTTTCTTGAATTTTATCAAATGTAGAAAAAAGATTATATAAAATTTGGACTTCAAATGAATTAAATTCTCTATAATTCAAAATAAAATTATTTAATTTTTTATAATAGTTATCTCTTAACAAAGTTATATTTTCTATATTATCTGAATATTCTTTTTCAGTTTCTTTTGTTTTTTTAATATTTTCTTTTACTACATTCAATAATATATCATCAGTTTGGTTCTTATTATTAATTTCCTCATAAGCTATTAACGAATTTTCTGTAATTTCCATTCTTTCATAATAATTTGATTTTATTTTATTTATTTTCTCTAAACATTTAATTATATTTTCTTTCTCATCACCTAATTCTTTTATCACTGAAATATTTTGATTTTTAATATTTTTTTGAAGTTTTGCAATATTTTCTTTAATTGAATTTATATTCTCATCAAAATTTTTAATTTTTTTTTCAAAAATATGATTTATATATATTAGATATGATGAAATGTACCCTTTAGACAGCTCTACTCCTGTTATTTTAATATAAGTTATTATATTATTCTTAATTGTTTCTCTAACTTCGTTCATTAAATTAAGATATTTATTGTGAAAATTAAGAATTTCTTTGAAAATGATTTTACATAATTCTAATCTTAAACTGAAATTTTCCATATATTTATTAATATATATTAATAATTAGAATTATGAGAATATATATTTTAATTTTATTGTTTTTAATCTTTTAATTTCATGGGAACATTATTTTGAAATCAATATTTACAAAAAGAAAATTATTTCTATTTATCATTAATACTCTATTATTAATTCCTCCGAAAAATTTCACCTATGTTAGAAAACTTCAAAAACTATTTAGTTTCTTAATTATCAGTGTCAAAAATAATTCCTAATTACTCATAATTTATATTATTATATAATTAAAAATATTTTCAGCAGAAAACCCAGGTAAATATATACATCCCAATTTTTATTAAATTTAAGTGAATAAATATGAATAATTTTATATGAATTAAAATTATTTATTATTTTGGAAATCATTTAGGTATAGATTTGTAGATAAATAAAACATAATAAAAAACTTCCTTAATTATAAGAACAAATATTAATCTTATTTTTATAAAACTTCATAAACTCCTAAATAACTAATTAAAGGATAACAGCGTTCTGTATTTTGTAAATACCTAAACAAGAAAAAAATTTTCTTCTAAAATAAGAATACTTTGATAGTGATTTGTTGATATAAATAATTTAATTAATAATAGAATAAAAACATTCTATCAACTTTCTTCCTATAAAACTTATTTTTATTTTTTTAGATGAATTTGACATTGATTTAATTGTGGTAATTCATTTTTTTTTTTGACTTTTTTTATTAAATTCACTATTATCATTATTCTTATTATTCTCATTATTTTTACTATTTTTAACAAAAGACAAAATTCAGAAGCAATAATTTTCCCATCTTTATTCTTATCTGAATATTTAATATTTGATTTTTGCTCATCAATTGAATTCAAATCTTTCTAAGAATTTAATCCTGTAATAAATTCATTTAGTGATAAATTACCATCTTATTAGAATCGTATAATTTAAATAACTTTAATTTATCTTTATGTTTTTAGAAATAATCGCTTATTCTTGTTAAAGCTAATTTAAGCGAAGAATTAAATTCTTTTTCAGGAAACATTTTTATTAATTGATCCTTAAAAAATTTATCGATATTTAAATACATTTCATTATTAATACATAATAAAATACCTAATATAGTAATATTATAAATATGTTGAAATAATAAAATAACTTCAGATAAATATAATTTATTTTTTTCATATATTTTTTTCTTATAAACTTTATATGATTTTAAAGGAGAATTATATATTTATTTTTAGGTTGGGGATTGGGGATTGGGGATTGGGGA
>JAEEGL012175632.1_pt1 | contig 18147 bp, 14 predicted proteins | sample 9134231 | NCBI WGS metagenome assembly JAEEGL01 (sample SAMN16246548, study PRJNA631951) | gut metagenome | biome: gut microbiome; feature: rumen; material: fiber-attached | host: Bos | place: Iran: Karaj | collected 2018-10 | reverse complement strand
CGTGAAGTCATCGGGCCCGGCGGAAAGATGATCAACAAGATCATTGCGGAGACCGGCGTTAAGATCGACATCGAGGACGACGGCAGCGTGTTCATTTCCACACCTGACCAGGATGCTGCCGACAAGGCACGCCACATCATCGAAGGCATTGCCAAGGATATTGAAGTCGGCGATGTGTATACCGGTAAGGTCGTCCGCATCATGAACTTCGGCGCTTTCGTTGAACTTGCCCCCGGCAAGGACGGCATGATCCACATCTCCAAGCTGGACACCAAGCGTGTTGAGAAGGTTGAAGACGTTGTCAACATCGGTGATGAACTCGAAGTCAAGGTATGCGAGATCGATGCCCAGGGCCGTATCAATCTGATCCGGAACGACATCGAATACGCCGCCGGAGCAGACGCGCCCCGCCGCGACGGCAACCGCCGTCCTCCCCGCCGCACAAGCAATCACGACTGATAACGGTACGCCTCCGGAGCGCCTGCATAAAGCATTCCGGAGGCGTGCTTTTCTGTGAACGCATATGAATGAGCGAATCGTTTGCCTCGATATCGGGGATGTCCGGATCGGCGTCGCGGTATCGGATCCGACCGGAACCATTGCAACGCCCGTCGAAGTAATCCGGCGGATCGGCTGGGGACCGGATACAAAGAAGATCCGGCAGATCTGCGACCGTTACGGCACTGTCCGGATTCTCTCCGGCCTGCCGCTGAATATGGACGGAACTGAAGGTTTCCAGGCAAAGAAAGTACGTGATTTCTGCGCTCAGCTTGAAAAAGCAGGACTGGAAGTGATCTTTCAGGATGAACGGCTTTCCACGGTATCCGCGGAGGAGGCCCTGATCGAAGGCGGCGTCTCCCGTGACGGACGCAGGCAGGTAGTTGATAAGGTCGCGGCTGCTGTCATTCTCCAGCAGTGGCTTGACACACAACAATCATAAGGAGGTAACACCATGGATAATGAAATGAACAATATGGACGCTTTTGATCCCGAGGATGAAGTCAATGCACTGAGCGAAGGCGATATCATCGAAATGATCGGTGACGACGGCGAGACCGTCTCCTTCATCTTTGTGGACGCGCTTGAGTATGAGGGAGACCTTTACCTTGCGCTGGCAGAACCTGAAGAGGATGACGCCGTATTCTTCCTGAAGGTTGAGCAGGACGAGGACGGCAACGACGTTTACAATGCCCCGGATGAAGCGCTCGAGGATATTCTGTTCAAAAAGTTCACTGAAATGCGTTCCGCTGACGAAAGCGAGCAGTGATCCCATTTCCTGCATGAAAAAAGACTGAAACCAGCCGGTTTCAGTCTTTTTTCTTTACTGCGGAGGCATCGGCTTGATATCGTCCTTTCGCCTGCCGTATTTCCTTTTGTTCTTGTCCGCATACATGGACCGGTCTGCCATCGTCATAAAGATATCGATGTTGTCCTCTTTCTGCGGAACAGCGGCATAAACACCGATGCTTGCGCTGATACTGCAGATCCATGGATCCTCTTCATTAATGCGTTTCAGTTCCTCGTTGACATATGGAATCAGGTTCCTGGCCTCTTCCGGATCATCGACGATCCCATAGGCAAGGAATTCGTCGCCGCTGATATGGACCGGCGTTATTCCGTGCGCTTCCAGGCACTGGAGCGCCCGCCCCATTCTGCAGATCGCCTCGTCCCCTGACAAATGGCCGTATTGGTCATTGATATCTTTCATATGGTCCATATCGGCGCTGAGGAGGGCAAAGATCCTTCCCTCTTCCCTTGCCTGCTCCAGCAGGACAGGCGCGCGTTCCATATATCCCCTGCGGTTCAGCATGCCTGTCATGATATCTTCTATGGCCATCCGTTCGATTGTGGCGGCAGAACGTTTGATATTTGTCTGCAGGTACAGGCTCATGAGCGCCCCGTTCAGGAGCATGAGCACAGGGTACAGCGCGGAACCTGTGCCGTTTCCAAGATCCATGGCCACATATCCGAGGTTCCGGTCACGGTAATACAGCGGGCAGAACACCAGGCAGACAGCGTTTTTACGCATCTCCTGAAGCACCGGCGTCAGGTCAAGCGTCGGCATCATCTGAAAATCATACTGCTTTCCGCTTCTGACACCGTAAAGCAGGAGCATTTCATCCGGATAATCAAGCCCGTCAGACGAGCTTTCCACATCCCTGCAGATGGATGGATCCACGCAAAGATAGAACTCCCGGATATTCCAGTTGTCGACAAAGTCATGGATCTTTTCATGGGCTTCCGCCTCGTCGCCAACACCGGCCATAGTGCCGGAAAACATACTGACGCGTGTAAGGGTAGCTTCCATATTCCATCTTTCGGAGCCGAGAGCGCGCAGTTTTTCGTTGATATGTTCCATGCTCTGCGTACAGCCGCAGCTGTCTCCGAAGATCGGTATGGTGGAAAGGATGACGGTCTTTTCTTCGGGTTCTTTTCCTTCGATCCAGCTGTTCAAAATCTCGATCGCTTTCCTGGCGGACCGGTCAATCGGTCGGCAGATGGTTGTCAGTCCGCGCATGATCGCTTCCCGGAGAGCGTCAAATCCGGTTACAGCGATGTCCTTGGGCACGCGGATCCCGTGCTCGTTCAGACACTCGATGACGCTCAGCGCCATATCATCATTGCCGCACATGATCGCGTCCGGCAGTTCTCCGCCCAGGTCAAGCAGTTTTTCCGCGGCGATCCTGCCGCCGATACGGGTCCACTGGCCGTCAAAGATCATCCTGTCGTCCAGTTCCAGCCCGTGACGTTTCATGACGTTCCTGCAGGCTTCCACGCGTTCCATGGCGACGCTGGAGTTGAGCGGGCCGCTGACGAACGCGATCTTCCGGGCGCTATGTTCCGAAATGAGATGTTCCGTCATCTCCTCCATGCTGATCCGGTCGTTGAACTGGATCGTCACGGCGCCATCCTGCGGGACGTCAATCGAAACATGCGGTTTTCCCTTCAGCGGGGCAAGAACCTCATAGACTTTCCGGAGGGCAATGTCGCTGCCCATGGTGGCCGGAAGGGAGATGATCCCGTCAAAATCATTCAGGTCCGGAAGGTCATAGATCATGCTTTCCCCGACCTCGCTGGTCGAGATGGCAACGTTCATGTGTCCCTGGCTGTTGAAGATGCAGACATCCATGCCGAGCTTCGAACCGGCGGAAGCCAGTCCGGAGGCAAAATCCTGCTGATATTCACGGTCAATACTGGCCATCAGAACAGCGATCTTTTTTCGGAGCATAAATGTTCTGTCCTTCCCGATGAATGTATGTGCTGAACTGTACTTTTATTTATTCTACCATGTGAAATCAATTCCCGCAAGACAGCAGCAAAAAAAGGACCGGATGGTTCCGGTCCTTTACTTTTTTGTTCTTTAAGCCTTCTTGCCAGTGAGCGTGTTGATCCCGAAAAGGGTCAGAAGCATCAGGACGATCGCAATGGGGAGAGCAATAACGGCATTCGGAACAAATCCGGCGATGATATAAGCGACGAACGATACGCCGGCGCAGGTCACCGCGTACGGCAGCTGCGTATTGACGTGATTGACATGGTCGCACTGCGCGCCGGCAGAGGACATGATCGTCGTATCCGAAATCGGAGAGCAGTGGTCGCCGCAGACTGCACCGGCCATGCAGGCGGAGATGCACACGATCGCGAGCGGGTTGCTCATCGGGAATACGCTCTGAACGATCGGGATCAGCATACCGAATGTTCCCCAGCTGGTACCGGTGGCAAAGCTGAGCAGGCACGCGATCGCGAAGATGATCGCGGGCAGGAAGTTCTGGAACATGCCGGCGCTGTTCAGTACAATATCATGCACATAGGTTTTCGCGCCCAGTTCAATCGTGATATCTTTCAGCGTCCAGGCGAAGATGAGGATCAGGATGGCGGGAACCATGGCCTTGAAGCCGTTCGGCAGGCACTCCATGATGTCTTTGAATTTCATCGCCTTGCTGATCAGGTAGTAGACCGCAGTGAATACGATCGCAAAGAAGGAACCGAGCATCAGGCCGATGGAAGCGTCTGATTCGGAGAAAGCAGTCCTGAAGTCCACACCGCTGAAGAAACCGCCCGTATAGAGCATGCCCAGCGTGCAGAAAACGATCAGGACGATTACGGGCAGGAGCAGGTAGAGCAGGCTGCCTTTTTCCTCGGACGTTTCTTCGCTTTCAGCCGTGGCATAGGGATTTTTGCCGGAGAAGAGGTCGCCTTTTTCGACAGCGTTCTTTTCGAAGCGCTTCATGGGACCGTATTCCTTCTTCATCAGGACCATACCGACCATCATGACGATGGTCAGCAGGGCATAGAAGTTGAACGGGATCGCGTCAACAAAGAGTTTGAAGCCGACGCCGTCGTCCGCGAAGGCGGCGACTGCTGCAGCCCAGGAGCTGATCGGCGCGATGATGCATACAGGCGCCGCGGTGGCGTCGATCAGGTACGCCAGTTTTGCCCTGGAGATCTTATGCTTGTCCGTTACAGGCCGCATGACGCTGCCGACCGTGAGGCAGTTGAAATAGTCGTCAATGAAGATCAGGATGCCCAGAACGATCGTGGCAAGCTGTGCGCCTACGCGGGTCCTGATATGCTTTTGGGCCCAGCGTCCGAATGCGGCGCTGCCGCCCGCCTTGTTCATCAGGGCGACCATCATGCCGAGCAAAACCAGGAACACCAGGATACCGATGTTGTAGGCGTCCGTAACGGAAACGATGAATCCGCCCGTAAACAGCCTGTTCATGGAATTCTCCAGATGGAAATTGTTCAGCAGCAGCGCGCCTGCGGCGATACCGATGAACAGTGAGGAATAAACTTCCTTGGTGATCAGGGCCAGAATAATGGCGATGATCGGCGGAACCAGCGCCCAGAAAGTGTTCAGGAACGGGCTGGGTGCTTCAGCAGCTTCCGCGCCTTCCGCTGCTTCTTCCGCGAAACAGGGAATGCATACAGCGGCAACTGCCATCAGCATGCACAGGAGCATGATAAGGACACGCTTGTTTTTCATCTTTTTCCCTCCAAAAATATAAACGTCCCTGTTGGATTCATATGTCATTTTATATGGAAGAGTTATACAGTACAAGTTTTTTTCATGTACAGTTTTGCCTGCCGGCAGGCCGTTGTTTCACGCTTTCTGCGCGGCTTTCCGTTTCCGGTCTTCCCGCCTGAGGATGATCTTTTCCAGCAGGATCGTGAACACGCCGACTATCAGGTACAGGTAATAGGTAAAGAAGCGCCAGATCAGCAGGGCCAGACCGATGGTACCGTTTCTGAAGATATCGCGGAAATAGAGCAGGAAACCGCCTTCCTGTGCGCCGCTGGCGCCGGGAAGCGGTGTATAGCTGGCGCTGACAAACAGCAGGCAGCTGATTGTCAGCACATGGTACCAGGGCGTTCCGGACATGCCGAACGCATAATAGACAAATACAGTTGTTCCGAAGAGCGCGAGCAGTCCGATGGTGGAACAGGCAAACTGCAGCAGGATCTGCCCCGGTGAATGCATCAGGTCAAGCAGCGCAGTATGATAGGTATCCAGTACTTCCGTAACCTTTGAGACAGCAGCTTCCCTGTTCCGGATCAGATGGAGCCTGTCGAGGCACTTGATCAGCATTTCCGCCAGTTTTTGCACCCAGTTCCGTTTGAAAGCAGCCAGCAGGACCAGCGGAACCGCAGCAAAATTGATCAGCCAGCCGATACGGACAAGCCAGATGGCTCCCGCCAGCTGGCGGTGGACAAAGTCCCTGTTGAGGAAATAAAGCACCAGCGCGATCAGCGAAGTCATCGTCTGGTTGGTAATAAAGCGGATCGTCACAGCCATAGTGCCGTATCCGACAGGGATACCGGCCTTTCTCATGGAATTGACCTGCATCGGCTGTCCTCCGGCGGAGCTGGGCGTGATATTGCAGTAATAGAAACCGATCAGGGCAACGTTTACCGCCCGGCCGACGCTGATTTTGAACCCCTGTCCGCGGAGATAGAACCAGTAATTCATACCGTCGCATACGGTATAGATCAGCCAGCAGCCGAAAATCCCGGCCAGCCAGAACAGATTCATCTGTTTGATCGCGTCCCAGGCGTTGGTCAGGTCTTCATTGCTGAACGCGATGAAAAACACGGCGGTTATGGAAAGAGCGATGAACAGAAAACTCAGGAATTTCTTGAGTCCGGAACTCATACGCCCCTCCTTTCACCGCATCTTATGCGAATTCAGTGTATCTGATATATTTTATCTTATTCTGCCGTTTCTGTCCAGCTTTCGGGCCTGCGGAAGCGGAACGCGCTGAAATCAAACGAACTGCCCGGAAGGAAAACAAACGACACGGTACACACTCCCGCGGGCACCTTCAGCCGGAAGTGCTGCGCAGATGCTTTGCCGCCCTCAAACTCCGCCGCGGACACCGTTTCTTCCCCGCTTCCGTTCCTGATCCGGATACTGACCGTGTTCGCAGGCAGCGATGTGCTTCCTTCAATCTCCAGATCAACTTCGCCCGCGTCCGCGAAATCCATTTCCGTCCACGACAGCGTAACATTGTTGCCGATTTCATTTACGCATGTGCCTTCCCTGCGGAAAGAATCACCGTAGATTGCGTCGGCACTCCCTGCCGTGTGGCGGATGTATGCATTCTGCTGTTTTTCAAACCGGAAACCTTTCATATGAACCTTGTCACGCATCCTGAAATACAGAGACTGTATACCGGTCAGACGTTCAGGAAGGATCCATGTTTCAGGCTGATATACATTCCAGATACTTGGCTTTTTGTATCGCAGCACATCAATCCTTCTCGGCTGTCCGTTCCCCCGGGCAGCCAGAAGTTCCATTTCATATTCATCGCCGTTCAGCGCGAAGATATCCACGGTGACTGTATCCGATCCCGTTTTTCCGAAATCCACACAGCTGAATCCGGCCATGCTCTCTCCGTCCCTTTGGAAAGCGATCCCTTTCTCATTTCCGGCGCCGATCTCTCCCTCATGCTGATCATACAGCCCGGCTGAAATATAGGAATAGGGATCCAGGGCGGGCGTACCGAGCCCTGAAGCGGTAAATTCGATCTGGCTGATGAATGTGCAGCTGTCTCCTTCCGTGCACAGCGCGCGCAGATAATACATCCCGTCTCCCCGTGCGCGGACAGTGACAATTCCTTCTTCCCGGATCACCTGGACATACGGTGACTCGATCCCCGCCGCGTTTGTGACCTGCCAGGTGATCTGTGCAGGAGCCGCGTTTGCCGGGAGAACGGTAAACCTGAACCGGCATTCCGGATTCTCCGCATCCAGGGCAGTGGATCCCAGCGGTTCAATATGGATTTTTCGCGCGTGGACCGTTTCGGGAAGATCCCGGTTGTAAACCTGCTGCAGGAACGATACGCCCGGTTTCTCCGGCATTTTGCGGACCGGAATAGTAAGGCTTGCCTTTTTTCCGTCGGCTGTTTTTACAGATACCACTGCGTCCTTGTGCTGCCCGTTTGACGCGATGATCAGCAGAAGTTTTCCGGAAAACAGCCTTCTGCAGTCTGATTTATATCCGTCCGGATCCGTGGAGTCCCCGTTGTCCGTTCCGATCAGCCGTCCCCCGCCGGACACGGTGATCTTTATCCTGTCCCTGGCGTTCTCAACAGGACGGTGTTCCCGGTCCTCAGCGGAAATCGTGACAAAGGCCAGGTCCCATCCGTCTGAGAGCAGGAACGGATCTTCACAGGTCAGGGAGAGACTTTCCGTATCCCCGAAGGAAAAGCGCCTGTCCTCACAGATCAGGGAACCGTCCTTGTCATATCCCGCGGCATACAGTTCTCCCGGACGGAAAGGGATTTTCCATACGGGTACGCCGCTGTCCGGATCATAAAGATCTGATTTTTTCCTTCCGAGGGATTCACCGTTCAGGAACAGTTCCGCCTCGCAGCAGTTTGTGATAACGGGTATATCGATCATCTGTCCCGGATTCCAGTCCCAGCTCACTCCGATATGGATCATCTTTTCCGCTTTCCAGTAGCTTTGGAACAGATAATAAGGATCTTTCGGGAAGCAGGCGGTATCCGCCTGGCCGAAATAGCAGGACCTGGTATGGTAAGGGGTCGGTTCACCGATATAATCGATCCCGCTCCAGATGAACTGGCCCATACTGAAAGTCTGCAGGGAATCCTCGGCAAGAATCCTTTTCAGGCTTTCCGCGCCCCAGCTTGTATTGCTGTTGCCGAGCGCGGAACATTGCCTGTCCGCGTCACTCATGATGCTCTGCTCAATCGGGAAATGATAGATTCCCCTGCTGGAAAGCACGCTGGCGGTCTCACTGCCGTAGATCACCCACAACGGATGCGCGGCATGGTGTTTGTCATACAGTTTTTCGCCGTAATTATACCCGACTGCGTCCACATATTCCGCGCAGCGCTGCCCGCCTTCCCACGGCATATAATTGCATCCGAAAGTGGTATAGGCATGCCGTTCCGGATCATGGGACCGTACCTGTTCCGTCAGCATCCTGGTAACTTCCGTTCCCCTGATATCAGCGTGGATATCATAGATTTCATTCCCGACAGACCACATGATCACGCAGGGATGGAGGCGGTCTCTCCGGACCCAGGACGCGATATCCCGCTCTTCCCATTGCGGGAAGAACCTGGCGTAGTCGTATTCTGTTTTCGGCCTTTCCCACATGTCGAACGCTTCGTCGACCACGAGGATTCCCATTTCGTCGCAAAGGTCCAGGAACGCCGACGCAGGCGGATTATGGCTGGTCCGCACGGCGTTGGCGCCCATCTGCTTCATCAGTCTCAGCTGTCGTTCCGCCGCTTTCCTGTGGAATGCCGCGCCGAGGGCGCCCAGATCGTGATGCAGGCAGATGCCTTTCAGTTTCAGGTTCTTTCCGTTCAGCTGAAAGCCGCGGTCCGGATCCAGCAAAACAGACCGAAGTCCAATCCTGCAAACCTCCGTATGGTGTCCGTAACTGACCGTCAGCGTGTAAAGATACGGATCTTCCGGGGACCAGGTGTGTCCGTCCCCGACATTCAGCGCCGCCTGTGCTTTACCACCCGAACAGGTTCCTGCTGATGTGGAGGCAATGCGTCCGTCAGCATCCGTCAGCACACAAGAAAATGGCTGTTCCGCACGGCCCGCAATCTCGGCTGATACGTCCAGCACCCATGAACCTTCGTTTTCTTTTTCAGCAACATAAAGGCTGTCCGGGACAATATGATCCTCCGGCAGAGTCACCAGGTACACGTCCCGGAAAATCCCGCTGCCGGAATACCATCTGGAATTGGGCCCCCGGTGCCTGATATGGACGGTCAGAACGTTTTCGCCTTCCTGCAGCCGGCCTGTCAGGGGCACATCAAAGGCGGTATATCCGTACGGATGGGTACAGATCACCTTCCCGTTCAGCAGGACGTCGCAGTCCATATAAACCCCGTCAAAGCGGACCATTACGACTGGATCGTGATCTGCCGGCAGTTCGATTGTCCTCCGGTACCATGCGTCGGCCGACTCATAAAGATCCATTTCCTGCCAGATCAGCCAGTCGTGCGGCAGGTCCACGGGCTGAGAATCCGCTTTTTCAGCGTCGTCAATCGTGCTGCCGGAAGAAAGTTTTACAAAAGCCCATCCGTCATTGATCAGTATCTGCATGTTTTCCCCTGCCTGTTGCTTAGATTTTTATTCCATTTTCAGGCTTCTGTTCATCAGTTCCCTGACGACGTCAGAAGGCAGCGCATGATCATAAACCACAGCGCGTACAGCGCTGATCAGCGGCATATCCATTCCGAACTTTTCGCACAGTGCCACAGCGGCAGGCAGCGCGTTCATCCCCTCAACGACCATGCCGATTTCCCGGACGGCCTCCTCAACGGTCTTTCCCTGGCCGATCATGAAACCGGCGCGGTTGTTCCTGGAATGGCGGCTGGTCGCTGTAACGATGAGGTCTCCGATCCCCGCAAGCCCGAAAAATGTTTTCTCCCTGCATCCCATCGCAAGGCCCAGGCGGCGGATCTCTTCCATTCCCCGGGTAATCATCGCCGCACAGGTGTTGTCTCCGTATCCGAGGCCTCTGGCGATGCCCACCGCAAGCGCCTCCACATTTTTCAGCGCTCCGCAGATCTGCACGCCCTTCGCGTCAGGGTTTACATACGGACGGATACAGGTTCCGTCAAACAGCTGCTGGACCTTCCTGGCCACTTCCAGGTCCTCACAGGCGCAGACGATCAGTGTCGGAAGATCCCGGGCCACTTCTTCCGCGTGCGTGGGTCCGCTCAGCGCCACTGTTGTGTTTGTTTTTCCTTCTTTTGCCAGCTCGTCGGCAATTACTTCGGTAAGCGTCATCAGCGTGGAGCTCTCGATTCCTTTCGCCGCGCTGATCAGGATCGTATGATTCTCCAGACACGGCGCGAAATCTTTTGCTGTTTCCCTTGTATAGACGGAAGGGACAGCCATGATCAGATAATCCGCCCCGGATGCGGCTTCCCTGATGTCTGACGTAAACAGGATCGTTTCAGGGATCACGGATCCCGGAAGATTCGGGTGCGTCCTGTTTGCCGAAAGCTGTTCCGCCTCTTCCCGGAACCGGCTCCAGATACAGACCTTCAATCCTTTCAGCGCAAGGATCCTTCCGAGTGCCGTCCCCCAGGTTCCGGCACCGGCAACGGTGATTTTCATGGTTCAGTTTCCCTTCTTCTTTTCCTGTTTTCCCTGTTCAGCCTTGTATTCGAGGTGGAGTTCGTTCGTCGAAGCGTAATTTCCCTGGATATTCAGCTGGTATTTAAGGTGGATGTTTCCCTCGGAACGGCCGAATCTGCAGGCGGCCTCCTTTGTGAAAACCGCCATATCCATTTCCCCGTAAGGGGTATGGTAAACGCCCTCAAACCGCTGTCCTTTCGCAAAGACCATGGTATTGGCAAACTCACCCTTCCGCTCCATGGTGATCTTTCCGTCGTGCAGCGAGAGGGAGATGTCTGATTTTGTGATCTCGCCCGTTTCTTCATCCTGCTGTGATTCCACATACTGCAGCAGCGCCTCATCCGGATTTGAATAGCTCAGTTTCCCGACAGTCATGAACTGGATGGGATAATCGGGCATATGGTCATACCTGGCAATTGCCAGGAGATTGATAAACACAGGCGTATGGCTGTTCACCCTGTCCGGACTCCTTTCACATGATACAGTAAGTGTACATCCTAAACAGGTCCTTTGCAAGCCGTAAACCGATCTGTCCGCGCGCTGCCGCTTCTTGCGTTTTCTGGCCTCCGGCTGTATCATGCTTGTATCAGAAACATCGGAGGGAAATATGATTCTGGAAGCATATGCGAAGATCAACTGGTCTCTCGATATCACAGGTGTGCGCGAGGACGGTTATCATCTGATGGATATGATCATGCAGCCCGTCTCCCTGTCTGACGAGATCACGCTGACCCCTGCCGCTTCCCTCAGTATTACGACAGGGGGATGGCCTCCCTCCCGCGCAGACGAAACAAACCTCGCGTACCGCGCGGCGCTTGCGCTGAAAAATGAAACCGGCTATGCCGGCGGCGTTCGGATCCATGTCGAAAAGCATATCCCGATCGGAGCCGGAATGGGCGGGGGCAGCACAGACGCGGCCGCGGTACTCATCGGACTGAACAGGCTCTGGAACACAGGACTTTCCCCCTCTGTCCTGGAGCGTATCGGACTTTCGCTTGGCGCTGATGTTCCTTTCTTTATCCGCGGCGGACTGACGCGGACACGCGGGATCGGTGAAGAACTTGAAAACCATGAATGCAAATACAATTACTGGCTGGTTGTGATCCAGCCCTGTCCCGGCCTGAGCACCGCTCAGGTTTTCAGCTTCTGGCACAGGAACGGGCCGGCCTGCCGTCCTGATACGGAAAAAGCACTCCACGCGCTGGAGTCCGGCAGCCTGTCTGCGCTCTGCGGGCATCTTGGAAATGTGCTCCAGCCCGTATCTGAATCGCTCCGTTCCGAGATCGGCACAGCCTGCGGGGCGCTTTCCGCCCAGGGCGCGGTATTCTCGGGCATGACCGGCAGCGGAAGCGCTGTTTTCGGTGTTTTCCGTTCCTCCGCGGCCGCCCAGGCTGCTTACCGGAAGCTGTCTCCGGATTACCGGACGATCTTCCTTTGCCACACACAGCACGACAGCGTGCGGATGATGTCCGAATAAGGAGAGTCTTTTCATGAAAAAAACACTTGGATGCCTGCGCCGGGCAGACCAGGATTTTCACCTGATTGAATCCGGTGACCGGATCGCCGTCGGCGTTTCAGGCGGCAAGGATTCTCTGCTGCTGCTTCACGCGCTGAGCCTGTACCGGAAGTTTTCCCGCAAGGACTTTTCGCTTCTGGCCATCACGGTAACGATGGGCATGGAACCCTTCGACCTTACCGGCATCAGCGCGCTCTGCGAAACACTCGGGATCGAATACTGCGTAAAGGAAACAGAGATCGGAAAGATCATTTTTGATTACCGCAAAGAAAAGAACCCCTGTGCCCTCTGCGCAAAAATGCGGAGGGCTGTGCTGGCAAACACCTGTGTGGAAAAAGGATATAACAAGCTGGCGCTCGGGCATCACCGTGAAGATGTGATCGAAACACTGCTGATGTCCTTGTTCTATGAAGGCCGTTTCCATACGTTCCATCCGAAAACCGCCATGAGCCGGACCGGGATCACCGTGATCCGTCCGCTGGTTTATCTGCCGGAAAGCCATGTAAAACATATGGAACGGGTGCTGGCACTACCGGTTGTCAAGTCTCCCTGCCCTGCCAACGGCGAAACGCGCCGTGCCGAAATGAAGGAACTGATGCGCCGCCTTCGCCGGATCTATCCGGACGCTAACGAGCGTTTCCTGCATGCCCTTCAGCAGGACCGGTACGATCTCTGGCAGAAAGAGGAAATACCTGCTTCCGACTGCCCGGAAGAGATGAATTCTTAGCGTTTTTTAATCGGTTTTTCCTTTCTTTTACATCTTTGATGTGATATAATCTCTTCTGATATTCAGGCAAGGAGACAGAGACGTACGTGAGTAGGAAGAATCCCAACAGCAATAAAAAGTCCGGCGGCGCCGGGTTTATCATTACATTGCTCATCCTGTCTTCCCTCAGCGGTTTTTCTTTCGGCGGAATCATCGCCGGAGTACTGCTCGGATTGGGAATCGGTAAGATCACCAGCATTATGGGAAGCGGACTGGACACGACCACGCACAACCGCCGTGACCGTGAACGGCAGGCCGTTGAAGAAGAAAACGCGCGCAGGCAGGCGGAAGAGCGCACACGTCAGCTTGCCGCCGAAGCGGAAGCAAAAAAGCAGGAAGACGCGAACAGGATTCCCCTGACCGGTGACAAGATCGCTGACCAGGTGATCACCACAGGCCAGGATATGCTCGCCACCATCAGGAAAGAGAACGCGGCGATCCCGGATCAGGAGCTCTCCGAGCAGATGGATAACCTCAGCATCAAATGCGAACAGATCTTCCGTACCGTATCGGAGTCGCCTTCCAAAGCGCCCCAGGTCCGCAAGTTCATGAATTACTATCTCCCCACCACGCTGAAAATGCTTGCCAACTACCGTACCATGCAGCAGCGCGGCGTTTCCTACGGTGAGATGAAAGAAGCCCGTGACACGACGGTACACGGCATGAACCTGATCCTTACCGCCTGCCAGAAGCAGATCGACAACCTGCACCGCGACAACATGCTTGATATCTCCACGGATATCGCTGTGCTTGAACAGATGCTGAAGCGTGACGGTTACACAGACAACGAGATCATTGAAAACGCGCGCACCGCGGCGGAAGCCCAGATGAGATATTCCTCCGCGCCGGTCATGAATTTCCCCATTGAACCTGACCAGGATGATGCAGCTTCCGGTTCCGCATCTGCATTCGGGCAGGAATGAACATAAATGCCTAAACGTTTAAAAGGAGGAGAAAACAATGTCCGAATCCAATCCCATGCCTCAGCTTTCCCTGGCTCCAAGCGCTCCTGTTCCGGAAACGGAAGCCGCTCCTGCCGACAGCATCCAGCAGAACGCTGCCCCGGTCGTTGAGGAACAGGCTCCCGGCCTGGATGAAAGCCAGCTGACAGAAGCCGAAAAGAAAGCGATTGAAGAGTTCATCGCCAAGGTGGATGTCACCAATCCCGACCATGTCCTCCTCTTTGGCGCAGACGCCCAGAAAAGGATTGCCGATTTCTCGCAGACAGCCCTGGATGCCGTCAAGACGCAGGAAACCGGCGAAGTCGGAAACATGCTTGTCAACCTCGTTGCGGAGCTGAAAGGATTCAAGAAGGATACGGAAGAACCCAAGGGGATCGCAAAGCTTTTCGGCAAGGCAGAGGACAAGATCGTCCGAATGAAGGCCCGTTACAACAAGGTTTCCGTCAATGTCGAGAGCATTGCTTCCTCACTTGAGGGCTACCAGGCGCAGCTGCTGAAGGACGTCGCGATGTTCGACCGCCTGTATGACCAGAACAGCGATTATTTCCATCAGCTGACCCTCTATATCATTGCCGGCGACAAAAAGCTCAGGCAGATCCGGGAAAACGAACTGAAAGAACTGATGGATAAGGCCAAGGCAAGCGGAGACGCCATGGATGCCCAGAAGGCCAACGACCTGGCTGCCCAGTGCGACCGGTTTGAAAAGAAATTGTACGACCTGAAACTGACCCGTCAGGTTGCTATCCAGATGGCACCGCAGATCCGGCTGCTTCAGAACAACGACAGCCTGCTTGTCGAGCGGATCCAGTCCACGCTTTCCAACACACTGCCGCTCTGGAAGAGCCAGATGGTTCTTGCGCTCGGCATGCATCATTCTCAGGAAGCGCTCAAGGCCCAAACCGCCGTGACCGATATGACCAACGAACTTCTCAAGCAGAACGCCCAGGCGCTCAAGATCGGCACGATCCAGACCGCAAAGGAAGCTGAGCGCGGCATCATCGATATCGAAACCCTGATCCAGACCAACCAGGATCTGATCGACACCATTAACGACGTCATGGAGATCCAGTCCCAGGGCCACGCCAAACGGATCGAGGCTGAAAAGACGCTCTACTCCATGGAAGCCGAACTGAAAAAGAAACTTCTGTCAACCAAGGTCTGATCGGTATCCATCCCGGCACGGCATGTCTTGCAATGCCGTGCCGGTTTTACTTTCATGAAAGGAACGGAACGCCATGCGACTGATCGGGATCACGGGAAGCATTGCCTGCGGTAAATCCACCGTCAGCCGCGAACTGGTCCGTCTTGGATATGCCGTCATTGACGGTGACGCACTTTCCAGGGAACTGACCGGGCCCGGCGGCGCCGCGATGCGGGATATCCGTTCCGTTTTCGGAAACCGTTTTATCCTGCCGGACGGTTCACTGAACCGAAAGGAAATGGGCAGTCTTGTTTTTGCCGACCCTTTGGCGAGGGAACGGCTGGACCGTGTCATGGCCCCTTACCTGAAAGCGCTTACATCCGAAAGGATCGAAATGGTCCGGTCGTCCGGCGCCGCGCTTTGTTTTCTGGATTTCCCGCTGCTGTATGAAAAGGGATACGATAAATGCTGCGACACGGTCTGGTGTATATGGATTCCGGAAGACCTGCAGCTCAGGCGCCTGATGAACCGTGACGGTTATACGCGTGAAGAAGCCCTGAGCCGGATGAATGCGGTCATGTCATCCGATGAGAAGGCAAACCGGTCCCCGGTCGTCATTGACAATTCCGGCTCTGTTGACGATACGCTCCAGCAGGTTGAAGACCAGCTGAGCATTGAACTTTCACGGGCAGGATCCATCTCCCGCCGCCGCAGGGCGGCAACGGCTGATGTTGTTCCGGAACAGTACCCGCCGTCCGTTCCCGTACAGGCAGAACCGTACACAGGAATCGAACGTTCCGGCGCTTCCCGAAAAAAACCGTCTGAAAGAAAAGCGTCCTGGCAGATGCCCTCCCCGCTCAGGATTGCCCTGATCTGCCTTGCGGTGATCCTTGCGGTTTCATTTACAGCGCAGATGCTTATGAACGCTTATCTTACCCGGCAGCAGCAGAAGCATGACGCTGAGCAGAAAGCCATTGACCGCGAATATCCGCTGATGTACGAGGATCTGATCCGCACCGTCTCCGCGGAATATAATCTTTCTCCGGCCCTGGTTGCCTCCGTGATCCTCAATGAGAGCTCTTTCAGGCCGGGAGTCGAATCCCCCGTCGGCGCGCGCGGGCTGATGCAGCTCATGCCCGATACAGCCGAATGGATCGCTCATAAGCTTCGGACGGACAATTATCAGTTCGATCAGCTCCTGGATCCCGCGACCAATATCCGCTTCGGATGCTGGTATCTGAACTACCTGAGCACGCTTTTCAACGGAGATCCCCTCTGCGTTGTCTGTGCCTATCACGCCGGCCAGGGGGAAATTGCTTCCTGGCTTGTCAATCCCATGTACAGCAGCGACGGTCACACGCTGAACCGCGACAGTCTGCCGGAAGGCCCCACTAAAAACTATGCAGGGAGAGTAACCAGAGACTATGGTATATACAAGGCGAAGTATTTTGATCAGGCTGATCTCATTCCTTCTCCTGGCGATGCTGCTGTTGCCGACTGAGCCGTCTTTCGCGGAAAACGTCGGAAGCAGTATCACCATCGGCATCCAGAGCACAAAAACGCTGACGGTTCGTCCTTTTGAACCGCTGGAAAGGGATATCCTGTCCGTTTATAACGTGATCTATGAAAGCCTGGTCACAATTGACGACGATTATATTCCCCAGGGGTGTATTGCCCAGAGCTGGGAGGAAAGTAACAACGGGAAATACTGGACTTTCCACCTGCGCAACGACGTCCGTTTTTCAGACGGAACACCGTTGACTGCCGCGGATGTGGTCGCGTCTGCCAACTATATCCTGGACAAGGCAAACGACGAGAACATCACGGACCATGGTTTCTACAGCAACCTGAAATATTTTGTGAAATCCGTCTCCGCAAAAGATGATTATACGGTCGTCGTGACCACAAATTCCTCCAAGTCGACCAAGCAGCCTACAAGAACCTGTTTCGGCCTGCTTTATGAAATGACTTTTCCGATCGTTCCCGCGTCCCAGGTGTCCGCCGATTTTCCGCTCGGTTCCGGGCCGTATGTCGTCAGCCAGTTCTCCGCAGGCGATTTTATGACGCTGGAGGTCAATCCCAACTGGTGGAAACTTTCGCCCTATGTCCGCCAGATCATGATCTCCTTCCACGATACGCAGAGGGCTGTTATTGACAGCTACGAGTTCAACCGGGTGGACGCGGTTTTTACCCGTTCCACCGCCGGGGCACAGTATAAAACCGGCACCATGTCCGTATCCATGGGCTACCGGACCGGCCAGTTGGAATGCCTGCTTACCAACAACCAGTCCAGCGAGCTGACGCCGGAAGTCCGCCGGGCAATCCGGTATGTGATTGACCGCCAGAAAATTATCAGCAATATCTATTCAGGTATGGCGGTCCTGACGAATTTCCCCTTCTATCCCGGCACCTGGATGTATAACGACAGCCTGGATTCCATGTTCACCATCAACCTGGATGAAGCAAGAAGGCTGCTTGAACAGGCCGGCTGGGAAGACACGGATGACAACGGTGTGCTTGACCGAGTCAACAGCGAGGGAAAGCTGAGGGAATTGAGCCTGCGTTTTTACGTTTATGAGGAACCTGACAATGACGTACGCCTTGAAGCGGCCAATCTGATCAAGGAACAGCTTGCCCAGGTCGGCATCGAATGCCGGATTGAGGCTATGACATACGCAAATGTCAAGGAAAAGCTTTCTGCCGGTTCTTTTGACCTCGCTCTCGTGTCCTTCTCCATGGATGTCTGTCCGGATCCCGGATTCCTGCTTATGAAGGGCAATACCTGCAACTATGTACGCTATAAGAGCGATCGGATGACGTCGCTGTGTCATGATCTGCGCAAGGAGTATTCGCAGACCGGTTATCGCCAGAAGCTGATGGAAATCCAGTCCCTTTTCGCTGAGGATTGCCCGTTTATCTGTATGTATTACAGAACCGGTTTTGTGATCACGCGCTATATGTACACAACCTGCAGGGATGTGCGTGAATATGAATTGCTGCGCGGTATTTCTTCATTCAATCCCTGAGTGCGGGCTGAAAGGAGTTTTCCCATGGAATGGATCGAGCTGATTGTACATACGAATACAGAGGGCACGGACGCCGTGTCCGGCATCCTGATGGACTG
>JAEEGL011164397.1_pt1 | contig 18148 bp, 12 predicted proteins | sample 9134231 | NCBI WGS metagenome assembly JAEEGL01 (sample SAMN16246548, study PRJNA631951) | gut metagenome | biome: gut microbiome; feature: rumen; material: fiber-attached | host: Bos | place: Iran: Karaj | collected 2018-10 | reverse complement strand
GTGCGAAACGGCGAAGGGGCATATACGCAGCTCCTCTATCTCTTCGACTCGCACGCCTACCGCAAGGACAAGGCCCTCGGGTGGCTGACGTGGAAATACGACAACATCCACGAAAACCAGGTCGCGTGGTACGCGCGCACGCTCGGGGAATACGAAAAAGCCAACGGCGGCGCCGTGAGGTCGCTCGCGTTTTTCCACATCCCGCTCACCGAATACCGCGACGCGTGGTATGAGTTCCTCGACAACGGCTGCCGGAACACCGAAAATGTGCGCTACGTGTACGGGGCGGCGTCGGACAGCCATAAGGTCGTATACTGCGGCGTGGGCGAGGACGATCTGTTCGAGACCGCGATCGCACTCGGCTCCACGCAGGGCTTTTTCTGCGGGCACGACCACTATAACACGTTTTCGGTGGACTACAAGGGCATCCGGCTCACCTACGGCAAGAGCGTGGACTACCTTGCCATGCCCGGCATCGCCCGCGTGGGCGGCCAGCGCGGGTGCACCGTGATCGAAGTGGAACCGGACGGGTCGTTCGATTGCAGGTCGGAGAGCTATTATCAGGACAAATACGCCTTTGACGGCAAGGAGGACGTGAAGATGCAGTACGACCCCGCCGTGTACGACGCGCCCGGAGACCCGCGCGGGCGGACCTTCGGCCGGACAAAACGCAAATAAACGCAAGCCGCGCCGCCTGTTACGGGCGGCGCGTTCACGTAAACTGGCTCTTTACAATAAGAAAAAAAAGGTGTAAAATAGAAGAATCAAACCGACTACGGAGAGATCGTATGAAAATCATTGTTGCCGGATGCGGAAAGATCGGCACCGCGATCACCCACGCCCTCGTGGGCGAGGGTCACAACGTGACCGTTGTGGATATCAAAGGCGCCGCGGTTGAGGAACTCATCAACCGCTACGACGTGAACGGCCTGACCGGCAGCGCCGCCGACTACGACGTGCTGCTCGAGGCGGAGGCCGGCAAGGCGGACCTGTTCGTCAGCGTGACCGAAAAGGACGAGATGAACATGCTCGCCTGCCTGTTCGCGCGCAGGCTCGGCGCGAAGCACACGATCGCGCGCATCCGCACCACCGACTATAACGAGGGCAACCTCGGCTTTCTCAAGCAGGAATTACAGCTCTCGATGGCGCTGAACCCCGACCTGCTCGCGGGCCAGCAGGTGTTCAACCTTTTGCGCCTGCCCTCGGCCGCCCGCATCGACACGTTTTCGGGCAAGAACATTGAGATGGTGGAGCTGCGCCTCAAGCAGGACAACCCCGTGTGCGGCCTCACCCTGTGGGACCTGCGCGAAAAGTATAAGGGCCTGTTCCTTGTGTGCTATGTGCAGCGCGGCGAGGACGTGATGATCCCGGACGGGCGCTTTACCCTGCTCGCGGACGACAAGATCGGCGTGATCGCGTCGCCGGGCGAGATGCAGCGCCTGCTCAAAAAAATGAACCTGACCACGAAGACCGCCCGCTCGATCATGATCCTCGGCGGCAGCCGCGCCTCGTATTATCTGGCGCGCAGGCTCGACTTTCTCGGCAAGAGTGTGAAGATCATCGACAAGGATCCCGTCCGCTGCCGGGAGCTCGCCGACCTTTTGCCCTCGGTGTCGGTCGTGGAGGGCGACGGCACGCATCAGGACCTGTTGTTCGAAGAGGGCATCCGCAGCGTCGACGCCTTCGTGGCGCTCACCGGCACGGACGAGGAGAATATCCTCTTGTCGGTGTTCGCGTCGAAGCTCGGCGTGAAGCGCGTGATCACCAAGGTCAACCGCACCGAGCTTACGGGCATCGCGGGCGATCTGGGGCTTGAGACCGTGATCTCGCCCAAAAAGGCCGTGACGGACGTGGTGACGCGTTACGCCCGGGCCCTGAATACAGCCGAAGGCAGCAAGATCGAAACGCTTTACCGCATCGCGGACGAAAAGGCCGAGGCGATCGAATTCGTGGTGACGCCGGAATTCCGCGGCAAGGGCGTGGAGCTCAGGGACCTCAAGCTCCAGCCGAACACCCTGATCGCCGGCATCTCGCGCGGGCGCAAGACCCTGATCCCGACCGGCAGCGACACCATTGAGCCCGGCGACCGCGTGATCGTGGTGACCGCCGGACGCAAGCTCGTGGAGCTCTCGGATATCATGGCCGGAGGCAGGAAATGAACAGACGGATGATCCTGTATATGCCCTTGCAGATCCTCAAGGTGGCGGCCGCCGTGCTGCTGCTGCCGGCTCTGGTGGGGCTCATCTACGGCGAAACGCGCCACGCCCTGGTCTATCTATGCGTCGGCGCGGCGACCTTCGTGCTGTCGGTGATCGGGCAGCGCGTGGTGAAGCCGTGGACGAAGGTGATCTACGCGCGCGAGGGCTTCGTGATCGTGGCGCTCACGTGGGTGCTGATAAGCCTCGTGGGGGCCCTGCCCTTCGTGATCACCGGCGACATCCCGAACTACGTCGACGCCCTGTTCGAGACCATGAGCGGCTTTACGACCACCGGGGCGTCGATCTTGACGGACATCCCCGCCATGTCGCACGCGAACCTGTTCTGGCGCAGTTTCACCCACTGGCTCGGCGGCATGGGGATATTGGTGTTCGTGATGGCGATCTCGAACATGGGCGACAGGTCGATCCATATCATGCGCGCCGAGATCCCGGGCCCGATCGTAGGCAAGCTGGTGCCGCGCGCCCGCGAGACCGCGAAGATTTTGTATCTCATCTACATGGGCATGACGCTGCTCGAGGTGGCGCTGCTGTGGGTCGGCAAAATGCCGCTCTTCGACTGCTTCATCCACGCGTTCGGCTCGGCCGGTACCGGCGGCTTCAGCTCGCAGGCAGCCTCGATGGGCGCTTACGATTCCGCCTATCTGCAATGGGTCGTGACCGTGTTCATGTTCCTGTTCGGCGTGAACTTCAACATCTATTATCTGATCCTCGTCAAAAAGATCGGGCAGGCGGTCAGGAGCACGGAGCTCCGCACCTACGCCGCCATCGCGGTGATCTCCGCGGCGGCGATCGCGATCAACATCCGCTCGATGTACGATACCGTCGGCGAGACGGTGCGCCACGCGGCGTTCCAGGTCAGCTCCATTCTGACCACGACGGGCTTTTCGACGACCGACTTCGACCGGTGGCCCCATTTTTCGCGGACCGTGCTGGTGCTTCTGATGTTCGTCGGCGCGTCGGCGGGCTCCACCGGCGGCGGCCTGAAGGTCTCGCGCGTGATGATATTGTTCAAGAGCATGCACCGCGAGATCATGCGGCTGCTGCACCCCAAAAGCGTGCGCAGCCTGCGGCTCGAGGGCAAGAAGCTCGACGAGACCGTGGTGCACAACACCCTCAACTATTTCGCGCTCTATATGCTGTGCTTCGCGTTGTGCTTCCTCGTGGTGAGCGTGGACCAATTCAACATCGAGACCTCGCTCACGGCGACGGCCGCGTGCTTCAACAACATCGGTCCCGGCCTCGGGGCGGTGGGCCCGACGGCGAGCTACGCGGGCATGACGACCCTCTCGAAGCTGACGCTCACGCTCGCGATGCTGCTCGGCAGGCTCGAGATCTTCCCCGTTCTGCTCGCCGTGGCGCCGGCGACCTGGCAGAGAAAGTAAAAACGGGACCCCCGCGCGGCAAATTTCCTCTTGACGCGTGTGTAAATATATGATATGATATCTGCGATTAAAGGGGAGTAGCTTGAGGACCTCGGTCCGAGCTGACCGTCAACAGCCGGCTGAAACGCCTGGCGGTCCGCCCAACTTCGGTAGCAAGACCTTTGACCGCACGAAACTGTGGTCAGGGGTCTTTTTCTTTTAAGAGTCCCCCGGCGGGGCAAAGCCCGCCGCAATCCAACGAAAGGATGAAACGAAATGAAGTTTTACCTGGAAGACAACGCGACGGTACTCAAAGAAGTCGGGTCGAACGATAACGGCCTTACTTCCGCCGAGGCCGAAGCCCGGCTCGCCGCGAACGGCAAGAACAAGCTCAAGGAAGCCGAAAAGGACAGCCTGCTGAAAAAGATCTTCTCCGCCCTCGCGGACCCGATGATCATCATGCTGCTCGTCGCCGCCGGCATTCAGGCCGTGGTGGCCGTGATCCAGACAGGCGGCAAGCCCACGCTGTCGGAATTCGCCGACGTGATGATCATCCTCGTGGTGGTCATCATCAACACGATCATGAGCCTCGTGCAGGAATCGAAGGCCGAGGCCGCGATGGAAGCCCTGATGCAAATGACGGCGGCAACCTCGCACGTGATCCGCGACGGCAAGATCGTGACGATCAAGAGCGAAGACATCGTGGTGGGCGACGTGGTGGTGCTCGAGGCCGGCGACGCCGTGCCCGCGGACTGCCGCATTCTCGAGAGCTATTCGATGAAGGCCGAAGAGGCCGCCCTGACCGGTGAGAGCGTGCCCGTGACCAAGATGGTCGAGGCGCTGATGCTCAAGAAAGACACCGAGGACGTGCCGCTCGGCGACCGCCGCAACATGCTGTATTCCGGCTCCACCGTGGTGTACGGCCGCGGCAAGGCCGTGGTGACCGGCACCGGCATGGACACCGAGATGGGCAAGATCGCCGACGCGCTGGCCCAGACCGAGGATGAGCAGACCCCGCTGCAGATCAAGATGGCGGAGCTTTCGAAGTTCCTCACGAAGCTCGTGATCGGCATCAGCGTGCTGGTGTTCGTCGTGGGCCTCGTGGAGAACCTGATCACCTCGAAGGAGCCCTTCTCGATGGCGCTGCTCGGCAATATCGGTTTGTCGACCTTCATCGCCGCGATCGCGCTGGCGGTCGCCGCCATCCCCGAAGGCCTGCCCGCCGTGGTCACGATCATCCTTTCGATCGGCGTGACCGCGATGAGTAAGCGCCAGGCGCTGATCCGCAAGCTCACCGCAGTAGAAACGCTGGGCTGCACGCAGATCAGCTGCTCGGATAAGACGGGCACGCTGACGCAGAACAAGATGACCGTCGTCGACTATTACGGCGACGACGAAAAGCTGCTGGCGCGCGGCATGGCGCTGTGCAGCGACGCGAACCTCGACGAGACCGGCAACGCCGTGGGCGAACCCACCGAGGCCGCGCTCGTGAATTACGCGAACAAGCTCGGCATGCCGAAGGGCGGGCTCGTGGAAGAGAACCCCCGCATCGGCGAGGCGCCGTTCGACTCGGGCAGAAAGATGATGTCCACGGTGCATAAGACCAAGGACGGCATCATCCAGTTCACCAAGGGCGCGCCGGACGAGATCCTGAAAAAATGCACGCACGCTCTGGTCGGCGGCAGGACCGTGCCGATGACCGACGAGCTGAAAAAGGATATCCTCGCGGGCAACAAGGCGATGGCCGACAAGGCCCTGCGCGTGCTGGCGCTTTCGATGCGCGCCCACGTGGCCGAGCCCGCCGATTATGAAGCGACCACGCTTGAAAAAGAGCTGGTGTTCGTGGGCCTGACCGGTATGATCGACCCCGTCCGTCCCGAAGTGAAGGCCGCCATCGAAGAGTGCCGCGGCGCCGGCATCGTGCCGATCATGATCACCGGCGACCACCTCGACACCGCCGTGGCCATCGGCAGAGAGCTCGGCATCATCGCGGATACCTCGCAGGCCATCATGGGCGCGGAGCTCGACAAGTTCACCGACGAAGAGATGATCGACGAGGTCGTGAAGTATTCCGTTTACGCCCGCGTGCAGCCCGAACATAAAACCAAGATCGTGCGCGCGTGGAAGGCCCGCGGCATGGTGACCGCCATGACCGGCGACGGCGTGAACGACGCGCCGAGCATCAAGGCCGCCGACATCGGCATCGGCATGGGCATCACCGGCACCGACGTGACCAAGGGCGCCGCCGACATGGTGCTGGCGGACGACAACTTCGCAACGATCGTGAACGCAGTGGAAGAAGGCCGCAAGATCTACGACAACGTGTGCAAGGTGCTGCAGTTCCAGCTCTCGACCAACATGAGCGAGGTCATCATCATGTTCGTGGCCTCGATCCTCAACTTCACCATCCTCTCCCCCGTCCATCTGCTCTGGGTCAACATGGTCACCGACTCGCTGCCCGGCCTCGCGCTCGGCATGGAGAAGGCCGAAGGCGACCTGATGCGCAGAAAGCCCCGCGCCACCACCGACGGCATCTTCTCGGGCGGCGCAGGCATCGACATGGTATGGCAGGGCATATATCTCGCCCTCGTGGAGATCGCGGCCTACGTGATCGGCTTCTTCGAGGCCAACGCCGCCGAGATCACCTCGTTCGGCCAGGGGCTCAAGATGATCTTCGGCGCGAACGAAGCGACGAAGAACGCCTGCCTCGAGGGCATGTTCATGGCCTTCCTCGCCGTGAACTTCGGCGAGATCTTCTGTGCCATCAACATGCGCTCGCGCAAGGGCTCGCTGTTCAGCAAGAGCATGCTCAAGAACATCAACTGGTGGCTCGTGGGCGCGTTCGTGGTGACCGTGGGTCTGACGATGCTGCCCGTGCTGATCCCGTCGCTCAGCGCCGTGTTCTTCAAGACCGAAGAGGCGCACAACGGCGTGCCGTTCCATCTCGAGATCAACGACGTGCTGATCTCGCTGGCGCTCGCCGCCTCGACCGTGCCGGCGTATGAGATCGGCAAGGCGATCCACAGAGCGGTCGACCGCAAGAGAGAGCGCAAGGCGAAATAAGCGAATCAGCGAAATAGCGAATTAGCAAATTAGCGAAACAGCATAAAAAGAAGCAGTCCGACAGGGCTGCTTTTTTGTTGCCAGAAAATGACGCTCTGTCCGAAAAAGCAGGGTTTCTGCGCTTTTCGACGGAAAAAGCACGGTTCATTCCGTTATAGTGCATAAGCGACGGCAAGGTTTTTGTGGAACCTGCACAAAAATTACAAATTATTACAGGTTTCCTAAAATTTCTTCTTTTATCTTTTGAAAAAGTATGATATAGTGGATAATAAGAAAGTCTATCGCTTTACAGAGCCCGATTTTTGAAGGGCGTTTCATACGGTTCGCGGGGGCGGTTCCCCGCCGAAAAGGAAAGGAAAAAAGGAAGGTTTCTATGCTGCATAACATCCTGAAGAAAGGGATCGCGGTCACGCTCGCGCTGGTGTTTTTGCTGTGCGCGCTGCCCACGGCGTTCGCCGACGACTTTGACGAGTCGGCCTACGAGCTCACGGGCGACGGCGCGATGGATATCATCGGCGTGGCGTATACGCAGGTCGGGTATTATTCCGACGGCGGCTGGACGAAATACGGCGAAGAATACGGCTTCCCGTACATGCCGTGGTGCGCGGCGTTCATCGTGTGGTGCGTAAACCGCGCAGGCGTGTCGACCGAGATCATACCGAAGGACGGTTCATCGAACTCCCTGAAAAACTATTACGAGTCCCGCGGGCAGTACCACGACGACGAGGACGGGCCGCCCCTGCCGGGCGACATCGCGTTCTTCTCATACACCTATTCCGTTTACAACATCTCGCACGTGGGTCTCGTGACCGCGGTGGCGGGCGGCACGGTGTATATGGTCGAGGGCAACTACTCGAGCCACGTGGCGAAGACCGAATACGAGATCGGCGACCCGCGCATCGTGGGCTACGCCTCGCCCGACTACGGCTCGGGCACCACGGGCTACCGCACCGGGCGCTACGTGACCGGCTACGCCCTCAACCTGCGCGTGAGCTACGACGAATACTCCACCCGCCTTACCACGATGCCCAAGGGCACCGTGCTGTACGTCACCGAAGTGCACGGGGCGTGGGGCAAGGTGACCTACGACGGCATGACCGGCTGGTGCCACCTCGGCTACTGCACCTATAAGCCCGTGGTGACGCATACCGACCAGACCATCATTGCGGACATCTCGCGCTGGAACGACCCCGACCGCTTCCACTGGGACGCCTTTCAGAGCGACGGCGTGACCGGCGTGATCATCCGCGTCGGCGGGCGCGGGTACGCGGGCGAACGCGAGATCTACGACGACATCTATTTCCTGCAGTTTTATAAGGCCGCCAAGGCCGCCGGCCTGCACGTGGGCTTCTATTTCTTCAGCTACGCGCTCACGCCCGAAGAGGCCGAAGAAGAGGCCGATTACGTGATCCGCAGGCTCCGGGAGAACGACTGCGAGCCCGACCTGCCCGTTTACATCGACATCGAGGACTACGCCGAGGGCGATACCTACGACTTCCAGCACGAGCGCGCGGGCGGCAGCGCCTGCACCGCCGTGGTGAACGCCTTCTGCGACCGCATCGAAGAGGCCGGTTACTATCCCGGCGTGTACTGCAACAAGAACTATGCCGAGAACCTGATCGACCCGTCCGCGTTCGAGGGGCGCTCGTTCTGGATCGCCCACTACGGCGTGCCGGTGTGCGGCTATCAGGGCCGCTACGACCTGTGGCAGTATACCCCCTACGGCCAGACCGCGGGCTATGACGGCTATATCGACCTGTCGTACTGCTATGTGGACTATCCGGCGCTCATCACCGGGGAGCCGAGCTTCGGCAAGGAGCCCGTGGAGCCGGACGTGACGACGGACAGCGGCGAACATACGATATCCGAAAGCTGGACCGTGACGAAGGAGCCCACCTGCTTCTCGCTCGGCGAACGTGTGAAGAAGTGCACGGACTGCGGCGTCGTGCTCGAGAAAGAGACCTTCGGCACCGAAACGCACACCTGCGTGCCGAAAAAGGCCGTGCGCCTGCTCGACCGCCTGATCGACGCCGGCGACACCGTGACGGCAGATTATGAGTCGCGGCTTTATGACTTCGACGAAGTGTCGCTTCTCGCCTGCCAGCAGAGCGGCGGCACGGTGCTGACCTACTGCACCTCGTGCAAGAAGGTGCTTGAGGCGGACTATTATTACATCGACCAGCATCCGGGCGAGGACCACGTGAAGGAGACCGAAAACATCCCGGCCACGTGCAGCGAGCCCGGCATGGTCACCGATTACTGCACCGTGTGCCGCAAGATCCTGCGCACCGAGGCGCTTACGCCCTACGGCCACGTGCAGGGCGCGACCGGCGCCTGCACCGCAACCTGCGCCGGCCCCGGCGAGACCGAGATTTTGTGCGCGCGCTGCGGCGACGTGTGCGCCACGCGATACGCAGCGGCGGGCGAGCACGTGTTCGGCGAGCCCGACGTGACGGCCGAGGCGACCTTCTATCGCGAAGGCGCCGCGACCGTGACCTGCGCCGTGTGCGGCCTGACCGAGGAACGCGTTGTGCCGAAGCTCGTGCTCGGCGACGTGGACGGCGACTGCGCGGTCAACTCCAACGACGCCCGCGTGGTGCTGCGCGTGAGCGTGGGCCTTGAGACGCTCGGCGAGCGGGCCGCCGTGTGCGCCGACACCGACGCCTCCGGCGCCGTGGACAGCACCGACGCGAGAAACGTGCTGCGCATCGCCGTTGGGCTCGAGAGCTCCGACGCGCTGCTTGAACAATACTATTAATAAATTCAAACAATAGAAAAACGGAGACCTCGCGGTCTCCGTTCTTTTTTGTATGTGGCGGCTCCCCTGCTGTTCTCAGCGGTTTTGAGCCTCGCGCACAATTCTTTGCAGCTCGTCCCATTTGCGTTCCATGTCCGCCACGAGGGCGAACTGCGTGCGGCAGCGCACGAGGTTGTGCGTGGGATAGGCCGTGCGGAAATAGACGTCGCCCTGCAAGTAGTCGGTGAGAAAGCGCATGCCGCACTCGAAGGTGATGACCTTCGCGCCGAGCGGCAGCAGCTCGATCTCGAGCGGGGTGAGCGCGTCGCCCGCGGCCTCTAAAAAGCCCTTGACGTAGGCGGCGAACAGGCCGAGGTCGAGATGGACCTTCGAGACGTCCTCCTCATCCTCGGCGGCGGTGGACGCGCCGGCGCGGATCGCGTCGCCGAAGTCGTAGAGGCACGAGCCCGGCATCACGGTGTCGAGATCCACCACGCACACGGGCTCGTTGGTGTCGCGGTCGAAGAGGATGTTGTTGAGCTTGGTGTCGTTGTGCGTCACCCGGAGCGGCAGGCTGCCGTTTTCGAGCAGGTCGGTGATCGCGTGCGTGACGTCGGCGCGCGCGGTGACGAAACCGATCTCAGGCAGGCAGGTATCGCGCCGCCCGGCGGCGTTCTCTTCGACGGCGGCAAGGAAGGTCTGATACCGCTTTGCCGTGTGGTGGAAATCCGGGATCGTTTCGCCGAGAGCGTCCATCGGGAAATCGGACAAAAGGTTCGCGTATTCGCCGAAGCCCTTCGCGGCCTTGTAAAAGAGCGTTTCGTCGCTCAGAAGGTCGTAGGACACCGAGTTTTCGATGAAGTTATACACGCGCCAGACGCGGCCCTGTTCGTCGGTATAATAGGTTTTTCCCGCTTTCGTCGGGTAACACACGAGGCAGCGGTTCTCGGCCCCGCCGCGCTGTTGGAGCTTGTCGTAAACGAAGGCGGTGGTGCGCGAGACGTTTTGCATGAGCACCTCGGGGTCGCGGAAGACGGTCGTGTTGATCTTCTGCAGGATATAGCGCTTCGGCGCGCCGTTATCGGTGTAATCGAGGCGCAGGGTGTTGTTGATATGGCCGGTGATCACGGGCGCGAAGCCCAGATAATCGCCCTTCAGGTCGAACGCGCCGGCGATGGCACGGATCTCTTCTTTGCTGAACATAATGAAGCCTCCCCTTCTCCCGTTAGTATACCAAATAAAAAAATATTCGTCAAGAATTATTATTTTAGGCTTTACATACGGATAAAAATCAGTTAAAATATAATAGAATCATTCTGTGTGGGAGGCCCGTATGAAAACAGCTTATAAACGCATCCTCTTGAAAGTCAGCGGCGAGGTGCTCGCCGGCGAAGCGAAAAAAGGGATCGATTTTGAAAAACTCACCGAGATCTGCGACGTGATCAAGCGCACCGCCGACCTCGGCGTGGAGGTGGCCGTGGTGGTCGGCGGCGGCAATTTCTGGCGCGGACGTTCGTCCGGCGAGATGGACCGCACGCGCGCCGACCAGATGGGCATGCTCGCGACCGTGCTCAACGCCCTCGCGATGCAGGACGAACTCATCAAGCAGGGGCGCGACGCCGAGGTGCTCAACGGCCTCGACATCCAGCGTGTGGGCAGGCCCTTCAACAAGTTCGAGGCCGACCGTCTGCTCAAAGAGGGCAAGGTCGTCATTTTCGGCTGCGGCACCGGCAACCCCTATTTCACCACCGACACCGGCGCGGCGCTCAGAGCCAGCGAGATCGGCGCCGACGTGTTCTTCAAGGCCACGAACGTGGACGGCGTGTACGACAAGGACCCGAACAAGCACCCCGACGCCGTGAAATACGATGAGATAAGCTTCGACGAGATCCTCGAAAAGCGCCTCAACGTGATGGACAACACCGCCGCCGCCATGGCGCTCAACAATAAACTCCCGGTGCTCGTGTTCAACCTCGACGACCCCGAAAACGTGATTAGAGCCGTCAAGGGCGAAAAGATCGGCACCGTGGTGACGTTCGATTAAACTTGTACAGTCCCGGCGGGATATCCCGGCCGGATCGAAATAAAAAAAACGAAAAGGAGACTTTTTATGGATACCGTTATCAATCACGCGAAAGAAAAAATGAACAAGACTATCTCGGCCCTGACCTCCACGCTCAATTCCATCCGCGCGGGCAGAGCCAACGCCGCCGTGCTCGACCCCATCCGCGTCGACTACTGGGGCACCCCCACGCCCATCAGCCAGATGGCGCAGATCACCGTTGCCGAGGCGCGCATCCTCGTGATCCAGCCCTGGGATAAATCCGCCCTCAAGCTCATTGAAAAGGCGATCCAGGCGTCCGACCTCGGCATCAACCCGCAGAACGACGGCACCGTGCTACGCCTCGCCTTCCCGCCCCTCACCGAAGAGCGCAGAAAGCTGCTCACGAAGGACATCAAAAACGAGGCCGAGAACTCGAAGGTGGCCGTGCGCAACATCCGCCGCGACGCGATCGAAAAGCTGAAGGCCATGAAGAAGAACGGCGAGCTCACCGAGGACGACCTCAAGGACGCCGAAAAAGAGACCCAGAAGCTGACCGACGATTTCGTAAAGCAGATCGACAATATCGCCGCGAAAAAAGAAGAGGAGATCATGACCATCTGAGTATGGAATTCCCGACCTTCAGCGTGCTGCCCCGCCACGTGGCCGTGATCATGGACGGCAACGGGCGCTGGGCGAAAAAGCGCGGGCTGCCGCGCACCGCGGGCCACATCGAGGGCGCGCGCACCTTTCGGAAAATCGGTGAATATGCCGGGGACCTCGGGATCCGGCATATCACCTTTTACGCTTTTTCCACCGAAAACTGGAACCGCCCCGAGAACGAGGTATCGGCGATCATGAAGCTGTTCGGCGACTATCTCGAGGAATCGAGGGAGCGCCTTGAGGAGAGCATCCAGAAAGGGATACGCCTCAGGTTTCTCGGCGATAAGTCCCGCATCGACCCGGCGCTCACGGCGCTGATGGACTTCATGGAAGAAGCGACCGCGGGCGGGAAAAAGATCGACCTCAACATCGCTTTGAACTACGGCGGGCAGCAGGAGATCCTGCACGCCGTAAAAAGCCTTGCCCGCGACGCCGCGAACGGCACAATCGACCCCGACACCATCGACGCCGGGGCGTTTGAGTCGCGGCTCTATACCGCCGGGCAGCCGCCCGTGGACCTGATGATCCGCCCCTCCGGCGAGCAGCGGATCTCAAACTTTTTGCTCTGGCAGTCCGCCTACGCCGAGTTCTGGTATTCGGACGTGCTGTGGCCGGACTTTACCGAAGAGCACTTCAACGAGGCCCTGCGCGCTTATGAAAAGCGCAACCGGCGCTTCGGCGGGGTGTAAGAAAAGGATAGACTTATGAAAAAACGACTTCTGACAGCCCTTGTGGGCGTGAGCATCGCCGTGGGCTGGCTGTTCTGCATCGGCACACCCGCGTTCGCGATCATTCTGTCGGCCGTGGCGGGCATCGCCGCGTTCGAGATGATGAAGGTGTTCGGCATCAAGAACAAGCTGTTCTTCGTGCTGGGCGAAGTGACGGCCGTGGGCATCGTGATCCTCGCGGACTATCAGAAATACCTGAACCTCCCGGTGTACGCCCTGTGGGCCGTGGCGGTGCTGTTGGGCCTCATCATTATGGTGACGGACTATAAGGACCTCAAATTCGAGCAGGTCGCGTGCGCGCTGATGAGCGTGATCCTGATCCCTGCCGCGCTGTCGGTGGCGGTGTATATCAGAAATTTCAACGACCTGCTTCCGGGGCTGTCGCAGACGAAGGCGAACAACAGCGTGTTCCTGATCCTGTTCACCTTTTTCTGCGCGTGGCTCACCGACGGCTTCGCCCTGTTCACGGGCATGGCCTTCGGCAAGCACAAGCTCGCGCCCGTCATCAGCCCCAAGAAGACGATCGAAGGGGCTGTCGGCGGTGTGCTCGGCAACTGCCTGTCGTGCGTGTTGTTATGGTATATTTTTCAAGCGAATTTCAGCATTTCGCCGTATTTTAACGTCGTGTGGGTGATCTGCTCGGCGCTGGGGCTGTCGGTCGTGAGCATATTCGGCGATCTCGCCGCCTCCACGATCAAGCGCCACGCGGGCATCAAGGATTTCGGCAATCTCCTGCCCGGCCACGGCGGCATCATGGACCGCTTCGATTCGTCGGTGTTCGTGTTCGCGGCGTTCTGGGCGGAGATGCTGATCATGGACCGCGTGCTGTTCCCGGGGGGCTGATACCGTGGAAAAGAGAATCGCCGTGCTCGGCTCGACCGGCTCGATCGGCGTGCAGAGCCTGAGCGTTTGCGAAAAGATGGGCTTTGAGGTCAAGGCCCTCACCGCGCAGAAAAACGTTTCGGTGATCGAAGCGCAGATCCGCGCGTTCCGGCCCGAAGTGGCCGCGATGGCGGACGAGGCGGCGGCGCGCGACCTTGCCGTGCGCGTGGCCGACACCGGCACGCGCGTGCTTTCGGGCCCCGAAGGGGTCAGAGAAGCGGCGGCCTGCACCGACGCCGACGTGGTGATCGACGCGATCGTGGGGCTCGCGGGCCTTTCGCCCGCTCTCGAAGCCGTCAACGCAGGCAAGGACCTCGCCCTCGCGAACAAAGAGGCGCTGGTCGCCGGCGGACACCTCGTGCTCGACGCGGTGAAACGAAACCGCGTAAAGCTTTTGCCCGTGGATTCGGAGCACTCGGCGATCTTCCAGTGTTTGCAGGCGAGCCCGCCGAACCGCGCGCTCAAAAAAGTGATCCTGACCGCCTCGGGCGGCCCGTTTTTCGGCAAAACACGCGAGGAACTCAGAAACGTCACCACCGCCGACGCCCTCAAACATCCCACGTGGGACATGGGCGCGAAGATCACGATCGACTCCGCCACGATGTTCAACAAGGGGCTCGAGGTGATCGAGGCCCATTTTCTGTTCGGCGTTTCGCCCGCACAGATCGACGTGGTGGTGCACCGCGAGAGCATCGTGCACTCGCTCATTGAATTCGACGACAATTCGGTGCTGGCGCAGCTCGGCGTGTCCGACATGCGCATCCCGATCCAATACGCCCTCACCTACCCCGAGCGGTATGAAAGCCCCGTGCGGGAACTGAACCTCTGGGAGGTCGGGAGCCTCACCTTCTACCGCCCCGACGAAGAGACCTTCGGGTGCCTCAGACTCTGCAAAGAGGCTTTGAGGCGCGGCGGGCTCTTCCCCGCGGCAGTGAACTCCGCCAACGAAGAAGTGAACCTCATGTTCCGCGAGGGCAAAATAGGCTTCCTTGACGTGCCGGAGCTCATCGCGAAGGCCTTCGACGTGACGCCGGAAAAGGCGGACTTCACGCTCGACGACGTTTACGCCGTGGACGAGGCCGCGCGGGCGGCCGTGAAACGCGCCTTCGGCGCATAATAAAGAAAGCGGCGGGAATATAATAGCTGCGGACCATTCCTTTTTACGAGGTATTCTATGTATTTAGCCATTTCATTTTCGGGGGTTTCGGGCAGGGTGCTGACCATCCTGTTCGCGATCCTGTTTTTCGGCGTGATCATCGCGCTGCACGAATTCGGGCATTTTATCACGGCGAAGCTGTTTAAGATGCGCGTGAACGAATATTCGATCGGCATGGGGCCGAAGCTCATCTCGCGCAAGCGCGGCGAAACCACCTATTCATGGCGCGCGCTGCCCATCGGCGGCTTCGTGCAGCTCGAGGGCGAGGACGAGGAGAGCGACGACCCGCGCGCCTTCGGCAATCAGAAGCCGTGGAAGCGCTTTATCGTGCTGGCGGCGGGCGGCCTTACGAACGTCATCCTCGGCCTGCTGCTCATCTGCATCATGCTCGGCATGCAGGGCAAAATGTCGAACCGCGTGATCACCGACGTATCGAAGGCCATGGCCGCCAACGAAAACGGCGTGCGGATCGGCGACGAGATCCTGAAGGTCAACGGCAGCCGCGTGTTCACCGACAGCGATTTTTATTACGACCTTTACCGCGATCAGGACGGTGTGTTCGACATCACGGTGCGCCGCGACGGGCAGAAGATCGCCCTTACCGGCGTGCCGGTATACTATTCCAACGCCGAGGCCGTGTCGGAGCTCATCATGAACGGCGAAAAGAAGGTCACGTTCTTCAACCTCCTGCCCGGCGCCGTCAACGAGACGCTGTCGATGGCGAAAGAGGTGTATCTGAGCATCATCGACCTGATCCGCGGCGTGAACGGCGTGAAGGATATGTCAGGCATCGTGGGCACGGTGAAGATCATGTCCGACGTGACGACCGAAGCCGTGGAGCACAAGAGCTATTCGGTGATCTTCTTCCTGTTGGCGTTCATCACCGTGAATATCGGCCTGTTTAACCTGCTGCCCCTGCCCGCGCTCGACGGCGGACGGCTGCTATTCGTGGTGGTCGAGATGATCATCCGCAAGCCCGTGCCGAAGAAATTCGAGGCCGTGGTGCACGCGGTGGGCTTCGTGCTGCTTATAGGCCTGATGATCTTCATCACCTTCAACGACATCCGGAACATTTTTGTTAAGTAAAAGAGTTATGGCAAGCAAGAAGCAAGTCAAAATCGGCAATATCGTGATCGGCGGAGGGGCGAACGTGGCCGTGCAGAGCATGCTTTCGACCCCCGCGCATGACAGAGACGCCTGCGTGAAGCAGGCTCTGCGCCTGCAGGAGGCCGGGTGCGAGATTTTGCGCGCCACGGTGCCCGACATGGAGGCCGTGCGCACGTTCGCCGCGGTGAAAGAGGCGATATCGATCCCGCTCGTGGCGGACATCCACTTCGACTACAAGATGGCGATAGAAGCCGCCGAGGCGGGCGCGGACAAGATCCGCATCAACCCCGGCAACATCGGGGGCGACGACCGCGTGAAGGCTGTGGCGGACAAATGCCGCGAAAAGGGCGTGCCGATCCGCATCGGCGTGAACTCCGGCTCGGTTGAAAAGGACGTGCTCGCGAAATACGGCGCGCCGACCCCCGAGGCGCTTTACGAGAGCGCGATGTTCCACGTGCGGCTTCTCAACCGCTTCGACTTCGACGACATCGTGCTGTCGCTCAAATCGTCCGACGTGAAGACCGCCGTGGACGCCTACCGGCTCGTGGCCGAAAAGACCGACTACCCGCTGCACGTGGGCATCACCGAGGCCGGCACCGCGCGCATGGGGCTCATCAAATCCGCCGCGGGCATCGGCAGCCTGCTGCTCGACGGCGTGGGCGACACGATCCGCGTTTCTCTCACCGCCGACCCCGTGGAAGAGGTGCGCGCGGGCTTCGATCTGCTCTCGGCGATCGGTTTAAGGCGCCGCGGGGTGAATCTTGTGTCCTGCCCCACCTGCGGGCGGACGAAGATCGACCTTATAGGCCTCGCGAACCGCGTGGAGGACGCCCTTCGGACCTGCGACAAGCGGATCACCGTGGCGGTGATGGGCTGCGCCGTAAACGGCCCGGGCGAAGCCAAACACGCCGATATCGGCATCGCGGGCGGCGACGGCGTGGGGCTGCTGTTCAAAAAGGGAGAGGTCTTGCGAAAGGTGCCCGAGGAAGCGCTGTTCGACGCGCTGATGGAAGAGATCGAAAAGATGTGAAAAAAAAGCGTCCGGCCGGACGCTTTTTTGTTTTTCCCCTCTTGCGCGGCGAAAAACGCGGGTGTATAATGTGGGCATATTTTCCGAAGGGGTGTGGATTGATGGAAAAGATCCTCGTGCTCGATTTCGGCGGGCAGTATAACCAGCTCATCGCGCGGCGCGTGCGCGAGCAGCACATCTACGCCGAGATCCGTCCGTTCGACCGCGTGACGGTGGCGGACATTCTGGAAACCGGCTACAAGGGCGTGATCTTCACGGGCGGGCCGAACTCCGTTTACGACCCGGCGTCGCCGCATTTCGACCCGGCGATCCTGGACGCGGGCGTGCCCGTGCTCGGCATCTGCTACGGCTGCCAGCTCATGGCGTGGCTCGGCGGCGGCGAGATCGCGTCGGCCGGCGAGATCAGCGAATACGGCAAGGTGCGCCTGAGCCACAAAGGCGGCAGGCTGTTCGACGGGGTGCAGGAGACCTCCGTTTGCTGGATGAGCCACACCGATTACGTCAGGCGCGTGCCCGAGGGCTTCAAGGTGACAGCCGTGACCGACAGCTGCCCCACCGCCGCGATGGCGGACGAGAAACGAAAGCTCTACGGCGTGCAGTTCCACCCCGAGGTCACGCACACCGAATACGGCAAGGCGATCCTGCACAACTTCCTGTACGGCGTCTGCGGCTGCGCGGGCGACTGGCAGATGGACGATTTCGTGGAGCGGTCGGTAGAATACTACCGCGAGAAGATCGGCGACAAAAACGTGCTGTGCGCCCTGTCGGGCGGCGTGGATTCCGCCGTGTGCGCGGCGCTGCTGCACAAGGCCGTGGGAGAGAAACTCACGTGCGTGTTCGTGGACCACGGTCTGATGCGCAAGGACGAGGGCGACTTCGTGGAAGAGACCTTCGGCAAGGCGTTCGGCATGAAGCTCATCCGCATCAACGCGGGCGAGCGGTTTTTGACGAAGCTCGCGGGCGTGCGCAGCCCCGAAAGAAAGCGGCGCATCATCGGCGAGGAGTTCATCCGCGTGTTCGAGGAGGCAGGCAAACAGATCGGGCACGTCAGCTTTTTAGCGCAGGGCACCATCTATCCCGACGTGATCGAATCGGGCTCCAAGAACGCCGCCGTGATCAAGAGCCACCATAACGTTGGCGGTCTGCCGGACGTGATCGACT
>JAEEGL010203984.1_pt1 | contig 18148 bp, 9 predicted proteins | sample 9134231 | NCBI WGS metagenome assembly JAEEGL01 (sample SAMN16246548, study PRJNA631951) | gut metagenome | biome: gut microbiome; feature: rumen; material: fiber-attached | host: Bos | place: Iran: Karaj | collected 2018-10 | reverse complement strand
TTCGGGTCAAGGTCGTCGTAGCGCTTAGCGCGTCGCGGAGCGTTGTGCTTGGCGCCGGCAGCATTGGTGAGCGTGATCATGGTGTAGGTGATGCCGTAGCCGGAGATGACCATGCCACCCTCGCGCAGCTTGGCGGCGTCGTCGGCCGTGAGGGCAAACGAATAGTGGTTGGTGCCGGCGTCGAGGGCGATGCAGCCCCAGCCGTTGTCAACGTCCTTGTAGCCTGTGAGTGCGTTCCAGCTGCTGTCCATCAGCTTGGCTTGCCAGTAGTCGGCGTCGCTGTTGGTGGCGTAGTAGAAGGTGAGCAGCGTGCCGGCCTGGGCGTTGGCGAACTTGTCTGCACCAATCTGGTCGCTGACGCCCCATTCGGTGCCGACGTTGAGCTGTCCCTCCCACACCGTTTCGGCCTCGCCGGCGGGCTCGTCGCCACCGCCTTCGCCTATCTCAACCTTCGGGGCGAGCCAGTGCCAGCCGCAGTTGATGATGCCGCCGTTGTCGAACCAGGTCTTCACGGGCGTGATGTCGCCGTAGTTGATCCAGTTGGCACCGCGCACCGATGCGGGGAGATGGATGTAGTCGTAGCCATTGATGGCGGGGTATTTGCCGGTCCATTCGAACACGTGCTCGCTCTCGTCGTTGTTCCAGGCCACGCTGGCCATCATGCCGGAGATGATGTTCGTGCGATAGTTCTCGCGCAGGAAATTGTAGAGCGAGATGGCCTTTGCCGTGGTGGCGACGACAGGCTTGGTGGCCACGGGTGGCAGTTCGCGGATGGAGAACGCCAGTGTGGTCTCGGGTGCAGGCTGGTTGTTGGGACCTGTGACCAGTCCGGCGGGAATGGTCAGCTGGCAGGGTACGCCGCGTTGCAGGCCGGTGGCGTGGATGGTGAGCACGCTGTCCATGCCGTAGACGGTGGCGCGGTCGATGGTGCCGCCGGTGAACTGCAGCTTCGTGTAGCTGGACGAGGCGAAGAAGATGCGCTTGTCGTATTTCACCGTCATGGTGATCTCGCCCGGGCTGCCTATCTCCTCGTTGGCCGCGGGATAGGTGGCCGTCACGATGGGAGCTGCCACGTCGGGGATGGTGTATTGCGCGTCGGTGTCGGCGCAGGCTGTGACAAGGAATGCCACAGCTGCGAGTGCGCCGAAAGGTATGATGCTTTTGAGTTTCATATCGATCATGCTTTTATGGTTTGACAATGCTCGTTAGGGCAGGATGGTTATCTTCTTGATGACGAGGCCGTCGCCCTGAATGATGAGGGCCGTCTCGGACCAGCCGTCGGCTATTTCGCCCGTCACGCACTTCATCATCTGTTCGGTGAAGACCGTCTCCAGAGTCTCCACACCGCCCGACCAGTCGGTCAGGTTGGCGTCGGTGATGGGATTCTTCCAGTTCGGGTCGTTGAGCTGCAGCTGTCCGGTGGACTCCGGCGTCTTGTAGATGATGAGCTTCGACTTGCCAGTCTTCAGCCCCAGCTCAGCCAGTCCGCTGCGCATGATGCGCACCTTGCCCTTGGCATCGCTCCAGGAGAGCTGGAACGGGTAGGTGATGTTGCTGCTCTGGTCTTCCCACAGAGAGAAGGGGGCGATGTCCTGCTCGAGGTTGTTCTTGTACTTGATGGAGATCTTGGTGATGATCCACTGGTCGCCCTGGATGATGAGCATATTGCCCCAGGCGGCGTTGGCGGTGAGGTCGTCGAGGATGTCCTGCGTGAGGGTGAGCTCAATGGACGTGGCGTCGGCACCGCCGCAGTTGTCGGTCGTGAGGTAGGCTCCTCCGAGCTCGGGGAAGTTGATCTTGTCGTTCTTCCAGTTTCCGTTGTTGAACTGTGCCTGTCCCCATGAGCCGGTCTGCTGGAAGCTGACTTTCAGCGTGGCTCCTGCCGGTACTCCCTCGAAGGCACTCTCGCCGATGAAGATCTTGCGGCTGTCGTCGCTCCAGGAGAGGCTGACCGGACCGTTGAAGATGACATTCTCCACTTCGCCGGCGGGAATGACGGCGATGGTGTATTCAATCTCTCCGTTGGAAGAGACGAGGCGCACCTTGGACGACGCGGTGGCGTTCTGAGGAATGGAGAAGATGATGGCCGACGACTTGGCATCGTAGACAAAGCGCACCTCCTCGCCGTTGACGAAGACGTTGGTGAGCACGTCGCCGTTCTTCACGGGGAGCTTGACGGCGCTGCCGGCCTCTGGCGTGTTCTCTTCGTCAGGCAGGGCTGTGATGTAGCAGAAGACAGCCTCGGTGATGTTCAGCTCAGGTGCCTCGACGGTGGTGCCGTTGGCCAGGTTCAGCACGGGTTTGCCGCTGACGGCCTCCATGGGCACGGTGACGGTGATGCTGGTGCCGTCGGCAGATGCCGTGACGTCGACGGGGTCGCAACCGAAGGAGATGCTCTTCACGAGGTCGAGGTCTACGCCGGTCATGACGATGGCGGCGCCTGCGCTGATGTTGGCGTCGTTGTAGTTGGTGACGACAGGCTTCACGAGCGTGAACGGAACCTCAACGCCCTTGCCGTTGGCCATGCGAAGGGTGAGGCGGCCTTCCTGTGCCGTCTCGGGCACGGCGCTGACGATGACCTTGTCGGCCGACACCTGAATGGCGATGGCATCGCTGACATTGGGCATCTCAACCGATGCCACCACGTCCATGTCTTGTCCGCTGATGGTGAGTGGCTGTCCGGCCTTGACGGGCTGCGGCGCTGCCACACATGCCGAGGGAGCAACGGTGACGAGCGTGCCGACGGGCACCTCCACCTCGGAACGGCACACCAGGTTGATGCTGCCATCGGGAGCCTCGGCGGGCAAGGGGAACGAAAGCGTCTTTCCGTCGCCGCTGACGGTGAAGTCGGAGAGTTCGAAGATGTTGCCGTCGTCGCCGAACTTCACGGCGCCGATGAGGTTGAAGTGGGCACCGGTGATGGTGATGGTCTCGCCCTGCTTGGCAGTGACGGTGCCCTGTGCGCCGGCCTTTCCGCGCGGTGAGGCGAACTCGCTGATGGTGGGCGTTCCCACGATGAGCGCCTCGTCGGTCTCAATGACATTATAGGAGATGTCGGCCGTGGGGTCTTCGAGTGCCGAGAGGTCAACGTCGAGCAAGCGTATCTTGCCGGTGCGGGCATCCTCGGGAACCTTCACCTCTATCTTGTAGCGGTCGTGGTAGAGGAAGTCCTGCTCGCTGACCTGCAGTTCGCTCATGAACTCAACCATGTGGACCAGGTTGAGATAGTCGCCTTCGATGGTGACCACATCGCCCGGCATGACGGCTGCGGGTGAGAATCCCGTCACCTCGATGGGCTCGGTGTAGGTGAGCTCGCTTGCTGTTCGCAGCTCTCCATCGGTGCGCGACACCAGGGTGATGTATCCAACCTCGGGACCGTCCTTGGGAACGGTGACGCGTATCTCACTGGGAACGCCCGCCTTCACCACGTCGATGCTGGTGATGGGACTGACGCCAGGAATCACTACTTGTGCTATCTGGTCGAGGTTGCTGCCTACGAATCGCAGTTGTCCGCCGCGCATCACGGGGTTCGGACCGTACGCGTTGAGTTTGACACCGTCGCCATACTGGTTGGTGTCGAGGTCGTCTTCGCTGCACGCTGTCAGCACCAGCCCCGATATCAGGGCCAGCACCAACAGGGTGAATATGTTGCTATACTTTTTCATGTCTTTGGATTTTTTACTTGTTAGGCACAGCACGAATGTTGTCAATCTTAATGATAGGCGTGCATTCTGTTCCAGGTATGCCGCCGCCCAGTACGAAGATGGAGAGGCTCGTGAAGTCTGAGAGCTTCGGCGTGTTGCTGGTGACGCCGCCGTCCTTGTCGTAGATGAAGCTGCTGAATGGCATGGTGACCGTGATCCACTGGTCGTTGGTGTCGAAGCTGCCCGTAGTCGTCCAGGGGCGATACATCGCGCGTCCGAACTTGCCGAGGTCGTTTGCCTCGTTGTTGAAGACGTGGGCGTTGGCAGCGGCCACCGTTCCGGCATAGCCGTCAATGGGATTTCCCGAGATGGTCACCTTGTCGAGACCCTCGAAGCAAATCTGCATGGCTCCGGCCATCCACGGCGAGGCCTTCGGAATGAAGAGCTCGAACTTCAGCGACATGTTCTCATAGTTGGTGAAGTCCACCAGGTTGTTGAGCGCGATGCCTTCGCCCGAGGTGATGTTCTGTGGCGTATCCCACGAACCGCACCAGTATTCGAACGAGAAGTTGGCATCGTCCCAGTCGGCGTTTTCCGACAGCTTGGCCGTTCCGTTGCCCAGCTGTACGAACTTGCCGGTGATGGACGTCTCGTCGGAAAGAATCTCGCGGTCGTGCCATCCGTGGTTGCCCAGTCCGGTGGCACCGTCAAAGTCGAAGAGCATGCCCCGTGAATCCATATAGCGGAATGGTGCCTGCGTGGCGCCATAGACCGATGTCACGGTGATGGGGCCCTCGACGGCGCCTTCGGGAACGGTGAATGTCACCGAGGAATAGTCGTCGGCTACTTCCAGGTCGGTGGCAGGCAGGTCTTGTCCGGCCGCATTCTTGAACATCACCGTGAGCGGCGTGTTCGGGTCGTCAATCATGTAGCCGCCGTAGATGGTCGCCCTGGAGCCTGCGGGAGCATACTCGCAAGACATCGACGCGACGGAAGGTGCGGAGATGATCACCTTGAAGTCTACCTCGACGGTCTGGCCGGAGGAGGTGATGAGATACATCTTGTCGCTCACCTCGGTGGGCACGCTGCCCGGCACATTCACGATGAGCGTGTGGTCGGTGATGTAGCTGGTGTTGAGGTTGGCTTCCAGGTCGTTGAAGAACACCTTCACCACGCTGCGCAGGTTCTCACCCACGAGGCAGAGCGTGCTCGAAGGATAGGCGCTCTCGACAAGCTCGCCGTTTGTGTACTTCGTGTCCTCGTCGTCGGTGTTGCTGGTCACCTCGCTGCTCAGGCAACGGATGTAGTTGACCACGGGAACGCCATCGGCCACCTCGTATTTGTCGGGCTCGTCCTCGCAAGAGGTGAGACCCACGGCCAACAGTGCCACCGACAAGAACAATATTTTTTTCATATACTTGTTCATAGCTTGGTTCTGTTAATGATGGAAAATGTTAATAGCTGTATGTCTCACGCACGTCTACATGCACTCCGTCTACGCTTGAACCCAGGTTGGGGTTGAAGATGACGTCTTCCGTGGGGAAGGGCATGAAGAAGTATTTCTTGCCCGTGTCGGGGTCGCTTTTCATAAGCGACGTCACGGTGGGCGCTGCTGTCTGGTTGTCATACTGCATGCTTGTGCTCACGTTCCAGACGCCTGTCTGATAATAGGTGCGGTAGAGCTCGCTCAGTCCCCACATGGCGTTGCGCTTCTGGTTGAGCAGTTCGTTCACGCAGAAGTCGGAGTCATAGTAGGAGACACGGACGTAGTCGTACCAGCGGTCTCCCTCCATGGCCAGTTCCAGGCGGCGCTCCTTCCACACGTCGTCCCAGGAAACCGATGTGGGTCTGGGCGCACTGGGGATGGCGCGATGGCGCACAGCATAGAAGGCATCGATGACATTTGGGTCGGTAGATGTGGCGCGGCCGGCTCCAAGCATGGCCTCGGCATAGACCAGGTAGACATCGGAGAGGCGCAGGATGTGAGTGGCCAGGCTGTAGGACATACGGCTGGCGTTGTGGCCAGTGCCCTGAACGTGGTCGAAGTCGTCGCCATAGAGATGCTTCACGGTGTTGCTGCCCGTGGCCGACTGGCAGATGACCTGTCCGTCCTGGATGGTTACCGAGGGGTTGTACTGGTCGTCGAACATGAATTTCAGGTAGTCGAAGCCCTTCTGTCCGTTGCCCATGTCGTGGTCCTGCCAGAAATAGTCGTACTTGAAACCGGGCAACATCATCGTTGCCTTCAGACGGGTGTCCACGGCATTGATCCAGGCGTCGGGCGTCTGTTCGAGCAGCTTCACGCCGAAGGCCTCCTGCAGGTCTACCGAGATGCCGTTCCATCCGCCCCAGAGGTCGCCGAACTCGTCGAAGCCATTGGCAAAGAGGTCGCTCTGCAACGTGTTCTGAGCGGTCCACTCACCGTTGATGCAGCTCCAGCGGAATGCGATGAGGCTCTCCTCGCTCTTGTTGTTCTTCAGGCGGAACACGTCGCTGTAGTTGGGCAGCAGGTGGCGTCCGGAGTTGTCGATCACGTCTTTTGCGTATTGCGCAGCCTTGGCGAGGTCGTCACCGTTGAGCGAACCCCTGACGCCGGCTTTGGTCAGGTAGACCTTGGCGAGCAGGCCTTCGGCCCCGTAGTAGTCTATGCGTCCTGCCTCGAGCGGACTCTTCGGCAGCACCTTCATGGCTTCCTCGAGCGTCATGATGATGTATTCATACACGTCTTCGCGCTTCACCTTCGGCGCGGTGCTGTAGGTTCCCTTTGACAGTTCTTCCGAGTTGTCGTGTACAATGGGTATTTCTCCGAAGGAGCGCACAAGGAAGAAGTAGGCCATGGCCTTCCATGTGAGGCATTCGCCCATGCACTGGTTGCGCACGGCTTCCGATGCGGTGCTGCCCTTGATGTACTGATACACGGTGTTGGCGTGTGCAATGACGGCCCACAGCGAGTAGGACATGTTCACCAGGTCCTGGTCGGAACCGTTCAGCGTGAAGGTGAGGTAGGGTGAGCTGCCCCAGTAGTAGTTGCCCGAGAACACCTCGCCCACCTTGATGAAGCCTCGCTGGAAGTCGTACCAGGGCGAGTTGTAGAGGTAGGCCGTTCCAGCCAGACACTGGGCGTCGGTCTTGTAGTAGCCGTCGGCGACATAGCTGTCTTCGGTCGGCTTGTCGAGATAGTCGTCGCACGATGTTGCCGTCAGGGCGAGCACCGACGCGATGGCCAGGTATTTGATATTTGATAGTTTCATAACGTTCATATTTATATAAGGTATACAGACATTAGAATGAAATGTTCAGGCCAAACGAACATGTCGTAGGCGAAGGATAGCGTCCGTTGTCCAGTCCGAGCACATTGGGCGACTGCGTGCTGCTGCCTATCTCTGGGTCGTAGCCGTCGTAGTCGGTGATGGTGAGCAGATTCTGGATGTTGGTGTAGATGCGCAGCGACTCGATGCCCCACTTTCTGACCATCTGCTTGGGGAAGGTGTAGCCCAGCGAGATGTTCTTCAGGCGGATGTAGGAGCCGTCTTCAATGTAGCGGTCGCTCCAACGGTCGTTGTCGTTAGGGTCGCCCAGCGTGAGCCTCGGCTGCGAGGCACCCGGGTTCTTCACGCGGATGTTGGTGATGTCGTCGTACCAGTTGTAGACCAGCATGCCGTCGCCGCGGTCTACGCCCATGGAGTAGTCCTTCGACGGGTCTATGGGTTCCAGTATCGTACGGTCCATCACATCCTTCAGCTGGTTGGTCCACGACGAGTTCATGTGCGTCAGCTTCATCTTGTTGTAGTTGCCCACCTTGTTGCCGTATGAGCCGTTGATGAAGATGGTGAGGTCGAAGTTCTTGTAGCGGAATGTGTTGTTGAAGCCGAACGTGAACTTTGGCAGCGGCGAGCCGATGTTGGTACGGTCGTTCTCGTCGATGACGCCGTCGCCGTTCAGGTCCTTATACTTGATGTCGCCCACCCACACGGTGCTGGCCTTGGCATAGACGCCGTTGCTGGGATAGTGCACGGGCTTGGGCGATGTCTCTATGTCCTCGAGGCTCTGGTAGATGCCGTCGGTGACGTAGCCGTAGAACGAATAGAGGCTCTCGCCCACCTGCGTGAGGCTCACGAGGTCGCTCCACTGGCCATAGCCGGGCAGCGGCACGTCGCTGGCGCTGTTGCCACTCAGGGCGACGAGCTTGTTCTTGTTGAACGAGATCTGGAACTCGCTGTCCCACTCAAAGCGGCCGATGAGCGGATGCGTGGTGAGCGTCATCTCCAGACCCGTGTTGCGGATGGTGCCATAGTTACCCCACGGTGCCTGGAGCTTCGACGAGCCGTTGCCCGAGGTTCCCATGGTGGAGGGGAGCTTCAGTTCCATGAGCATGTCTCTCGATTCCTTGCGATACCAGTCGACCACCAGGTTGATGCGGTCGCGCAGGAAGCCAAGGTCGAGACCAACGTTCCACTGCTCCTGGCTCTCCCACTTGATGCCGGTGTTGGCAATGTTGAGCGGACGGTAGCCCTTGCCCAGGTCACTGGTCATCACCGAGAGGCTGACGCCCCACTTGTAGCCGCCAATGCTGGCGTTGCCGGTTTGTCCCCAGCCCACGCGAAGCTTACCGTTGCTGACGATGTTCTCCAAGGGCTTGAAGAACTTCTCGTTGTTGAAACGCCACGATGCTGCCAGCGAATGGAAGCCTGCCCAGCGGTTGTCGGGACCGAAGTTCGACGAGCCGTCGTAGCGGTAGGTGTAGGTGGCGTTGTAGCGGTTGTCGAAGCTGTAGGTCCAGCGTGTGAAGAACGACGCCATCGACGACGAGCCGAAGCCGCTGCCGATGGTGGGAACGTCGGCGCCCAGCGACGGGTTGTGCACGTCGTTGGAGGGAAGACCCTTGCCGCTAACCTGTATGTAGTCGTATTTCGACTCCCAGCACTCCTGGCCGAACATGGCCGTCACCGAGTGCTTGTCGAACGTGTTGCTGTAGGTCACGTAGTTCTTGAACTGCAGGAATGTGGAGCTGTTCTTCTGGATGGAGCTCTCATTCTTGGTCACGAAGTAGTGGGGCAGCTCCACCGTGGGCTGGAAGGTCTCACCCTTGCTCCAGTTCAGGTCGAAGCCCACCTCGGTGTGCCACACCACATGCTTCAGCGGTGTCACCTCGAAGAACAGGTTGCCGTTCAGCTTCTGACGGTTCAGCAGGATGTCCTTCATCTTCGCAATGGCAATGGGGTTGGGGTTGCTCGAGCCCTCGGACGATACGGATGAGTAGTTGCCGTTTACGTCGTAGATGGGAATGTTGGGCGTGGTTGTCAGCGAGTAGTTGATGATACCCTCCTCACCGTCGGCCAGCTTCAGGTCGTCGTTGGTGTTGGAGAAGCTCACGCTGGCGCCCATCTTCAGCCACGACTTCAGCTGTGCGTCGAGATTGGCGCGGAAGTTGAGACGCTCAAACTCGGAGCCGATGATGGTTCCTTCCTGGTTCATGTAGCCGCCCGACACGTAGTACTGCACCTTGTCGGTGCCGCCGCTGACGTTCACCTGGTGCGAGTGCTGGAGTGCCGTCTGGAAGATGGCGTCCTGCCAGTTGGTACCCTTGCCCAGGATGCTGGGGTCGCTCATCGAGGCACTGGGGTTGAGCACCTCGCCCTGAGCCACGAATCCGTTGTAGTAGTCGGCATATTCGCGCAGGTTGAGAAGGTCGAGTCGCTTCTGCTGGCGGTTCAGTGCCACCATGCCGTTATATGAGAACTTGGCCGAGCCTTCCTTACCGTGCTTCGTGGTGATGAGCACCACGCCGTTGGCACCTTGCGCACCGTAGATGGCGGTGGCAGAGGCGTCCTTCAGGATTTCCATCGAAACGATGTCGGCGGGGTCGATGGTCGAGAGGGGCGAAATGGTGGACACCGAGCCGTTGCCCAGTGCATCGCCAAGACCATAGGAGTAGCCCGTGGCGCCGCCGCTCTGCACAATGACGCCGTCGATGACGTACAAGGGTTCAGCGTTGGCGTTGATAGTGGCCGTACCACGCACGCGGATGGCCGACGAGCTGCCGGGAGCACCCGACGTGGAAACTGCCGTCACACCGGCGGCGCGGCCCTGCAGCGACTGGTCGAGCGAGGTGATGATGGAACCCTTCACCGCCGACTCGCCCATAGAGACCGAGGCGCCCGAGATGTCGCTCTTCTTCATTGTTCCATAGCCAACCACCACCACTTCGTCGAGGCTGGTGTTGTCTTCTTCAAGCGAAATGCTCAGGGTGGACGCGTTGCCCACCTTCACTTCCCGCGTGACATATCCAACATACGAAACCTGAAGCGTCGCTCCTGGCTTCACCATGATTGAGAAGTTGCCGTCCATGTCGGTGACAACACCGTTGTTGGTGCCCTTCTCCATGACAGTGGCTCCGATAACCGGGCCCATGGCATCGCTCACGACACCCGTCACTTTTCGCGCCTGTTGCACCGCCTGCAGGTCGGTAGGGGCAGTCTCTGCCTTCGCCTGGGGCGAATAGCATAGCGCAAAGAATGAACAGGCGCCGACAAGCAACGCTGTCTTTCTTAAGTTCATGCTCATACTTTTAGGTTTTTATTATTAGTAGTTATTCAACTTTTAGGTTGCGACTTCTTGGCAGTCTATAACGGGTGCAAAGATAGCACAAATCTTTGAAATCATACTATACTATTTTGCTCTTTATTTGTCTTTTCTTTATTTTTTTTACAAAAGGCACGGAAAAAGCGCTGCAAAGGCGGTTTCTTGGTGTACGAAAAGTCCTGCACAAATGACCATTCTTGAGACACAAATGACCATAAAGACTCAAGGGCATTCGTACTTTCATTCATGTACATTCGTGTTTGGGCAAAATAAGAACGCCAGTTTTTCTAAGTTTATTCGGCAGTTTTTCTAAGTTTATTCGGCAGTTTTTTGCGTTTTATTTGGCAGATAAAAGCAACAATTCCATTGGAATCGTTGAACAATGTCAATGGAATCGTTGAACAAATTCAATGGAATCGTTCAACAATATCAATGGAATCGTTTCTTCGTTTCGTCGTATTGGTTTCCGGAGATTGGTGATTTCTGCAGGCAAAACCGATGGTTTATGTGCGTTAAAGTAGCGCAGCTGGTCAGCAATTACTGTAAGTCTGTTCTGTTCTCAGAGCACACACACCCATCCAAATTTGCGCACCAGTTCACGAAGGAGATTGCGGTCGCGCAAAGGAATGGTGACGGCAATGGTCTCACGCTGATCATCGCGCTCTGCAATTATTTTCGGTGTCGAGGTCATACTGTGTTTGTAGGTTCATCCAGACTTCTGCAGGGATGCCAAGGGCTTTTTCCAGAGCTACTGCTACATGAAGCGAAACACTTCGTTTGCCGTTGATGGTTTCGCTCAATACGGATGGCTTGATTCCAGTCTCCGTAGCAAGCTGTTTCTGGGTCATGCCACGCTCTTTCAGCTCATCTTTTATCATCTCGCCAGGGTGAGTGGCTAGAAATGGGGTCAGTTCTTTCTTATTCATAGTGTTTGGATGCTACTCATTTATTTGGCTGTGGCAGTGATGTGCAAATAAACCGTTTCTCATTCGTTCGATTCGTTCAATTCGTTGTGAGACAAGTATGGGTAAATTGTCGCGGCCATGTGCTTTTTCTGCTGACCGTCAGTTGGCGGCTCCCGTCTTCACGCGCTCGTCTGACATGATTTCGATTCCGGCCTGTCGGGCGTTGAAGTCGACGCGCGTCTTGGTGAAGTCGGGCGTGTTGAACGAGTAGACGGACGAGGCGTAGTAGTCGCGCGGATTGCGCTGGGGCAGCATGAACGGCTTTGAGAAATGGCCCTTTCCGTCGGTTGCGGCGAGGTAAAGACGGCTGTAGTAGCCATCGTCGCGGCGACTGGTGAAGACAATCCAGTGGGAGTTGTCGCTCCAGTTGTGGTAGCTGTCGGCCTGTGGGCTGTTTATTTCGGTGAGTTCGCGGGCTTCTCCGGTCTGCAGGTCGAGCAGCCACTGCTGGCTTTCGTTGTGCCAGATGGAGAAATAACCGTAGTCTATGAGCGTGAAAAGCAGATAGCGGCCGTCGTAGGAGGGACGTGGCCAGGTGAGGCTCTTGCCCTGTGCGGCGGCGTTGAAGAGCGTGTCCACGGTGGTTCCGAAGGTGCCTTGGTCGGGGTTGAAGGCAATGCGGCAGAGGTTGTAGTGCTCATCCTTGAAGTGGGCGGGGTAGTCCTGCTGGCGGCAGGTCATGTAGTAGAGCCACCGGCCGTCGGGCGAGAAGGTCGGTGTGTTCTCGCTCCAGTCCTTGGTGCTGAGCAGTGAGTCGGTGATGATCTGATGGGTCTGCGGGTTGTAGACGAAGACGTCGCTCGACAGGTCGAACACCTCGATGCGCTCGTCTCGCACCATGTGGAAGCCCTGACGGGTCTGGTTGGTCGAGAAGGCGATGTAGCGGCCCGAGGGATGCCAGTAGGGATAGACCATGGAACCGCCCAGCAGTTCGTTCTTGGCCTGCAGCCATTCGCGCTGGCCGTGCTGCTGAACCATGGTGGCGCCGTGGTCGCCGCGCACGTGGAAGACAAACTGGTCGGGGTTGGTACGGTTGGCGGTGTGGCAGTTGAGGCAGGCTCCGGGAGCCTGGGTGTTCTCAATGATGGCCTCTTCGGTGAAGTTGGAGAGGTCGCGCTGGTAGAGACCCATGTGGCTATACACCTCATAGCCCGGTGCGATGCGTCGGTAGGTGAGGCCCCATTCGTCGAGAGCATTGGGGCTGACTGTCACGGTGAAGTCCTTATACTGCGTCCACTGTCCGTCTCTCTTCACGCAGGTGGTGAACGTGAGCTGCGCACCGCGGTTTTGCTCCAGCAGCGCGTGCCAGTCGTCGATGTCGAAGTCGGCCCACTCGCCGTTGGCATACAGTTCGCCACCCTTGCTGCCGCGCACGGTGACGTCGATGACATCGGCCCCGTCGTTGCCCGCATAGCTGAAGTTGAGCGGTGCGATGCCCACGGGGATGGTGACGCCCACATAGTCGGGATAGATCACGGGCACCTGGTCTTTCTTCACGATGTTGCCGTCGGGTCTCTGTTCGCAGCTGGTGGTGAACAGCAGGATGGCCAGCAGAAAACTGAGAACTGAGAAGTGAGAAGTGAAAGACCCTCCCCGGCCCTCCCTGTTCAGGGAGGGAGAAGGGTGGTATGCGCGGAAATATATCATATACTTCATGGTTCTATAAGTAATAGGGGATAAGTGGGAAATGAGAAGTGAGAAGGGGGCGTATTCCTCATTCAGCGCCGCTGAGATAGTACCATAGTGTTCCGCGGAATGCCTGCAGCTGGGGCGATTCCTTGCCGGCTGAGTAGGCCTGCACGAAACGGTTCATGTTCTGTAGCATCATGTCGGAGACCACGCCCTGCGGAGGCTGCTGGCGCCGTTGGTAGTAGGCAAAGGCCACGCCTTCCTGAACCACGGGCGGATAGTACTGTACCTTGTCCTGCACCACGCTCAGATACTGCATGAAGGTGTTCGTGTCGCGGTCGAGCAGCGGACAGAGAAGCAGGTATTGCTTGGCGAGATCGTTCGATGGGTTGTGCACGAAGAGCTGGCCAATCATCTTGTCGGTCTCCTTCTCGCTGAAGAGGAAGTCGTCGGTGAGCCGCAGCTGGCGCATGCGTCCGTAGACGGGATGCTCGGCGATGGCCTTTTCGTTGCCCAGCAGTTGCAGCATGCGGTCGGCCCAGCGACTGTAGAACATCGTGTGCTGAAGCATCTCCAGATACTTGCTGGCCACGTTGTATTGCCCGTTCACGAGGTTGGTCTCGGCCAGCCTTTTCACCGCGCGGCAGCTCTTGCTGTAGTTGGGCAGCGCCTCCATGGCCTCGAAGGCGAAGCGCTGCGCCGTGTTCACCAGTCCCAGATGCCAGTAGGCCTCGCCGGTGAGCAGGGTAGAGGCGAAGTTGCGCTCAAACGGAGGCAGCAGGCCCTGTGAGCCGTGTTGGAAGAACTGGAAGGCACGGTCGCCCAGCTGACCCGTCATACCGAGGGCCAGATTGGTGGCGCAGACGCTCATCGGAAGGTCGGGCTGTTGACGCTCGCTCTTCGCGATGATGGCCTGCCACTGCTGGGTGCGCACCAGATAGTCGTAGTCGATGAGGTCGTATTTCCTGACATCGAAGCCCGAGGGAACCAATATGGCACCCACAATGGCCACGCATACCACCGCCACGGCCTCAGTCCACCGCCCACGGGGAAGGCGGATGAACGGAACGACCACACACAACAAGGCCGACACTGCCGCCGCATACGACGCCACGAGCGGATAGCGGTAGTAGTCAATGCCGAAGCAGAGCCATTGCAGCGAATAGGGAACAAGATGGGAGGATAGCAACACGCAGAACAGCAGGAAGACAAACGCGCCGAGTCCAAGCGCTATGCCGCGCCCCTTCTTCTTGCTGGTGAAAGCCTCGCGAAGCAGGAAATAGATGGGCAGAAGCACGGCCACCGGCCCCGCCATCCAGTAGACCACGGGGATGGCCACAACCAGATAGGCGCACGACCGCCATCCCTGGCCGCGCGGCAGGAGCCAGATGCTGATCAGCACGATGATGAGCGCCACGATGAAAGTGAGCATCAGGTTCTCGTCGCCAAGGGCAAAGAGCAGGCCCACGGCGGGCAGGAAGCTCAGCGCGTAGGACATCTTCTCGCGACCGATGCGCCATGTGAGCCGCTGCACCACCATGAGCAGGAGCGCCAGCAACAGCGCACCCACGGTGACGTTGTTGTAGAACTGCACCACGAACTCGGCCACATAGCGTGACAATCCTGCCGGCACGATGAGCGCCTGGCGCAGGTAATCACCCGTCAGAAGGAACAGTTGGAACTGCTCCTGATAGGCCAGCGCGGCAGGGTAACGGATGCGCCAGAACAGGAAGACTGCCAGCCCGAAGGCGAGCGTCAGCAACGGAGGCCAGAGCCTATTGAGCGATTTCTTCATTCGTGTCGGCGTTCATGGTGGCTATTCTTCCATCGGGAAGTTTCTTCTGGTAGGTGGTTGGGAAGAGCTTCACGAGGAAATCGTGGAGCACGCCCTCTTTCATGTTCGACGCCATTCGCCGCGTGTAGTTCTTGTAGGCGATGTGGATGCTGTCGCATTGCTGCTTGTAGGCTGCGGCCTGCTGCTCGTTGCCCTCCTGCTTGAGCTGTGCAATGGTGCGCTGCATCCGGTAGTATTGGATGTTGTGAAGCTCGGTTTTCAGCTTCCATTGCTCAAGCGAGTCGTTCTGAGGCGTACCGCTGGCGTGGCTGACGCTGTCGACCGACACGCGCACATCGCCAGGCTCGCCCACGATGATGATAGGCTGCACATTGAGGCGGTAGTGGATGTCCACCAGGATTTTGTACATCTGCATGTTTGTGGTCGCAAACTCAAACTTGCCGTTCTTGATTTCCACGGAGTCGACAGTCGCGGCGGTGGCCTCTCCTTCCAGCGGGACAAGGAAGATGCGCTTGCCCTCGTACTGTTCGCCGACGACAATTCCGTGGATGCGACACTCGTCTGGATTCTTCTGCTGACAGCCCGCCAGGATGGCGATCATGGCGGTGGCCAGCATGCAAAACAGATTCTTTTTCATGTATTCTTGTTTTATTTGTTATTTCTGATCGTCACTTTCACGCGCTCGCCGCTGAACACTTCCTTATGGGCCTTGCGGGCATCAAACTGCACGCGCGTCCTGGTGAAGTCGGGAACGTTGTAGGCGTCCATCATCTCGGCGTAGAACTTGCGTGGGTTGCGCTGCGGCAGCAGGAAGGGCTTGCTCACCTTTCCCTGGTTGTCGACGCACGCCAGATAGAGCTTGGTGTACATGCCGTCCTCGCGCTTGCTGGAGAAAACGAACCAGTGGCTGTCTGAACTCCAGTTGTGATAGCTCTCGGTGTCGGGGCTGTTGGCCTCGTGAAGGGGGCGCGTATGCCTCGTCTTGAGGTCCATCATCCACAGGTCTGCATCGGGCTGACATACCGGGAAGTTGCTGCGGCTGCTGCGGCAATACATCAGCCAGCGGCCGTCGTAGCTGGGGCGTGCCAGCGTGTAGCTCATGTTGTCGCGAGGGCCGTTGAGCAGCGTGTCGACTACGTTGCCGTAGGTGCCTGTCGTGGCGTCGAAGGCGATGGCGCAGAGCGAGCACTTCACCTTCTCATATTCGGCTGGCACATTGCAGGGCTTTGAGGTGCTGAAGAAGATGGTGTCGCCCTGGGCGGAGAACGCCGGGAAGATCTCAAGGTCGGGTGTCTGGAGCAGCGGACTGAGAAGAAGCTCGTTGCTATGTGTGTCGAGCAGGATGATATTGCTGAACTTGTGGTACACCTCGATGCGCTGTTTGGTGCCGACGAAGAAGCTCTGGTGTACGCTGTTGGTGGCGTAGGCGCAGTAGCGGCCCGACGGATGCCACGACGCGTAGGAACCCGCTGCCTTGGTGGAGTCGGTCTTTGTGTCGTACCAGGTCTGCGTGCCATCGCGCTGAACCAGCGTTCCTCCGCCTTCGCCGCGTATCTGCAGGGTGAACAGCGACGGGTCTGTGCGGTTGGGCGTGTGGCAGTTCATGCAGCGCCCGGGTACGGCGGTCTCCGTCAGGATGGGCTCTTCGGTGAAGGTGTGCAGGTCTCTTTGGTAGATGCCGATGTCGCCGCCCACCTCGTAGCCCGGTGCGATGCGACGGTAGGTGAGGCCGTAGTCGTTGAGCGGGAACGCGCTGACGGCAATGGTGAAGTCGCGATACTGCGTCCACTGTCCGTCTTTCAGGGCGCAGACCGTCAGCGTGATGCTTCCGCCGATGTTCTGATTGGTCAGCTCGTGCCAGCCGTCGATGTCCCACTCAGCCCATGTTCCGTTGGCATGCAGCTGTCCGCCCTTACTGCCGCGCGCCACCACGTCGATGCGCTCCACCTGCTCGTCGGCCATGGCGAAGTCGAGGGGTGCGATGGTGGCGGGTATGGTCACGCCGATGTAGTCGGGATAGATTAGCGGCAGACGGTCGGTCTTCGTGGGGTTCACGGGTTCCGACGAGCAGGCCGCCAACAGCCAGGCGAGGGCAAGTATGTAGAGGGCTTTTCTCATTGTCCGGTCATTCTTTTCACATAGTTTCTATACGGCGAGTCGCTGACGTTTCCGTTGTTCTGGATGCAGCGCATGACGTCCTGATAGCCCAAGGGCATCTGTCGGTAGCCGCCATACTGCTGCGCCCACGCCAGGTATTGCTGGAAAGCAGGCAGGTTGCCCGACAGGAGGTGCTGCGCCAGGAAGTAGTCGAGTGCCATCAGGTTCTGGTGGTTGTCGTTGAAGAGCAGTCCGAACATGGTGGCTGGCTCTCCGATGCTGAACAGGAAGTCGCTTTTGAAGCGCAGGCTGCGCACACGCTTGATGTCGGCATCGCTGAGGATGGCGCGTTCGCGTGCGTCGCCTTCCTGTTGCAGGGCTGCCAGCCGATCGTTGGCCCACTGCCGGTAGAAGAGGCTCTGGCTAAGCCATTGCAGTTGCTTTCGGGCCGTCTGGTAGTGGCCGTTTGCCAGCATGCACTGGGCAATGCGGCGCGTCAGCCGTCCGCTTCGCTTGGCATTGAGGATGGAGCCTTGCAGGTTGAAGGCATAGCGCTGTGTGGCATTGACCATGCCCAGGTGCCAAAGGGCTTCCATCGACGGCATGTTGGAGGTGAGGTCGCCTATGGAATGCATGACGAGGGCGTCGTCGCCGCTCTGATAGAAGTCGAACATCCGGTCGGCCAGCAGCCGTTTTTGCGACAGCGCCAGGTTGACACATACCGAGCTGAACGGCGTGCGCACCTGATAGTCGGCGGCCTCCTTGATGATGTCGTCCCACCGCTGGTTTCTCACCAGATAGTCCTGACGGATGAGGGCATACGTGTCTTTGTCGAACCCTGTGGGCACCAGCCAGCAGGCGAAGCCGGCCACGGCAGCGGTTTCCGCCAGCAGCGCGGCCCAGACACCCTTTCGGATTCTTGTCGACGGGCTTGTTTTTTCGCCTTTCCAAAACGCTGCTATGGTGCACAGAAGGAACACGATGAGCGGGATGATGCTCAGCATCCATGGGCATTGCAAAGGTATCCTGTAGTAGGCGATGGGCATGATGATCTGCTGCATAGGCCACTGTGGAAGCGCGATGCTGGCCATCCAGAAGGTCGCGCCTATCCATATCACGGTCCAGAGCCATGGCCGTCCTCCCATGTGTATCATGCGTATGCCGACGTAGAGCCACACCAGACCGCCGAACAGCCAGTAGACCAATGGAATCAGCACAACGTCGGCCACGACAGCCCAAAGTAGCGGTTTCCTCCCTTTATGAAGCCCGAAAAGGTGTGTGAGGCACGAAAAGGTCAGAACGCCTGCCAAAGCCATGCCGTAGCCAAGCAGCACGCTGGCGTCGCCCATGCTCCAAAGAAGCAGGACGCACGGAATGAAGGACAAAGGATAGAGCAGGAGCGCATGGCTTTTCATGCTGGCCCACACGAGCCGTTG
>JAEEGL015818232.1_pt1 | contig 18149 bp, 19 predicted proteins | sample 9134231 | NCBI WGS metagenome assembly JAEEGL01 (sample SAMN16246548, study PRJNA631951) | gut metagenome | biome: gut microbiome; feature: rumen; material: fiber-attached | host: Bos | place: Iran: Karaj | collected 2018-10 | reverse complement strand
GTTTGTCTGATATTTTATGCCGTATTGCAGTGAAATTGGTGAAATGTTCATAATATTCCCTCGGCTGTTATATAAAAACCATAAAATATTTTTTTAACAAAAAACTATATAATATTAAAAAATATTAATAAAGATAGTAATATAAAATTTTCAATAACTATTAAAAGATTCATTTGGGCGAAAAATAGGATATAGAACCAAACTATGATATACTTTAATAAAAATTATAAAAAATTCCTTAATTTTTATCAAGCTTGGTTGTAAGGAAAAGTAATCTGTGAAAAATATTATTAATTCAAAAAATATAAATATTTTTTTATCTGTTTTTATACTTATTTTTTTATTTTTACTAATAAGAATGTACTGTGCTTGTAATTATCTGCAAATGGATGATTGTAATTCAACATTGGCAGGTTTTGGAAATATATTTAATTCTAAATACCATAATTATTTTGATACATTTATTGATATTCTTTTGGGGTGGTATATTCCATTAAAACTCGGAGTTCATCCTTCTTTTTATAAATATTTTTATTATAGCTATATTCAAGCCTTTGCATTTCTTAGTTTTATATTTGTTTTTTCCCTTGTATTATACAGAAAAATCGATAAAATATTCCCTCTTGCTATATTTACGGCCTTCGGAATTTTTTTATATTCCAATTCCTGGCAAATATATTTTAACTTAGCTGTTTATACAAATCTGTCAAGGTGGATAATGCCTGCTTTGTACTGGACCTTACTATTTTATTTACTTACTTTAAATAATTTTAACAGTAAAAAATTTTATATAATTTCAATTTATATATTGTCATTACTTTGCAGCATTTCAAATGAGCTTATCTGTATTACAACTCTTGTCGGATTATTTATATATAATTTTGTTCAAGCAAAAGAAAATTCAAATAATGTTATTTTAAAGTGCTCTGTTATTTCATTATTTGGTTTTATCTTTCTTGTATTTTCCGGAATGTTTACAAGATATACAGATGTGAATTCTATAAATATTCAATATTTCCTTGAAATTATTAAAATAATTCCCGATTTTATCCGCTCTTACATAAAATATGTATTCATAAATCACTTTTTTGAATATATAATAATAGCATTTCAAATATATATTATATGCAAGAAAAATATAGCTACAGACAAAAATAAAAATATTATTAAATTATCATTATGTTTTATATTTGCATATTTGTTTTTTATGTTTTTACTTATATTATTTGGAATAGACTATATAGTTATAACTAAGGGCGATTTACATTTTTGTATAAGCGTAATAAATTGTGTTTGTAACATGACTTTATTTAATATACTTTTAACTTCTAATATTGTAAAAAAACAATTTATATATACGATTTTAGTACTTGTACCATTATTATTAATTCTATTCTTAAAAAATAATTATATAGAAACCAGGCAAATAATAATGCAAAAAAGAGTAGAAACATATAAAGCAGAAAAAATAATAAGGCTGGCAAATGAAAAGAATAAAAATGCATATTTGGATGAAGCCATATCAACTGATGCTGCACTTTGGCATTTATTTAATGTCAATGAAGAAACAGGAGTTGGAATAAAATATATCGATACTTTAAATTTATTTGAAAAAGGCAAAAAGATAGATTGTAATGTTATTTTTACTGATCCTAAAATTGTAGAAGAAGAGTTTGCAAAAAACGGGGGTGTTTTTACAAAAGAAGAACTTGAACATCCCAATTTTAATAATCTTTTAAATAAAGATTTTATACAAAACAAACTTTAAAAATATAAATAGCTATATAAACTGTTATAATTTATATAGCTATTTATATTGGAATGTATAAATTAACCTAAATTAATAACAAATCTTTTACGGGAGATTTCGGATTTAAAATCTCACCTTCTATAATTTGTGTTGATTCAGAAACGCTTGGTCTTAGGCTTTCAACAGTTTTACCGAAGCCGCTTCCGCCTGAAGTTGCAAATAAAATAATTTTCTTGTTTGAAAAATCGTGCTTTTCCAGAAAAGTATTAACGATTGTAGGTGCAACATACCACCAAATCGGGAAACCGAGATAAATTGTATCGTACTCTTCAATGGATAATTTATCGGAAACAATTTCCGGGCGTGAGGTATTATCTCTCATTTCAACAGAGCTTCTTGATTCTTTATCCAGCCAGTTTAAGTCATCTTTTGTGTATGGTTTTACCGGCTTAATTTCATACAAATCGGCATTGCAAACTGTTGCCAGATTTTCTGCAACTTTTTTTGTGGTACCTGTCGGTGAAAAATATGCTACTAACGCTTTCTTGTTCATAAGTATATCTCCTTTTTATTAATTTTTTGTAAGGTTACTTATAACTTCCGGTTTTTCTGCCGTACTTGTCATATTGTGTGGTTTTTCCTGATGAATCTGTTTTATAGAACCCCGTTTTCCTTCCGTATTTGTCATAACTTGTGGTTGTGTTGCCGTTGGTTCTGTATGAACCTGTTTTTCTGCCGTATTTATCGTAACTTGTTGCTGAATTGCCGTTTGATTTGTAACTGCCTGTCTTTCTTCCGTATTTGTCGTAACTCGTGGTTGTATTATCTTTTGACTTGTAAGAGCCTGTTTTGTGTCCGTATTTATCGTAACTTGTTGTTGTATTTCCGTTTGTTTTGTAAGAACCTGTTTTATGACCATATTTATCGTATGAATTATGGCTTGATGCAAAAGCAATTCCGCCTGTTAATATAACTATTACAATTAAAACTAAAAATTTTTTCACTGATAATCCTATAAAATTTTATTCGTTTTCTTCTTTGTAATATTCGTATTCCATAAGTTTTTCTTTGCGGATATCTTTGTTTTCAAGATTTTCCAGTTCATCACCGAGCTCTTCCAGATTGCCGAGTTCCTGCCTGTACTTTTTATCATTACCGCCGTTTAAAAAGAAATCCAATAAGCCCATAGTAACTTTCATTAGAGATTAATACAAAACAGAATTATTATACTTGTTTTTTGTAAATTATTCAATATTTTGCAAAATAAAAAAAGACCATTAATATGGTCTTTTAATAAATGGTTGCGGGAGCTGGAGTTTACAAAGCGAAACGGCGAAACAAAGTGAGCCGATTGAGCCTGTATGCGGAGCGGCAAAGGCGCGAAGCTGAACCTTGGTGAAAATCCGGGCGACCAATAAAAAAAGACCATTAATATGGCCTTTTAAAAAATGGTTGCGGGAGCTGGATTTGAACCAACGACCTTCGGGTTATGAGCCCGACGAGCTACCAGACTGCTCCATCCCGCGCTATTCAATTTTTTTGTTATACTTTGCCCGCAGTCTGGTTCCCAGACTTACCTCTCCTCAAAAGATACACTGTATCTTTTTCGTCGGCAGAGTATCCCGCGCTATTAAATTTATAACTTATTATTAAATGCTAAAAATATAAAATCAACCCCTGATATTATTTGATTAATATTCGTAATGACAAGGACAAAAAATCAATATAATGCTATAATTACAAATATTGTTTTAAAAGGGGATTATATGAATAAAATTTTAAAATATATATTTGCTTGTGTATTATCAATTTCAATTATATATACGGGTTTAAAAGCTGTTGCGGAAGTACAAAATGCTGAGGATAACAAAATTCATTTCGCCGTTGCGACTGCTGACGCCTGGACTCCCACGTTTCAGTTGTGCTGGAATGAACTTATAAATCTTGTGGGTACAAGCAAAATCGAGTATGTTGACGGAAATCCGAAGCTTGCCGACGAGTTAAACAAGAAGTATTTTGAACTCGAGGATTTAAATCCTGACTCTTACTATATCTCTGTTACAAAAATGACTCAAAAGCATAAAAAAGAAATAGAAAAGGCAATATGGGAAAAGTTTGAGGAAAAAAGCGATATTTTAGACCAATTCACGTTTGATAATGTATCCGATAACAAAACAAACAAATGGTTTATATATTCAATGCTGTTAAAGAATTTTAAATTCTTTACTCCTTATGAAATACTTGATGCTGATAAATTCAGTAATTCCGGCAGCTATAAATATTTCGGGTTTACAAAGAAACATTCAAACAGTGAAGCTAAAGATGTTTTGGAAAACAGCTACTCTGACCATTTGTTTTATGTAAATGATGATGATTTTGCACTTAAACTGAAAAATAAAGATAAAAACGAAGAAATGATTTTATATCTGACAGATTCCGATGAATCTTTTGATGCAATTTATAATGAAATTCTGGAAAAGAGCAAAAACAAAAACGAATATTTGAAATTAAGAGCAAAAGAAGCTTCGGATAAATACGGTGCTTTTGTCAGAATTAAATTTACCAATTATTATAAAATTCCGTTTATGCACATTGATGAAACGTTAAACTATGATAAAGAGCTTGCAGATAAAGATATTAAGGATAAAACCTATAATGCAACCGGCTATACCTGGAATATTTTTAAAACCTTGCAGACTATAAAATTTGATATGGATAATGAGGGTGCCAAATTAAAAAGCGAAGCGGCAATTGCCGTTATGAAAGCAACGGCAATGCGTCCTGAAACTGTTATAAATATTGATAATAATTATTTCTTTGACCGCCCGTTTGTAATATTTTTGAAGGAAACAGGCAAGGATAAACCATATTTCGCAGCAAGAGTGAAAGACGGCAAATATTTGGTAAAGGAATAATTCATTACATATAAATGCTTATATTCTTTTAATTTTAAATTGTGAAGAATTGCTAAAAATATTTAATTCTTTGCAATTTGAGTTAAAAATATTTTTTTATTAATATAATAGGCAAGTAATAGGAGTTCTCTTTATGGATCGTTTGAATGTTAATTTAAATACTGTTAAAAATGCAAAAAATACAGATGTTTCAAAAACAAAACAACATTCTCAAACCAGAGAGCTTGCACCATTCGATACATTAGAATACGTAAATAAGAATGACGGGATTACATATGTCGCAAAAAAGCTGACTTTCCAACAAGGGGATAAAACTGTAAACGGAGTCTTCGTTTTTGCTAAAGATGCTAAACCCGATAAAAACGGACAAATTCAGGGTGAATTTATGAGTGTTGATACCTTCTTAAAAAAAATGAGAGATGAAGTTCCCAGAGTTGATGCCAGAACGGTTCAATCATATAATTCCAATATTAAGACAATGTCACCCGAAGAAAAATTTGATAGAGGCTATGCTTCAGGAATAGAGCTTTCTGACGGAACAAAATTATTAAGACCGACTATGCTTAATTCCGGAACAACAGAAATAAAAAGAACATCTGATGGCAATTATGATGTTATATTTACTTCTCATCTTCCTATGTACAAAGGCAAAACGGAAAATAAAACCGTTAATGAAAGTGAATTAAGAAATGATTTATCTTTATATGGTGGTACGATAAAAGCAACCGACGACGGTAATTATGAAGTATTACACAAAAATTTTGGCAATGAACCTATAATTTTATCTAAAAGTGAAACAATAAAGTTTTTGAGAAGAAATCATTTACATTTCTAAAATATAACTTTTTTAATTTCTTTTATTGCCTTTTTATCTCAAAACATTAAAATATTTAATAATAACATGTAACAGATGTGAAGAGGTAAGAAGTATGAAGAAATTATCGGCTTTATTATTGATTTTATTTTTTTGTATAATGCAATCTCAGGCTGCGGAGAATATACTGTTGAGCAGTGCACTTCAACCCTATATTTATAATGTACAAAACACGCAAACACAAACTAAACCAGCCGGTAAATCAGTCTTGAGTGCAAATACTCCCGTTATAATAACAAATAATGCAAATATTTCGACGGAAAACCTTCAAAACGGTTCAAAAGTTAATTTTACGGTAACGGAAAACGTATTAACAAAAGACGGGCGTGTGGCTATTCAGGCAGGAACACCGGTTGTTGCAACAGTTACAGATATAAAACAAAAGGGAAGAATAGGAAAATCTGCCAGCCTTGCATTATCCGGTTTCAGAACAACCACGGTAGACGGTAAGGACGTTGCCCTCTCAACCTATATTTCTAAGAAGGAAGATAATATAAGGGGACGTTCTATTGCACTTTCCGTAATTGTAGTTCCTCTGTTTCTTCTTATGAAAGGGAAAGATGTTGTTATTGAAAAAGGAACAAAGCAAACGGCATATACTTTAGCAGATATAACTGTTAATTAAAAACAAAAAAAAGAGAAGCATATATTGCTTCTCTTTTTTTTATGATTGTGAATTATTATTTAACCATCTGGTTCATAACTTCTTCAGCGAAGTTATCCTGTCTTTTTTCAAGACCTTCACCTAATGTCCAGCGGATAAAGGATTTGATTTCAAGTTTACCTTCAATTAAAGCACCAACCGTCATATCGGGGTTCTTAACAAACGGCTGTTCAAGTAAGCACTTTTGAGCCATTAATTTATTAACACGTCCTTCAACGATTTTTGCTCTGATTTGTTCGGGCTTTTTAGCCAAATCTTCTTTACCCATTTCAATTCTTGTTTCTTCATCAATAACTGCTTGAGGAATTTGAGCTCTTGATATAAATTCAGGAGCTGATGAAGCTATATGAAGTGAAACATCTTTAAGTAATTCGGGGTTTTGGGCTGTAGCTGAAATCAAAACACCGATTTTACCGTTATGAACATAAGTTGCAAGTTCGCCGGTTAATATTTCAAATCTTCTGATGCTGATTTTTTCGCCGATTGTAGCGATTTTATCTTTAACAACATCTTCTATTTTCATATTGCAAACAGGGCATATAGAAGCATTTAATGCTGCCATATCTGCAGGTTTTGTTGTTGCTATGTGTTTTGCAAGACCGTTTACAAAGGTTTTGAAGTCTTCATTTTTTGCAACGAAGTCTGTTTCACAGTTTACTTCAACTATAGCACCAACACCGTTTTCAATATATGTAGCAACTAAACCTTCTGCAGCAATACGGTTTTGTTTCTTTTCTGCAGATGCAATTCCTTTTTGTCTGAGGAATTCCATTGCTTTTTCCATATCACCATCGCATTGTTCAAGAGCTTTTTTAGAGTCCATCATGCCTGCGCCTGTTTTCTCTCTTAGTTCTTTAACCATTGCAGCTGTTACTGTCATAATTAACTATCCTTTCAATTATTATTCTTCTTCTGCAGAAGCTTCTTCTTTTGCTTCTGCTTCAGCTTTTACTTCTTCGGCTACACCTGCATCTTCAGCTTTTATTGACTGAACTTTTTGCATTTGGTTAGCTTTGTTTTCTCTTAATTGTTTACCTTCCAAAACCGCATCTGCAAGTTTACCGCAAACAAGTTTTATGGAACGGATTGCATCATCGTTACCGGGAACAATGTAATCAATACCGTCAGGGTCAGCATTAGTATCTGCCAAGCAAATAACAGGAATATTTAATTTATTTGCTTCTGCAATTGCAATTGCTTCTTTTTTCTGGTCTATAACAACTAATAAATCAGGCATACCTCTCATTTCCTTGATGCCGCCTAATGTTTTAGTTAATTTGGAAAGTTTTCTCATCATTTGAGCAATTTCTTTTTTCGGTAATTTTTCCATTTGACCTGAGTTTGAAAATTCTTCAATCTCTCTTAATTTATTAACTCTTCCTCTGATTGTTTCAAAGTTGGTAAGCATACCGCCTAACCATCTTCTGTTTACATAGTATGCACCTGCTCTTGTAGCTTCTTCTGCTACAACGTCAACAGCCTGTTTCTTTGTACCAACGAATACAACATTTTTGCCTCTTGCAGCTGCATCTCTTACTACATTGTATGCTTCATCTAATTTGTCAGAGGTCTTTCTTAAATCTAATACATAGATTCCGTTTCTTGCACCGTAAATATACGGTTTCATTTTTGGGTTCCATCTTTGTGTCTGGTGTCCGAAGTGTACACCTGCGTCAAGTAATTCAATCATTGATGCTACCGGCATCGTTTTTTCTCCTTTTTTTCTTAGTAACCTTTTGAATTGTTTCCCATCTTATTACATAAGACTAAGCTGTTACATTCTTCTGCGGCTGCCGGCTTTTTTAAGTTTTGCTGTATTTGCAAATAATATCTGAATACTGCTGCTGATATTTCTTATACTGAGTATTCGGCTGTTTCTGCAGTACAGAACTTATACTTAAATATGCCCTTTGCCATTCCGTTCGTGCAACCCTGCCTATCGGATTTGCAATTCATCAATATATTAATACAAACATAAAAAATTTCAAAGAAAAATCTGAAAATGTTGATTATTTGGAAATTATGCAGTGCTTTGCCAGGTATTTGTTGTATTTTTTTGAATCTTCTGCTGTTAAAATCAGAATTTCAGTACTTGGAAGCATATTGTACCGATGAGTTTCCAAACATTTCCGTATTTCTTTATCTCTTGTCGGTCCTAATGTCTTAAATCCTAATTTATAATAAAACGGAATGGGATTTTCATTTTTTCTGTAATCCGACAAACCGCGGGCAAACCCTTGCTCCGCTACCAGCCATACGCAGCCGTCTTTTTTGTGTTTTTTGCTTTCCTCTATTGCGCAATTTACAAGAGCAGAACCTATTCCTTCATATTTATCACCCATTAATGAACGAAGATGTATTATTTCAGGTAAACACGTATCCTCATTCTCATCCATTAACGAATCATCAAGAAACGGAGAATATAAATCCATATCCATATATCCGGCTTTTTTATGTCCGTCATATATTTCATACAGAAAACCTGTAGAACCGTACATATCACGCTTTAAAGTTGCAAGGACATCTTCTTTTGTGTTTCTGTCTGTTAAGACGACCTGACCGACTGTTCTTAAATTACCAAAAGACGGCAAAAAATATGCTTTTATATTTTCTGCCGCCGGAATTTGATATAATGCTTTATTTTGCGCGTTTTTTATAACAGGGGAGGAAGAATTGGTATTTGTATTGTATTTGGAGTTTATTATTGGGGTTCTTATTTTATTGATTCGCATAATAAAGCATTACTCATCTTTTACAAATCGTGCGTTAAGAAATTCAAAACCTTTCAGCTGTCCTTTATTTTTGCCTTTTGTATAATAGACAGGGTTAAAATATGCTCTTAATGCAAGTTTGATTCCGTCTTTTTTATCGTCTTTCTTTGTTTTTAATTGATTATCATTAATATTTAAATATGCTTTCATCTCATCAACATAACTTTTTGCTGCATTCTGTTTTACATATTCTGGATTTATTCCTATTTCTTTTGCTTCGTGCTGTGGTATTCCTATTCTTGTTCTTCCGAAATCTCTGATTGTAGCCGAATCATATCCTGTAAGCATTAATGCTGATTTCTTCTTGCTGTCAATTATTGAATTAACGTGCGGATATTTTAAGTAATCTTCATCATTAGATTTGTCTATATACCAGTTAACAAATTCTTTCTCTTCATCGGATAATTTTTTAGTGCCGTTTAATGCCATTACTATAATGTTATTGCATTTTCTTAAATTATCATATTTGCAAACCTGTACAAAATCACCGTTTCCTTTTATGTTTCTTGCGTAATATGTTACGGGGACAAAGCTTTTAAAAGAGCAGGGATATACTTTGTTTATCATCTTTACCTCGAATATTTTTACATTCCATTCTTATACTTATGTGCTAAAAATTGAAATAGAAAATTTTGACAGTTTGTAAAAATAAATTTACATTAATTTAAGAAATATTTGTCAATTGTAAAAACCGTCTGATGTTTGTTTATTATGAATTTGACCGGGAATTGCTTCTTTGTTCCGCAGGCATCTACCGTCCATAACTCGTTCCAGTAGCCTTTTGTATAATCACCATTTTTATTCTTTTTTACATCATAAGGGTAGTGAAGAACCTGTGTATCATCAATCGAATATTCCGTACAAGCAGGCATTTGGGGTGAAATTGTTTTATAAAGCAACATAATAACTTCAAATTGAAGCTCATCATTTGCAATGGATTCTCCCTCTACTGGAGTAGCCATATCAAAACGTGCATTAACAGGTAATGATATAAGGAAAATGGCTGCAAATACATATATTAATTTTTTAATCATAATAATTAGATTATAAGAATTTTTGTAAAGTTTGCAAATAAAAACTAGCAAAAAAATCGAAAAATTGTTTTTATGTTGCATGTTAGTCAAGATAATAGTAAAAATACGAGTTTGGAGTAAAAATGAAAATTTTAAGTGTTAAAACTTCCCCTGCGTTTGGAAAAACGGCTGTCTTGGAGTGTAAAGTAAAAGATGTAAAAACAAATACGGCAAATGACGCAACCCTGTTTAAACTGGACTTTTTAAATCCTCTTGATGTTGCAGATGTTAATTACAGCAAGAATACAACGTGTATAAGAGAAGATTTTTTAAAGGCAAATTTGTACAGAGAAAGTTCTAAAGACTTTTTTGTACTGAAAGATGATAAATCCGGCGAGGTTATATCTTGTGCATCAGCGTGCAGAAGGTACGGGAATTATGATAAACCGAAAATAACTGGTAAATATACCCTGATAGATGAAATGAGCGAAAATCCCAAATATATTAACGGCGGTGAACCTTTGCTCGCATATATAGTTAAAGATTCGGGGGAAAGGTATTCAAAGGCTGTGTATACGGCATATAATCTTGTAAATTCAGACGAGTGGTCTGATTATACGGAAAATCAAAATCCTTCATTAAAACTTGCCAGATTTACCGATGATAAAACAAAAGGTTCATATCTTCCCGAAAATAGATATATGTCTTTTCTTGATATTGCGGAAAAGCGTAATCAGATAAACTGGGAAGTATAGACTGTTTTTCAAAATATTAAAAAAGAATAAGATATATTATGCGAAATAGCAAAAAATTAGACTTTAAGTTTTATAACAATTATTAGTTATAATTGAGGAGTGTTAAGTTTTTATGAGAGTCCTTGCTTGTTCTGCAATATATAACAGAAGTATTCCAAAAACAGTAAAAATTAATAATTCTTATAAAGAACATGATTATTTTCAAGATAATAGAATTAATAATAGTTTTTTTACTTATTCTTTTAAGTCCTTATTATTTCCTAATATATTTAAAAGAAAAGAAACTGATTATTTGAATTATATTCAAACTACGGTTGATACACCTGAAACATTCAAAAGTAATTTATTGTCTTTTCTGAACGATGATAATAAAAGAAATGATTTCATTTCTTCTTTAATATCAAATCCTAAAAAATCAAAAAGTATTGTTAAAACATTGGTATCAAAACTTGGCGGAAATGACAAATTTTTGGAATGGTATTTTGCTGAAGACGGATATGTTAAAAACTATGAAAAATTTCTTGAACAAAAGTATAAAGAAGCGAAATCAATAGATGAATTATTAAAAATCCATCCCAATTGGGGATATTGGGCATTGGAAAGGAAATCTTGTGAATTAGAAGGTATAACGAATGAGACAGACCAAAACAAATTAATGAGGGACAGAAATGTAAATTTTACATTCGGAAATGTTCCTGAAACTTTTGGTGATAAATATAAGTTTAATAGTCTTGTAAACAGATTAAAGAGTTTTCCCTATATGGCTCAAAATGAAAAATATTCTTGTAACTCGCAAGATATGAATGTATCTCAATTAGCAGGAGGGGATTTAAGTTCAAAAAACATATTTAAAGTTACTGATGAAAATAACAATTCATATATTATAAAAATGGACAGATTATATCCTGAAGAAATTCTTAAAATTTGGCAGAAAAACCCATATGAATCAAGACTAGCAAAGGAAAATAAGTTATTAAGAGGTGATTCTGTTTATCTCAATGCGTGTATTGATAATTATTTGCAATTGAACGGGTGTAATATAAATGCAAAATTATTATATTATGATTTCCAAAATAATGCGGCTTTATATGAATATGTTGAAAATAATGAAACGGAACATTCTTCAGAACATAATTTAATAGGACAAATTGAAGCAAATAATGAATTAAAAGAATTAAATGATTTAGGTATGTTTTTAAATGACATTGATACGAATTATAATTATTTAAAGGATAAAAATAACAATAAACGTGTTATTGATGTTGGGCATTCGGAATTTATTGATATTCTTAAACCCGGTGCAAAATTATTAACGATTGAAACAGTAAATTTATCAGGATTTAGTATAAAAAATGCTCTTGCAGGCTTAAATGTTTCTTCTGTTGAAAAGGTAGCTAAAGGTGAAGATGAAAATAATTCTTTATCATTTAGGGAAAACAGTTTTGATTATGAATTATTTATGGAAGAGAAAAAATATATAAAAAGTACCTTAAAAAGAAATATAGAAAGAAAACAATATAAATATGGAAAAAATTCTCAGGAAACAATTCAGGCGAGGATTATGCTATTGGAATTTTATAAAAGAAATATAATTGCCCGAAATGCCGGATATGCCGATAATAGCAGTCATATTATACATGGAATAATTCATGCAATGGAAAGAGAAATAAATGAATTTTCTGACGATAGTACAAATAAAGAAACAACTGCTATAATAAATTCATATAAAAATTTTATAAATAATATCAGGGAGGCAGAAAATGCAAATTAATTCAATTGCAGGACACAACACCTCACCAACAAATCTTATAGATAAATATTTAAACAGTCAAACCAAAAATCAAGAAAAAAAGAAATTTTCGGATTATCTTACTCCCAAAAATATTGCATTTGGTGCTGTAGTTGTTACTGCTGCCGTACTTTGTGCTTACGGTATTATTAAAAATGTTCAGAAAGGTAAAATAAAGGAAGCTAAAGAGCTTCTTCCCGTTAAGCCTAATCAATGTGATATTATTATTGATTCAAAAGATAAATTTAAGAAAATTCTCGAACCGTTAACTCATGATGATTATGATTCAAGTAAAATATTCAGAGCTAATTTCCATATTCATTCGAAATTATCAGACGGACAATTAGAGCCTCTTGAAATTCTGAGGCAGGCAAATGAATATGCCCAAAAACTGCCGGCAAATGAAAAATTCTCATTTTCACTAACCGATCACGACAGTATAAAAGGCGTAAAAGAAATTTATAGTGAAATTTGTAAGAATCCGGAAAAATATAAAAAACTAAATTTTGTTCCCGGTATTGAATTGTCAACAACATATAAAAATTTTGATATTGCGAGAAATCCCGTAGAACTGGATTTCCTTATATACGGTTTTGATGTTGAAAATCCAGTTCTTCAAAGTGTAATTGAACAAAGAAAAAATTATCTTTTAACAAAAACCCAAAATCTGTTTAATGATATTAATTCACAATATAAAACAGCGGGGTTATCTCTTGAAGATATGATGAAACAATCATCAAACGGTCATTTGAAAAATATTTGTTCGAACGGATATTTAAAATCTTTAAGAACTTATATTACCAAAACACTTGAAAAATCGAATATTCCTTTCAGTGAAAGATTAATAGATAAAAAGACAATAGAACATTTTAATAATCCGAAAATTGCTCTTGATGCAAATATCGGGTTCTTAGATGCCGTAAAACTGACTAAAGATATAAACGGTTTTTGTTCGATTGCACACCCTGGTAAATTTAATTTTAATAATGCTGAATTGAAACAAGACGGACTTGTGTTTTCTGATGATATTATTTCTCAATTCATAAAAGCCGGTGGTGACGGTATCGAAAGCCATTATATGTGTTATAAACCTAATAATCAAAATTGGTGGGAAAGAATAAGGAACAGTTTTAAAAAACTGAATTTAACATATTTAAGAACAGGCGGATATGACACGCATAACCTTGATATAGGTAAGCATTAGTATGCAATTTTGCCCATAATGACGGGTTCTTTTGCTCCGGTGCAGGAAGGAAGATTATTGGGCTCCTTCTTCAGTGTATAATACCCCAGATACGCAAAGGCTATACATTCTTTTAATTTATCGGGTATTCCGAAATCACTGTGCTTTTTTATTATTAATTCCGGCATGAAATCGTGCATATAGTTTATTAAGGTAATGTTATATGCGCCGCCTCCACCCAGTACCACTTCATCAATTTTTGTTTTGGGAAGTATAAATTTTTTGTAGGAATCGGTAATGACTTTTGCCGTTAAAGCAGTTATTGTTGCAATTACGTCATATTTATCCCCGGGTGCCGTTTTAAATATTTTTTCGGCATAGTTATCGTTGAATAATTCTCTGCCCGTTGATTTTGGCGGCTGAATTTGATAGTAAGGCTCTTTTAATAATTCATTAAGCCATTCTTTGTTTAATTTCCCTTTATTTGCAGTTTCCCCGTTCATATCAAATTGTTTATTAAACAATTTCTTCATAAAATAATCAATAAGCATATTGCCGGGACCGTTATCAAACGCAAAAATATCGCAATCCTGTGAAAGAACAGTTACGTTTGATATTCCGCCAATATTTTGTATACATCTGTTCTTATCCGTACCGAACAGAATTTTGTCCGCAAAAGGAACAAGAGGTGCCCCCTGCCCACCTGCTGCCATATCTTTTGTCCTGAAATCACCAACAGTCATTATTTCTGTCTTTTGTGCAATAACTGAAATATCACCTATCTGGAGCGTGCTTTTTGTTTTAATTCCGTCAATTTCGGTATCATTAGGAATATGAAAAACCGTTTGCCCGTGCGAAGATATGAAATCAACATCTTCTGCTTTATATTTCGATTTTTTTAATAAATTATTTGCGGCTTTTGCAAACAGTTCACCGATAACAAAATTCATAAAGCATACATCTTTTACGTCCGCTTTATTATTTGCAAGTGAAAGTATTTTCTTTTTTATTTCGTCAGAATATTCAAGCGAATAATCACTTATAATTTCAAAAGTTAAATCTTCATATATTCTTAACAGGCATGCATCAATTGAATCAATGGAGGTGCCCGACATCATAGATATAATAGTTTTATAATTCTTCATACCGAAATTATACGACTTTACGCTGTTTTAGAAAAGATTTTAATAATTATGTAATTTATTGTATAATCGGGTAAGGTAGGGGAATTTTATGACTTCTGTATATTGTATTATTATGTCAGGCGGTTCGGGAAGCAGGTTGTGGCCTGTATCAAGGGAAATGTTCCCGAAGCAAATGTTCAAACTTGATGAAGAATACAGTCTTTTCCAAAAGACCTTTTTAAATATTGCAACCTTTGTTGACGATAAAAATATTATTACCGTTACTAATGTAAAACATACTTCTGCAATAAAAGAACAATTAAAAGTTTTAAAGGAAAAATTCTGCAGAAAGTCAGATTATAAAGTTTTATCGGAGCCAATAGGCAGAAATACCGCTCCTGCTATTTCAATGGGGGTAAAGTTTATTAATGATAAATTGAATTTCTCATCGAAATCTCCTGTTATACTTTCCGTTCCTTCAGATCAGATAATAACTGACAGAATAGAATATTCAAAACTTATATCAAAAGGAATAAAGTTGGCAGAAGCCGGTTATCTGGTTTCTTTCGGAACCGAAACAGAAGAAATAAACGAAAACTTCGGATATATAAAAGCAAGAAACAATGCAAAAATTTCGGAAATTGAACCTGATGCAAAAAAAGTCTTTAAATTTGTCGAAAAACCGACAACAAAGGCTCAGAAAGAAAGCTTAAAAGGTACATTTTATGTTAATTCCGGAATTTATATGTATTCTGCCGAAACTTTTTTATCGGAATTAAAAAAACATTCTCCCGAAATATTTTATGGTTTGAAAAAACAAAATATTACCGATGGTATTCCTTCCGTTCCCTTGAGTGTTTATGAAGAAATGCCGGGTATTTCAGTTGACTATGCAGTTATGGAAAAGACGAAAAAGCTTGCTATGGTTCCGTTGTCTTCAGTCTGGAAAGATGTAGGCTCCTGGAATGCAATTTATGACATTTCAAAAAAAGATGAAAACGGCAATTGCTTTACGGGAAATACAATTGATATCGGTTCAAAGGATTCTATGGTGTATTCCACTTCAAAATTAACGGCAACAATGGGCTTAAAAAATACCGTTGTAGTTGAAACAGAAGATGCAATACTTGTAAGCGGCAGGGATTCTCTCAACGGAGTAAAGAATATTTATAAAAAATTGAATGGTGAAAATGCTTCAAAAAAGGAAGTTCATAAAACGGTATATCGTCCCTGGGGGTATTATACTGTGTTGGAAAACGGAAACGGATTTTTGACAAAATGTATAACCGTAAACCCGAATGCTAAATTAAGTGTTCAGTTGCATCATCACAGAAGCGAGCACTGGATTATACTTGAAGGGGAAGCTACAATAATAAAGAATAAAGAGCTTTTAAAGCTTAATGCCGGAGAAAGTATTGACATCGGTGTGGAAGAGGTTCATTCCTTGCAAAATCTGGGAACCGAGCAGCTGAAAGTATTGGAGGTTCAGCAGGGTGATATTCTTGACGAGAATGATATTGAACGTATAGAGGATATATATGGCAGAGTATAATTCGGTAAAAAGGATTGCCATTCTTGGTTCAACAGGTTCAATAGGTACGCAGGCACTTGAAGTTATATCAAAATTAAGAAATAACTTTGAGATTATTGCTTTATCGGCAGGAAGTAATATTGAATTGTTTGCGGAACAAATCAAAAAATTTAATCCGATGTTTGTATCAGTTAAGAATAAAGAAGATGCCGATATTATACAAAATAAATTTCCGAATTTATATGTCTTTAACGGAGAAACGGGACTCAATAAAATTGCCGAATTGCCCATGGTTGATTTGTTATTGGTAGCCGTATCCGGTAAAATCGGTTTGAAACCAACTATAACCGCAATAGAAAATAAGAAAGATATAGCACTTGCAAATAAGGAAACACTTGTTATGGCAGGTGATATCGTAATGAAGCTTGCAAGGGAAAATGAGGTTAAAATTTTGCCCGTAGACAGTGAACACAGTGCTATCTTTCAGTGTATAAACGACGGCAGGAATGTAAAACATCTTATTATTACGGCATCAGGCGGGCCCTTCAGAAATTCAACAAAAGAAGAAATGGAAGGTGCAAATCTTAGTGAAGCTTTAGCTCATCCGAGGTGGAAAATGGGCAAAAAAATCACCGTGGATTCCGCAACTTTGATGAACAAAGGGCTTGAAGTTATTGAAGCTCACCATTTGTTTAATTTTGATTATGATGATATAAAGGTGGTTATTCACCCTCAAAGTTACGTTCACAGTGCGGTTGAGTTTGCTGACGGGAGTATAATAGCTCAAATAGGTATTCCGAGTATGCATATTCCTATTCAATATGCCTTAACTTATCCAGACAGAGTTGAGGGGATAGAAACGGAAAGCTTTGATTTTATAAAGGCTGCCAAACTTGAATTTTTCGAACCCGATTATGAAAAATTTCCTTCTTTGAAATTGGCAACGGAAATGGGAAGGAAAGGCGGAACTTATCCTGTATGTATGAATGCCGCCAATGAAGAAGCTGTTTTTGCTTTTTTAAACAATCAAATTAAATATCTTGATATTTACAAAATCACAAAAGAAGTATGTGATAGTTATATAGGTATTACAAATCCCGATATTGATCAGATACTTGAAGAAGATGAAAAAATCAGAGAAAAAACAAAAAAAATCATTGAAGAAATGCAGGTAAAATTATGAAGATATTGGTTTTAAACGGTCCGAATTTAAATATGCTCGGTTCAAGAGAACCCGATAAATACGGAACTCAAACCTTGGCAGATATAGAAAATTTTGTACGCAATGAGGCTCAAAAATTACAGGTTGAGGTTGATTTTTACCAGTCAAACATTGAGGGTGAACTTGTAAATAAAATACAGGAAGCAAAAGGAAATTATGACGGTATAGTGATGAACCCTGCAGCCTACACTCATACAAGTGTTGCTATACGAGATGCAATATTGGCTGTTCGGATTCCTTCGGTTGAAATACATCTTTCAAATATTCACACAAGAGAAGATTTCAGAAAAATATCTTTGACGGCGCCTGCTTGTGTCGGGCAGATAACAGGCTTTGGTGCAGACAGTTATAAACTGGGTTTAATTGCGATTGTTGATTATTTATCAAAATAAAATAATATAAATAAACTAATTTAAAGATTTACAGAACAAAAAACAGCCATAATTTTATGGGCTGTTTCTTGTTATAAATGAGTTAATATTATAATTTGAAATCGGGTTCTGCCGGCAATTCTTCGGGAAGCTTATTCATCCATTTCTTTGCTTCATCTCTTTCTTT
>JAEEGL014981299.1_pt1 | contig 18149 bp, 13 predicted proteins | sample 9134231 | NCBI WGS metagenome assembly JAEEGL01 (sample SAMN16246548, study PRJNA631951) | gut metagenome | biome: gut microbiome; feature: rumen; material: fiber-attached | host: Bos | place: Iran: Karaj | collected 2018-10 | reverse complement strand
GTTTCATTACGCTTCCCGGTTCATAGGAATCGGATATGCAGAAATTCCTCCATATCTTATTTCTGGCAAGCATAACAGGATCAGTCTCTTCTTTAACTTCATTTTCTGACAGGGAGGTGTCTTCAGAGCTGTTTTCTTCCTCCTGCGGGGCTTCATCCGTCTCCTCCTGCCCTTCTTCCCCGTTCACTTCTTCCTCTCCTGTTTCTTCAGGCTGCTCTCCCGTAGGAGGGGAAGAAGGCATAAACTGGGTAAGATCCACCCCCTCCATATTTGACGGATCATTAAGATCAAAGGAAGGATAGCCCGCCATTGCATATATTTCCCCGTTCTTCGGATTCATTACAATGACGCCGATATTTTCCGCAGCCGCCCCGATCCTGTATGCATCCCTGTAGTTGCTCATAAACTTTGCAATATTCTTTTCCACTATGGACTGAATATTGCTGTCAATGGTTGATACTATGGTATATCCGTCAACAGCGGGCTTTATGGACTCCTCCATCACATAGTCCTCGTTCATATAGCCATATTCACGTCCGTCCGTGCCGTTCAGAATATCATTATAGTATTCCTCCAGCCCGAAAAAGCCCGTATTGTTTCCCTGAACAAATCCGATCACATCGCAGGCAAGGGAATTTCCGGGATATTTCCTCTCGTAATCCTCCTCAAACCATACTCCGTTGAATCTTTCCGGCTCCGCCCCGTTATCCGAAACGCCCTCTTCAACCACGCCGTTTTTCTGCATTTCCTTAAAGGGCTCTATTTCGTTAAAATCAAGTTTTTTTGCAAAGACCTTATAGCGGCTGGCGGGATTTTTGTTAATATAATCCCTTATCTCCATGGTGTTCACTTCCGGAAAGCAACGGGAAACAGCCTGCATTGTCGGTTCCAGATGTTTTCCCTCTTCGCTTAAGATCATTTTTGCATCTATCACCAGGTTATAAACCTTTTCGGAATAGGCGAGTTTGTTCCCCTTTCTGTCAAGTATATCCCCTCTCTTAAAGGGCAGAACCCTGGAGGACGCTGCCTGCTGCCGCATAACCTGTCTTTTGTAATCCGCTCCCTTATCCCTGTTGATAATGAAAAGCCTGTAAGACAACGCAACAAAAGCCAGCAGTACCATGAGAAAGAGTACCACCAGCTTTCGCTGCATCTTAGCGTCAAATCCATTTCTGTCTGTATCTGTATTTGATTTTCGTTTCTTTTGTATAGACATTGAATTACTTGGGGTCTTCGGGTATACTTCCGTACTGCCTTACATAATCATCACTTTCCATTGAAACATGGACAACCTGGCTTTCATCCGGATATCTCATATGAAGATCCGTCATTGCGGTTTTCTTTATCTCTTCAATATCCACGCTGCCGGCGATCCGCTCATATTCCTCATCGTTTGAGAGCTTTAACTGGCTTAAGGCAGCCTCCAGGGACGCAACTCTCTTCTGGGATGCGGTGATATCGGAGTGGATACGCACATAGCCTATACATACAAAAGCTGTAATGGCGAGGGCGATGAAAAAGAAAAGATAATATCCGAAAGAAACCTGAGGCACCCTGATCCCATCAGTGTGTCTTCCGCGGATGGCTTCCCTTGAAACCGGACGTTTTTCCCCAAACCTCGGCTCAATGGTACGCACTGTATTTCCATCGATATAGATACTGTTATTAGACCTTCCGAATACGGAAGCCCTCTCCCTTCTGACTGCTCTTCTTCCCACCTGTACTCTCCCTTATGATCCTTAATACCTTCCCTATATCCTCTCAAAGACCCTCAGTTTTGCACTTTTGGATCTGGGATTTCTCTCCATTTCCTTTTCCGATGGCAATATCGGCTTTTTCGTAACCACTCTGCCCATAGGAACCTTTCCGCATACACAGACTGGAAAATCCGGCGGACAGGTACAGGGCCTTTCATTCCTCTTAAATGCCTGCTTGACTATCCTGTCTTCCAGGGAATGGAAGGTGATCACACTTATCCTTCCGCCCGGATTTAAAAGTCCTATCATAGTGTCCAGTGTATTCTCCAATACGGTGAGCTCCTGATTGACTTCTATCCTGATGGCCTGAAAGGTTCTCTTTGCAGGATGTCCGCCTGTTTTCTTTGACTTTGCCGGTATGGAATCCGAAACTATGTCCCTTAGCTCAAAGGTGGTCCGTACAGGATCCGTTTCCCTTGCCCTTACTATATTCCTTGCAATATTACGGGCGTAGTGCTCTTCCCCATACTCCTTTATGATCCTGAAGAGTTCCCCTTCGCTGTAGGTATTCACCACCTCATAGGCACTTAAGGGATTTCTTCTGTCCATCCTCATATCAAGGGGGGCATCATCCATGTATGAAAAGCCGCGCTGCCCTTCATCCAGTTGATAGGATGAAACCCCCAGGTCAAGGAGGATACCATCACATTTTTCTATTTGAAGCTCTTTGCATACAGCCGCGATATTTCCGTAATTGCTCTGTACGATGGAGAGGAGGCCGGAAAAATCTTTCAGTCGGTTCGTGGCTGCGGAGATCGCGTCCGCATCCTGGTCTAATCCGATGAGGAGTGCGCCCTTTTCGGGCTTGAGGAGTTTTGCGATTTTTAAGGAGTGCCCGCCTCCTCCTATCGTACAATCTATATATATGCCGTCTTCTTTTACCCTGAGGCTGTCAACCGCCTCCTGTAAAAGGACTGATATATGCCTGAATTCCATCTGTCTTACAGGGTGAAACCAAGTTCACTTAGGCTCTCTGCTATGTCATCTATGTTATCCGGCGCCGCATCGCTCCACTTGTCCGAATCCCAGATCTCCACACAGGAACCCGTCCCCACAAGGGATACGTTCTTTTTTAGTCCCGCATGATCCCTGAGCTCCGAAGGGATAAGTATTCTTCCCTGCTTATCCACTTCCACTATTGCAGCTCCGCCGTTAAAGAATCTCTTCACCTCTCTGGCTGCCTTATTGAACTGGGAGAGTTCCTTTAATTTCTCCTGGATACCTCCCCAGGCATCGAGGGCATTGGCCTGGAGGCAGCCGTCAAAGCCCTTGGACACCACAAACTTGTCCCCCAGTTCCTCGCGGAATCTGGCAGGAATGATCAGGCGTCCCTTGGCGTCGATTGTATGGCTGAATTCCCCCATAAACATCTGCATTTACCCCGGCTGATGTATTAACCACTTTTCACCACTTTGTGGCACTTTTCACCACTACAACCCAAATAATAATTCAATTTTGGGAAATAGGCAACTGCAATCTTGTTATTTTTGCAACAAAAAAACGCCCGCAAAAGGCGCTTTTTTGTTATTTTGACCATATATGGTGGCAGTTCCCTTTATTCAACCACTATATATTGTGTTTTTGCAGGTCAAAAGGTCTTATGTTCTTTTTTAAATACATTTTATGATGTCGGGTCAAACCCCGATATCCGGAGCGCTCCGGGCTTTGTGCTCCCGCGCTCCTCATTTCATCTGAAATACCGTACCCCGGCCTCAAATATCTTCAGATCCTGTTCTCCGAAGATATTGATGTTCACTCCTTCACCCCTTCTTTCAACGTGGCACATCTTCCCGAGAATACGCCCCGTGGGATCTGTGATGCCCTCTATTGCACAGAAGGATCCGTTAATATTCCACTCCCCGTCCATTGATACATCTCCATCAGGATCAGCGTACTGCAGTGCCACCTGTCCGTTATCAAAAAGCTTCTTTATCCACTCTTCACTCGCCACGAATCTGCCCTCACCGTGGGAAGCCGGACTCACATAGGTATGTCCGGGCTTAGCCAGGGAAAGCCAGGGAGACTTGTTTGACACCACCTTGGTATAAGCCATCCTGCTGATATGACGGTTTATGGTGTTAAATGTAAGGGTAGGAGAATCCTCCATCTGGGCGTCGATTATTTCTCCGTATGGAACCAGCCCCAGCTTGATCAGAGCCTGGAAACCGTTACAGATCCCAAGGATCAGCCCGTCCCTCTTTAACAGACCTTCCACCGCCTTTCTGATATCTTCATTCCTGAATGCGGTGGCAAAGAATTTGGCACTTCCGTCCGGCTCGTCTCCGGCAGAGAAGCCGCCGGGGAACATAAGTATCTGGGCATCTTCAATAGCCTTCTTAAATTGAGCCACGCTCTCTCTTATATCCGATTCCCTGAGATTTGAAAATACCCTGATATCCGTTTCGGCTCCTGCCCTGCGGAATGCCCTCATGCTGTCATATTCACAGTTCGTTCCGGGAAATACCGGTATGAACACCTTTGGATTTCTGTTCCTGTATCTTGTGGTATATACATTTTTCGTAAGGAATACCGGGGATCCCACTTTCTTTTCCGAACCCCTGGCCATTATGGGGAACACGGGATCAAGGGTCTTTTCATAGGCTTCCAGCGCTTCTATAATATCTATCCTGGTCTTTCCATGGGTGAAAAGACCGTCATCCGTAACCTCTCCTATCAGCCTGTAGGGAACCTTGAGGGACTTTAATACACTCTCGTCACATATCTCTGCGATGATATTCCCGCTCTCCGCAAGGAACAGTTCATCCGGACTCACCTCTTCAGAGATCTTTACACCCAGCATATTACCGAATGCCATTTTTGAAAGAGCCGGTGCAATGCCATACTCATCAAGGGCATAAGCCGCCTTAACAATACCGGCCATTTCCGCCTTCCTTATTCCCCTATAGAGTTCCTTTACCCTGCCATATACCGGAAGCTCGTATTCGTCCGTCTCTATGGTGAATTTAACGATCTTATCTCCTGTCTTCTTTAATTCCGGTGTGATCACGTGAGATACCTTACCGGTATCCACCGCAAAGGAAACAAGCGTGGGAGGAACATCGATGTCTTCAAAGGTTCCCGACATGGAATCCTTTCCCCCGATGCTGGGGAGGGAGTATCCGATCTGTGCATCAAAGGCTCCGAGAAGGGCGGTAAGGGGAGCACTCCAGCGCTTCTTATCCTCTGTCATCCTCTGGAAATACTCCTGGAAAGTAAATCTTATCTTATCCATGTCGCCGCCGTTTGCGACTATCTTCGCTATGGATGATGTCACAGCATATACCGCGCCGTGGAAGGGACTCCAGGAAGAAAGATAGGGATCGAAACCGTAACTCATCATTGTGACCGTATCTGTAGTCCCGTTAAGAACGGGAAGGAGTGCGGTCATGGTCTGTATCGGTGTCTTCTGATACTTTCCTCCGAAGGGCATGGTGACAGTCGCCGCACCAATGGATGCGTCAAACCTCTCACATAGCCCCTGCTTCGAGCACTGGTTAAGGTCGGAAAGGGTCTTGAGCCAGGCCTTTTCCTCATTTCCTATATCCACGGTTTCCCTCATATAGTTATTCACTTCATCCGGGAGCTCTATTTCCGCTGAAGCCTCCTGATGAGCCCCGTTGGTATTCAGGAATTCCCTGGATATATCGACAATCTTTTTGCCTCTCCATTTAAGAACAAGCCTGGGGGTCTTCGTAACCTTCGCTACAGGAGTGGCCTCCAGATTCTCTTCTTCCGCATACTTTAAGAACTTATCCCTGTTATCCTTATCCACCACAACAGCCATACGTTCCTGGGACTCTGAGATCGCAAGCTCAGTTCCGTCAAGACCTGCATACTTCTTCGGCACCTTATCAAGATCGATATCAAGTCCCGGAGCCAGCTCGCCTATGGCAACGGAAACACCGCCTGCACCGAAGTCATTGCAGACCTTGATGAGTCTTGATACTTCGGGACGCCTGAAGAGCCTCTGCAGCTTTCTCTCTGTAGGCGCATTTCCTTTCTGCACCTCAGCGCCGCAGGTATCAAGTGATTTCTCCGTATGTACCTTGGAAGAACCTGTTGCTCCTCCAATACCGTCACGTCCGGTACGTCCGCCCAGAAGAATGACTATATCCCCGGGAAGCGCATCCTACCTCAATACGTTCTTTTCAGGAACCGCAGCCATAACGGCACCTATCTCCATCCTTTTTGCCACATAGCCCGGATGATATATCTCATCCACCAGTCCTGTGGCAAGTCCTATCTGGTTCCCGTATGAGGAATATCCCGCTGCCGCCTCCCTTGTAAGCTTTTTCTGCGGCAGTTTCCCCTTAAGTGTCTTTGAAACCGGCAGCGTCGGATCCGCAGCCCCGGTAACCCTCATGGCCTGATAGACATAGGAACGCCCGGACAGGGGATCCCGTATTGCCCCGCCGAGACAGGTGGCAGCTCCGCCGAAGGGCTCTATCTCCGTAGGATGGTTATGGGTCTCGTTCTTAAACATCACGAGCCAGTTTTCATTGTATTTTGCTCCTTTTTCATCCTTCAGTTCCACAGGAACCACTATGGAGCAGGCGTTTATCTCATTGGATTCTTCCTCGTCCTTAAGGAGTCCCTTTTTCTTCAGCGTCCTGGCTCCCATGGTTGCAATGTCCATAAGACAGACATACTTATCACCGCCCTTTTCCGACACTCTTTTTCCGTATACCTCATCCCTTGCAGAAAGGTATTTTCCCCAGGCTTTCTTTAAGGGCGCGGCATAATACCCATCCGGTATATGCACGTCCTTTAATTCCGTCAGGAAGGTGGTGTGACGGCAATGGTCAGACCAGTATGTGTCAAGCACCCTTATCTCGGTAATAAACGGATCTCTCTTCTCTGTATCCTTGAAATACTTCCTGATATGGAGAAAATCATTATATGTCATGGCAAGGTTCAGGGAGCTGTACAGCTCCTTAAAGCCAGCCTCATCCATGGATCTGAAGCCCTTCACCACCGCAATATCCTCAGGTTCCGGGTAATCCTGCTTCAGGGTGCTGCTCTTTTTAACAGAAGCTATCCTGGAATCCACAGGGTTCATCACATAGTCCTTGATGAGTTTTAATTCCCTGTCACTTTTTATACCTGAAAGCACATAAACCTCAGCAGTACGGACTATTGCTTCTTCACTGCCCTTTAAGAATCTTATACACTGCTCTGCGGAATCCGCCCTCTGGTCAAACTGTCCGGGAAGTGCCTCAACGGCGAACACCCTGTCCTCTTTTGAGTACTCAAAGCTCTCCTCCTTCAGGATATCTACAGGAGGCTCTGAAAAAACGCTTTTGCAGGCCTTTTTATAGACATCGGGACTTATGTTCTCTATATCATAACGTATAAGGTATCTTACCCCGACGGATTTCAGTCCCAGGAATTCATGTATCTCATGCTGAAGTTCTTCCGCATGCACTGCATAGGGCTTCTTTTTTTCCACATATACCCGTCTTACCATTTTTTCCTCCGTTTCATTAAATCCACCAAAAAGTCGGCAGGATGATCCATATACCCTGCCGATCTTAATTACTGCGGTTTTCTGTAAAAGTCCATAAGTTCCTTGAATTTATTGAGAACCCCAAGGTAAATTCCCTCATCTGCCCCCTCGGCCCAGGCCGGTCCCCGGTGCATGCCCTCAAGCACATATTTTGACAGGAATCCCCTGAGATCGTCCACATTCCTTATGGTGCATTTCTCAATATATTTCCTCTCATCCTCATGGGTCCTTATCCTGTTTCTGGAATAGACATAAGGATAATTCCTGTTCATGAGACTGGTCTTTGAAGCCTTCTTTACAAAATCCAGAAGTGTCGAATCAAAAACCGGAAAATTCAGGTTTGATTCCCCCTGGGCTCCGTCATATTTCTTCGAAAAGGCCTTGTCCTTCCCGGAAAAATACGGGATGAAGGCAAAGAGCATTTCCAGTTCCCTGCCGTATGTACTTATCATTTTATCCGCCAAAGAATTTTCGGATTCCAAAATATCCCTCCTTAAACAAACCGGAAACGTTGCACCAGGCTCCTTAGGTTTTCAGATACTCCAGCTGCTTCAGCACGGTATCAGGAGTCTCAGCTCCCATTTTCTTTATCTTCTGCATCATAACCTGGATAAGATGGATCTTGCCCTGCTGCTTGATGCCGTATTTCTCGATGAGATCGGAATACAGGGGATTTGCCTTCATGGCCTCCCTCTTCTCAGTTCTGAAAGGACAATACCTGAATACTATGCCCCGGGCGATCTTATTAAGTCTTGCGGAACCTGTAGCCTCATTACGGATATAGATCATATAGTCCGCTACGAATACCGTCCGGTAATTATTCCTGGACTTCTGCAGTGCCATCTTGATCTTTTCCCTGTTTTCAGGAGAGATCTCGTGGTTCTTCCTGTAGAACTGCATATAATCACAGTACTCGCTGGTAAGGCTGGGATCCGTCACATCATTCCAGTGAACACCCTGGATACGTCTGCACATCTCCCAACGGAATTCACCGCAGAGTCTGGTCATAGCCTCGTCCAAATCCTCCGTGAAAAGGATGGACATCATCATCCTTGCCGGTGTATCCCTTCTCTTTCCGTCTATCTCCTGCCACATGGAAGTCCTGGATCCCATATTGGGCATAAGGATCACATAGGGCAGTACCTCTTTTGACTCCACGAACTGATTGATCTCCAGTTCCTCGAAGGCCGTGACGGAATCCCTGTAAAACAGGGAGAAATCGATATCCCTGATGGCATTCACAGCATTTCTCACCTTTTCAGGTGTGAGCAGCGCTGTCCTTAAGGGTCTCAGCACCGCATCTTCCGTAAAGATCGGGATAAAGGTTGTGACACGTCCGAAGGTCAGACGGTTGCCCATGGTAAAGAAGTTCTCTATCTCGAACTTCAGCCTTCTCACCCGGTCATTCTTATAGGCAGCCTCATCTTCCCTTGAGATATAGCCTCCGGTCACCTGCTCCCTTAAATATTCGATGTAATCGCTGTCAAACTCATTCTTTGAAGGATTTACCTTCATTTCATATACCAGCTTCAGCCAGTCCCTTATGGTTACGATCTTTCCGGAGGGATCGCTCTTCCACTGCCTGGCAAAATTCGCAAGAATAGCTGTATTATCCTTTCCGGCCAGATTCTCATCCATAAAGCCGAAGAGAAGGAACATCTTTACTTCCAGCGGAGGCGTCCTGTCTGTAAGTGTCTTCATAAAGATGGCGTAATAAATGTCATAGAAGATCCTGGAGATCTCTTTCCTCAGCTTACGCATCTCATCCGTGGTCTCGGTCTTATCGGGAGCTGCCGCATATTCCTCCACCAGCTTCTCAAATACCTGTATGGTTGAAGCGGGAGCCTCTGAGTAGCCAAGGATAATGGACATAGCGTCCTTTATCTCCTTCTCACCGCTCTCGTCTCCTTCGTCGCTCTGAACCTGGGCAAGGGCATACTTGTAATCCGTCTTGAAGGAAGTGGTAACCTCGTCCAGATATTCCTTATAACGGCATATCCTTATGATCTCCGCAAATATCTTCTTCATGAACTCATTGTTCTGAAGTATGATACCTGTACAGATGCTTATATTAAGTCCGTAATAACTCTTCCTTACAACAGCGTCATTTTCCAGAAGGGAATTCAGGTACTCAAGTCTCCATTCCTCCAGACCGTCAGCTTCACTGGGTTCCATAAGATTCTCTATCTCGGGATACTCCTCCGGCTCCCTTGAAAGCTCGATCATCAGGCTCTTATAATCCTCCAGATCCCGCTTCACGCCCTTATAAAGATTCTCGCACTCCATCCGTATCTTTTCATACCACGAAAAACAGTCCACCGCAGAACGCACGCTGGACGAAGCCAGTACAGGGGCGATCTTTAAGTTCAGCTTTATCACCTTCACCACGTCTTCCATATTGGAAAAATCATATGCATAAACCGTGGCATCACTGTCCGCCGTATAGTCAAAGGAATATGTATCCCCCGGTTCCTCGGACGAACCGATAAGGGATCCTGTCTTTAAGATCATCGCCCCGTCGGCATTGTGAATACGAATGCTGCCCTTGAGGACGATCTCCACCTCCTGGACCCTGTCCCCTGCACTATGAAGAATATCGTCTTTTTTTAGTTCCTTGATTCCCAAAGTAAAACTCCCCGGTCAGATCCTTATGCAGAATTTCTTTTCCGAAGTACTTCCAGAGCCACTATCATGACAATGACCCCCGCCGCAAGCGAAATGACCCAGTTACAGGTGAAACCTGAAATAATATAACCTATGATACAGCAGATAAAAGGAATGATGGCGTACTGCATCTGGGTGGAAACGTGATTCATATGATAACACTGTGCTCCCGCACTCGACATTATGGTGGTATCGGAGATGGGAGAAATATGGTCACCGCATACCGATCCTGCCAGCACTGCCGATACGGAAATGATCATCATCGTAAGTGACTCGGCACCGAAAATGGAGGTAACTATGGGAACCAGTATTGCAAAGGTTCCCCATGATGTTCCTGTTGAGAAAGCAATGAATATGGCAATGATAAACATTATCACAGGAACAAAATTAAGTCCGTAGGCAGCGCCTCCCACTGTAGCGGAAACAAATTCCTTGATCCCGAGGGCCTGGGTAACTCCCTTTAAGGTCCAGGCAAAGGTAAGGATGGCAACAGCAGGGATCATCAACTGGAATCCCTTAATGAAGCTGTCCATGAATTCCCTGAAATTTACCACTTTCCTGGGTACATAGAAGAAGAAAAGGAAGAGTATGGTAACAAAGGTGGCAAATATCAGTGATATCTCCGAATCACAGTCCGCAAAAGCCTCCTGTATATTTGTGGCCCCACTGGTAAAACCGGTATACATCATGGCTCCCACTGCAGTTACGATAAGCATCAGAGTGGGTATGATAAGATCATATACCTTTCCGTTGGGATTCTCCTTTACCTCTTCTGCCGACTGGAAATCATCCCTGTGATCGGTAAAAAGGTCTCCCTTATTCACTGCATTATCCTCGTGGATCTTCATAAGGCCGAAATCTATATTCCTTGCGCTGGTATAGATGACCATGAGCAGGGTAAGCAGCGCATACAGGTTAAAAGGTATGGTGCTTATGAAAAGCTGCAGCCCGTTTATACCCGCATCCTCGGGTACATATGAATTCACTGCCGCCGCCCAGCTGGAAATGGGGGCAATGATACATACCGGCGCTGCCGTGGCATCGATGATGTAGGCAAGCTTGGCCCTGGAGACCTTATGCTTATCGGTAACGGGTCTCATAACACTTCCCACCGTAAGGCAGTTGAAATAGTCATCTACGAAGATCACGATACCTAAGAGGGCGGTGGAAAGAAGAGCCATCCTCTTACTCTTTATCTTACTTCCGGCCCATCTCCCGTAAGCCGCGCTGCCCCCCGACTTCTGCATGAGTATAACTATCATTCCCAGCATTATCAGGAATATCAGGATGTTAAGATCGATATTCTCGGTCATTATCGTAAATATCGACTCAAAACTGATCCAAAGATTAAACTGTCCGTAGAGCAGCGCTCCAGAAATTATCCCAATAAGGAGCGAGGAATACACTTCCTTGGTAATGAATGCCAGGACAATGGCGATCACCGGAGGAAGAAGGGACCATGCAGTACCGATAAAAATTGAATTCTCCATTTGTTATTCTCCTAAACTAAAATCTCCGTGCTTCCAAATCAGAAAAATATATCAATATGCGAAGTATATATTCAGAACCCCTGAGGTTCTGAATACATACAGACTAAAATATTATAAATCATTCAGGGGTATTAAACAACAGAAAAAAAAGATTATCAATTTTTGCTTGCTTTTAGTCGGATATCATAGTAAAATGTCAATTCGTGTGAGACATCTTTTCGATGTACTAATAGGGGAATCATACAGTGGTAGTATGACGGTCTCCAAAACCGTTCACGGGGGTTCGAGTCCCTCTTCCCCTGTCCTTTCATAAAACCCGGTAAACAGAACTGTTTACCGGGTTTTCTCTTTCAGTTGCTGCTGCTTTTTTTCAGGTTCACAACATACACTGCAAAGCACACTGCCGCAAAGATGATCCCGACGGGATATGCGATGCCGGAGCTTATCTTAAAGCCTTCATCCGCCATGAGGATATATGTCATACTCACTGCCGACATGAACGTTGCGGGCAGTGCAGTCATAAGGCTTTTTATCTTCTTATCCGCATATTTAAGGAGGTATGCGGTGGCAACCCACAGGCTTATCATGGCAAGGGTCTGGTTCCTTCAGGAGAAATACCCCCACAGAACATTGAAATCCAGCTGTGTAAGCACCGCTCCCAGTCCCAGAAGGGGAATGGTGATGATAAGCCGGTTCTTAATGGGCTTTTGATCGAGACCCGTTATTTCACTTAAGACAAGCCTTGCACTTCTGAAAGCGGTGTCTCCGGAGGTAATGGGACAGACCACGACTCCGATCACCGCCAGAATTCCGCCGGCGGTTCCAAGTAACCCCGTTGAAATATCATATACCACACCGGACTGACCCATAGATGCGATCGCGTTGCTAAGTTCCTTAGTCGTACCGTAAAATGCAACTCCGCCCGCTGCCCAGAGCAGTGCTATCACGGATTCCGTAAGCATAGCACCGTAAAAGACTTTTCTCCCTTCGCGTTCGGAGGTAATACATTTCGCCATCATAGGGGACTGTGTCGAGTGGAAACCGGATATGGCTCCGCAGGCAACCGTTATGAACATAAAGGGCCATATGGGAAGATCCTTGGGATGCAGGTTTTCAAAGCTGATCTCCGGAATATGATAACCTCCTATGACGATCCCCACATAGATCCCAACAGCCATTATCATAAGCACCACTCCGAATACCGGATACAGTTTTCCGATTATCTTGTCTATGGGAAGGAGGGTCGCCAGTATGTAGTAGATCAATATCACAACTATCCAGAATTTCACCCCGAAATTTTCCGGCGTAAGCATTGCAATAAGCGTTGCGGGGCTGGTTATAAAAACCGCACCTGTAAGAATAAGGAGAACCACAGAAAAAATACGCATCACCCATTTTGCTCCCGGGCCCATATATATTCCGGAAAGCTCCGCAATGGATTTTCCTTCGTTTCTCTCGGATATCATTCCCGACATATAATCGTGCACGGCACCGCCGAGAAGGGATCCGAATATGATCCATAAGAACACTACAGGTCCGAAACAGGCTCCCATAAGAGCGCCGAAAATTGGACCTGTTCCCGCGATATTAAGGAGCTGGACCAAAAAAGCCTTCCAGGTTTTTAACGGAACGAAATCCACCCCGTCATTATGGGTGAATGCCGGAGTCTCCCTGTCATCCGGCGAAAAGGTTTTTTCAACCAATTTGCCATAGGTGAAATATCCTATCAGCAGAACTCCAAGAGATAACAGTAATGAAATCATGATTAAACAACCTCCTTACTAAATGCAACAGCTTCACCAGGTACAGACTTGTTTTTTAGCTCATCATCCTGGTTACAATAGCTTCAACCGAAGGCCTGGGCTCTTCACCCCCCTGCAGCTTATCCCTGTCAGAGACCTTGAGCCCCAGGGATTTTAAGGCTCTGACATAGGTAGGATACTGCGCATCCTTCTTATCATAAAATACTTTTCGGACAAGAGTGGTTGCAAACTGATAGCAGATATGTCTGTAACAGTCATTATGCGATGCAAATCCCATAGATGCCAGTGCCTCTTCCCTAAATCCTTCCACAACATCTTTCCGCTTCATTTTCGGATTCCTGGTCTGAAAGTCCTGATCCGCCATAAGTTCATCAACTCTTCTGTCTATGTCGAGATACCTGTCAACCGCTTCTTTCCTGTTGGCATTTTTAACGCCGTAATTGATGGCCTTGAACCCCAGATCCATAATAACAGCGCCTACTCCTACTGCCGCCCCGATAGGCGCCAGAATTCCCGTCATTGTCAGTCCTCCTGCAAGGGCAATTGCTCCTCCGATTGCTAAATCCATTGAAGCGCTGCAACCTCTTCTGGCAACCTCTTTTTCTTCATGCTTAAGAAAACTTAGTACAACCTTTTCATCCTCGGTAAGGTTGGCCTCACCCTTTTCCTCCAGTGTTTTTTTTGCTTTGTAAACCTGGTATTTGGATGTACCTTCCCGGATCAGCTGTCCGCTTGCCACAACCACTTTAACGGTTCCCGCCAGAACCCCGAGACCGCCTGCCACATGGGTTGCAAGGGTGGCAGTTGTTCCCCAGTAGGAACCTGCGGTAAGTAAATGCATAGGCGCAGAAGATGCTTCTATTCCCGAAGAAACCGCTTCTGTCGCAACCGAAGCTTCATTGAGCAGCTCCTGGGATAATCCCAGCACCTTTACCACTTTTTCCGCCGTTGTCAGTCCTCCCCATGCCTTATGAACTTCAACGCAGGAGGTTATGGTACCGATAAGGGCAGTTAAAGAAAGAGCTCCAAATACACCCGCTGTCATTCCGAGATGCGGCATGGTTCCGATAAAACCGAACTTTCCTCCTCCCGTGGTAATACCTCTTATACCGATCTCACCGATCCCCTGGTTTACCTCCTGAAATTGCCTGTATTCTTCAGCCCCTTCAGGAGCCTGCTTATCTTCTACATCCCCCTTCTTCCTCTGTCTTTCTATCATCTGATAATTCGGCTGGTCGACAGAAACCTGTGTACCGGCGGGAACAGGGATCTTCTGCAGCTCATCCACCAGGGAATATACTTTTCTGTATTCACCCATAAGTTTCTCACGCAGCACGGGATCCTCTGCCATATCAGGGGGCATATCCGGATTAAGGCCGGCACTTTTATAAAGGAGTGCCAGCATGTTTCCCCTCAGGGAAATAGCTTCTATAAGATGATCAATCTTCTCCTGCTGGCTGCTCCGGGAAGCAGGGTTTCTGTCGCTTGTGATACTTTTTTCTTTGTCTTCTGCCAGGGAAGTCAGAGAAGAAAAGACCTCAACATCTTTATTAATGGCAATTGATGACCTTAAAGCCACAGATAACTTTGTCCATGCCTCATCTACCCCAAGAAAAGCGATAAACCTGTCCGGATCCGGCACATAATTATGTATCGAAGAATAAAAATCCAGGGACGAGGCGGATTCCAGTTTATTATTCTCTATTAGATAATATGCCATAAGCCTTTGCTCGGGACTTACCTTAAGACAGTTAAAGGCAAATGCCCTCCGGCTCTTTTCCGACAGTGATTTACGTAAGATAAAGGCATCTATATCCTCAACACCCTTCTTCTGCTCATCCGTAAGGGTAATTCCATGAAGGGAATCATCCTGAACCGAAAGTGTCACCTCTGTCTTTGGATGATCTGACCATATCTTTTTCTTTACTTTGTCGACGGGAGGAGCTGCCTGATTATCATAATCCTGGATCAACTGAACAATATCATCCGGCCACTCCTGCTGAGGATATCTGCTCTTAAATTCATCCAGCTGCCTCTTATAAGTCCTGAAAAACTGCGCCTTATAGCCTTCCGGATCCAGCAGAGCGCCATCGCCCTGAGCGAATTTTTTCAGGGCTTCATAATCCCTCACTATCATCTTGGTATTCGAAAGCATTGCCTTCTTTTCATGACCATCTACGGGACCGGGATTCGGAGCGGGATTTGCGGCGGCGGGATTGGCAGCCGATCTCCTTTCAGCCTGTTTTTCCAAAGCCCTTTCGTATACTGCGGTCTTGCCCTTCACAGTGGCACCGTTTTCAAAACCTATCATCTTTAAGCGTATCAGGTTCTGATAATAATCAATCAGCTTGACATTCCGGTACTTTTCTCCCGGTCCGGCCTGGGCCTGTTCAGGCCGGGCATATTCATCATCCAGACGTTTTTTCAGTTCATCATAGGAAACTGACTTCACCTCATCCAGAGGAAGATATGAATAATACTCATTCATCATGAGACTTTCCACGATGGAAACATGGGCGCTGAAATCCTTTAAGACCATGAGTCTTGCCTGGGATTTGCGCAGTCCCTGTACCCTGGTCTGATCTGCCGCTACCTGGGGATCATTTAAGAGCCTGAGGATCTCCTCTTCAAAATAAGAAACCTGGGAAATGACGGATTTGATCCTTTTATAACTGTCTTTTTGGGTAAGCATGGAATAGAGGCTTTCCATATTTTCAGGGATTATATGCTTAAGATCACTGTCCTGATGTTCAAAAAAATGATATGCGGCCTCCCTTTTTTTCTTCTCTCTTTCCACGCTGCTGCTCTGTCTTGCAGCGCTTTTTATGGCATCCTTTTCCTGATCCGTAAGTTTGGGTTGTCCGTTTGCTTCTCTTTCCGCAGCCTTTTTTTCGAGTTCTTCAAGCGCAGCCTTATTGTCCAGCTGCTCCTCAAATGTATCAAACTGCTGCTCCCTGACCTCATATTCATGGTGCAGATTATAAAGACTGATCTGCTGACTGCGCTTTCCCATACATTCCGCACGTCTTTTTTCCCGCTTGGAAGAACGGGTTGAGCACTTTATCCCGACCTCGGAATATGCTCCTTCTATATCGCCATCATCAACATAACCCGCAGGTCTCTGCGAAAAAACAGACACCCCGAGGCTTTTCATAACAGGGGATGCGACCTTCGTCCCGTGAATCGCCTGAAAAGATTCGATAACCTGAAGCGGGTCAAAGGTAGTACTGACGCTTTGGGACAGAGGTGCCGTGGTAGTCTCTACATTTACCTGTCTTAATTTTGTTTCCCTTAAAACTTTCTTAGCCATTTACACCTCTATATCAGCCTGACTGCCCTCATATACTGCCCTTCCAGATGAAGGTGTTCCTTACCCCCGAGAAGTCTCCGGAAGTTTTCTATGATCTTATCCCTTTCAAAGCTCATCCGGATCGTTGCATCCTTTTCACCAAAGGTCTCCAGGGACTTAAATGTAAGAGCCCGGATATGCTGGAGAAATTCCATGGAATCATCCCCTATGGAATAAAGCTGCAGAACATTCACATTCCTTGCCCTTTTTTTTACCAGCATATAGCTTTTTACAACCCCTGCCCTTACATTGGCCGTGCTCCAGTCCGTGTCATAATCGTCAAACCCTAAATATTTATCCAGCACCCTTCTCTTTCTTTGGGAAAGATCCTTTACATAGGAGATCCCCTTTATCTCACTGTCCTTAATAAGTTTATTATAAAGAGGGGAACGCAGGAACTCCTTTAATGTAAAGAAATGCTGGGGTCTGCCCTTGAACATATCAAATCCGCACCGGCTGCAGAAGGCCGCCGCCTCTTCTTCATAGAAAAATTCTCCGGTGATGGCTTCATAGCCGAGACCTTTAATATTGCCATACAGCACATCCAGCAGTGCTTTGGCATAGCCCTTTCTCCTGTACTGGGGCATGATATAAAGAGAGGTGATATCCATGGCCTTCCCGTACTCTACTGCCGTCAGGGCTCCGGCCACCTTATCCTCATCATCAAGTACCCCGAGACGCACGGTTTTATCGGAATCTTCAACAGAGCGGTCCGTTATCATGGATCGGAAATTTCTTTCGTTCTCTTTGGTAATCCTGGTGATCTTCACTTTTATTCCCCGTCTTCACCCGAAAACATATCTGTCATTTCTTCAACGGTAATTTCATTCTTAATGACCATAATTATATATCCCAGGAACTTCTCCGCTATTCCCAGGGCATAAAATACGGAATTTACCATATCCTTAATCTGGCTTTCCTTCTTTTCCTCTGCCCTTAAGGGAAGGGTCATCTTATACACCAGATTCTTATCCTCATCTCCCAGAGCGTAACTGCCTAAAGGAATATAATAATTAAGCCTTGCTATGGCAGACGCCACATCCGGTGCAGCTTCCTTTGGCAGGGTGCTGGATAAAGTGATCACTGTTGTGAAAAACAGGGTATCCTTATCATCGGCAGGGAAAAAGAAGAATTCCCCCAGCACGCTCACAAGCTCCGGTCCGTATTCCGGGATCTCCGCCCTTAAGATATCCATGGGGGCATTTAATTCTTTCGCGGAAAACATAGACATTTCCCCTATACCCTCATTTCCTTTTAATTCCTTTTCAAGCGCTTCCAGTAATTCTTTTTTTATGTCTTTCATAACCCTTCTCCTGTTCTGTCAGGGCATCAGTTCCCCTACATTCTTTACGCCGATTATCTTAACCCCCTCCGGGGCTTTAACGTTCTTTAAGGAAGTATATGGTATAAAGATCTTATCAAAACCGAGTCTCGCAGCTTCATTCACCCGCTGCATGGTCTGGGTGACACTCCTCACTTCTCCCGATAATCCCACCTCTCCGAAGGCAGCCACGTTCTGTCCCACAGGGCGGTTCTTGTAGGAAGATGCTATGGCAAGTACTATGCCGAGATCCAGAGCCGGCTCATTGACCTTTATCCCGCCTGCGATATTAACATAGG
>JAEEGL014163452.1_pt1 | contig 18149 bp, 14 predicted proteins | sample 9134231 | NCBI WGS metagenome assembly JAEEGL01 (sample SAMN16246548, study PRJNA631951) | gut metagenome | biome: gut microbiome; feature: rumen; material: fiber-attached | host: Bos | place: Iran: Karaj | collected 2018-10 | reverse complement strand
GTCGAATGCCATGCGTAGATTATACCACAAGAACCGCCTTCGTAGGGCACGAAGGCGGAACTTTGGGCATTTTTGCGGGGAACCGCGCTACAGCATGCGCAGGCGCACGGGATCGCTCGCGAGGACGCCGGACGCCTTGATGTCGGCAAGGGCGGACTCGAGATCGGCCGCCTTCGCCTTGTGCGTGAGGGCGACCACGGGGACATGCGCGGCGTTGCCTTCGGCGCTCGCCTTCTGCGACGCGGCGGAGATCGAGACGCCATGCTTCCCGAGTATCGTGGCCACCGTACCGAACGCGCCGGGCTTGTCGGCCAGCATGAAACGCAGATAGAAGGCGGAGGCGATATCGCCCGCCGCGCGCAATCTCGCCGTGCCTTCCGCATACGTCGGCACGGCCCGCGTGTAGCGCGTCTCGCCGTGGGCGAGGTTGCGCGCGATGTCGCCGATGTCGCCGACCACCGTCGAGGCGGTCGGTGCGCGGCCCGCGCCGCGTCCGTAATACATCGTGTAGTCGCTCATGTCGCCCTTGACCATCGCGGCGTTGAACACGCCGTTGACGTTGGCGAGCATGTGCGTGAGGGGTACGAGCGTCGGGTGCACGCCGACTTCGATTTCTTCTCCGTCCCTGGCGACGACCGCGAGCAGTTTGATGCGATAGCCGAAATCGGCGGCGTACTTGACGTCCATGCCGTCGAGGTTCCGGATGCCCTCCACCTGCACCTGGTCGAGCGTCGGCTGGAAACCGTACGCGAGCGCCGCGAGGATGCAAGCCTTGTGCGCGGTGTCGAATCCGTCGATGTCGAGCGAGGGGTTCGCCTCGGCATAGCCGAGACGCTGGGCGTCCTTGAGGACGGTGTCGAAATCGGCCCCTTCGCTCTCCATGCGGGTGAGGATGTAGTTGCACGTGCCGTTGAGTATGCCATGCACGGATTCGATCTGGTTGCCGGCGAGGCCTTCGCGCAGGACTCGGATGATCGGGATGCCGCCGCCGACGGAGGCGCCGAAATAGATGTCGACGTTGTTCTTCGCGGCCGTGTCGAATATCTCGCGGCCGTGTTCGGCGAGAAGCTTCTTGTTGGCCGTCACGACGCACTTGCCCGCATTGAGCGCGTCCAGCACGAACTTCTTCGCGATTCCGGTGCCGCCGATCGTCTCCACGATGATCCGCACGTCAGGATCGGCTATGACGGACGGCGAGTCCGTCGTCAGTACGCCATCCGGCACTGCGATGCCGCGGTCCGTCGTTATGTCGAGATCCGCGACCTTCTTCAGGACGATATCGACGCCCAGCCGTTCGGCCATCAGCTTCCGGTTACGCAGAAGACCCTCTGCCACGCCGGCGCCGACCGTGCCGAAACCCAGTATTCCTACTCCGATTTCCTTCATGGTCACTCCTTGTTTGCAGGCAAGCGGAATACCCTCCGCCGCCTTGGATTCGGATATGATATCAAAAACATCGCCGTCTATCAATTGCAAGTTCCGCGCAGGCGATGGATGGGCGCAGGCGTCCCAATGCCCGGTTCTGGGTTCAGGCGCCGTCGTCGGTGGGCATGCCCCAGGAATCGAGGCGGCTCTTTATCCAGTCGAAGGATGCCGCATGCATCTCGCGGGAAGTTCCCTTTATGACCGGCCCGCACGAGACGTAGATGTCCTTTGACGTGTCGACGGTGCCGAAATCCTTGAACCAGCCCTTGCCGCCCGGGCGCGTAGGCTGGCAGTCGGTCTTGACCGCGATGGGCATCACGGGCACGCCGGCCTTTTCGGCAAGCTTCGCGCCGATGGAGGAATAGCCCTTGCGCGCGAAGACCTTCTCGCGGCTGCCCTGCGGGAAGATGAGGAAGGATATCCCCTTGCCGATGCGCTCGCATCCTACGCGGAATATCGTCATCAGGTCCTCGCGGGGCGATTTGCGCCCGATCGGGACGAGTCCCATATGGTCGGCGGCCTTTGCAAGAAACGGCAGATGCGAAAGCGAAGCCTTCACGACGACGTTGAACGGCGAATACGACAGGAGGATCGGCGGCAGCAGGATCGTCTCGAGCGTCGACATGTGGTTGCAGAGATAGACCACGGGGCCGTCGTAGCCTGCCCGGTTCTCCCACCCGTCAAGCTTGACCTCCATGCCGAACTTCTCGGCGGTCTGCACGGCACAGAAGCAGAAATGCGCCCATCTGTCGGTGTTGAGAATGCCCAAGCCTTCGCAGATCGCGCATTTCGGGAAGACACTGAAAGGTCCCCACGTGAAACTGACCGTAGTCCACCAGCCGGGACGACGACGCTTGGCCGCCCGGCGTTCGGGTGGTGTCGCGTAACATCCGCCCTTCAGCAATTCCTCTCGGAAAATCTCTAGCGTGGTGGTCTTCATCTTACTCGTCCGTCGAATCGGACTGCTCCGCCGCACGCTGCTTCTCCTTTTCTTCGCGCTGGCGGCGCAATTCCTCCTGGATCTGCATCAAAGTCTCACGTTGCGCTTCACGCTCGGCGGCGGCCTGCTCGGCGGCCTCCTTCGCCTCGGCCGCACGGCGTTCGCCTTCGGCCTTAGCCTCGGCCTTGGCCTCGGCCTCGCGCTTGGCGGCCTCCTGCTGCTCCATCAACTGACGGGCACGCTGCTCGCGAAGCCTTGCCATCGCCCCTTGCGGCGTGGCGGTCGCAGGTACTTCCCCCGTCTCGGCCGCCAGCATGCGGCCAGCAGGTCCATTGCCCAACCGTGCGCCAATGAGCCCGCCCCGGCGGAAAGGCGGATGCCCCCGCTGAATGACGTTCTTCTTGTTGTTCTTGTCGCCCTTGCCGCCGGTAGATCCCTCGCCCAGTTTGAGGGTCACCTCGATGCCGGACTTCGACAGTGTCACCTTCTCCGTCGCCGGATCGGCGTCCTTCACAGACCAGCCGTCACGTTCGCCGCCCACAGGCAGATAGTAATGCTCGGGCGGCTTGGACGAAGAATCCGTGAAGCCGACCATCGTACGGCCTGCGGGCGTCACGTTCAACACGCTCACGCGTACGGATGACGCGAGCTTCTGCTCTTCCTCCGTGCGCTGCTCTTCGGTCATGACGCCTTCGGCGTCTGCCGCGGCCGCGGCGGCAGCGGCGGCGGCGGAGCCGGGGGCCGCCGTAGGATCGAAGTTCGGCGGCGGCTCGCCAAACGGCATGCGGTCGATTATGGAGCGATAACGCGCGAAGTCCGGATTCTCCGAAGTCTCGGAGCACCAGACTGCAAATGGCGCCAATGCCACTACGACAAGATATCTAACGCGTTTCATGGGTCAATATTCTATCATATTCGCCGAAGACTACACAATGACAGAAAAAATCAACGGCCTTTCATCTTGCTGTGGATTATGAAGACGGCAGGCAGCACAAGGAGCGCAAGAAGAAGTTCGCCGGACTCCTCGATGAAGTCAAGTATGAACCGCGCGATGTTCGGAAGGTCCACCTCATAGCGCTCGATCAACATCTGCGCCAGGTTGATCAGCAGGACAAGAATGGCGGTCACCGCGAAGAACGCGAACAGGACCTTCGTCCACAAGCCAATCTTCCGGCGACGCCCAGGACGCATCAACTCGACCGGCGAGTCCGCGGACGACACCAGTTCGATCGACGGCTGTTCGGACGATGCGGATGGCACCATCCCGGCCGACGACGGCGGCTCCACGCGTATCTTGCCCGACGCCGTGCGCGGGAACGGTTCGGTGCGGGCGATTATCCTGTTGATGCGTTTGTGCACCGGCAGCTGGCGGTTCAGCGAATCGATCTGCCGCATGAGCGTCGTGTCGGAAACGACGGCGTAGATCTCCGCCCTCAACTCGCGCGACGCGCCGTCGCCCGAGACGACGACCTCGTGTATGCCGGGGATGGAGAGTATCTTCTCCTCCAGCTCCTCCGGCGCGACCTTCTTGCCGGATGAAAGCACGATAGTGCGCGACGCGCGCCCCGTGATCCAAACGTAGCCGTCCGCATCGATCCTGCCCATGTCGCCGGTATGGAACCATCCTTCGCCGTCAAGCACGTCATCGGTGCGCACGGGTTCCTTGTAGTAGCCCTTCAGCACCGCCGGACCACGTATGAGCAGCATCCCGTCGGCGTCGACCTTCGTCTCCATGCCGCCGAATCCGTTGCAGCTTTTCCCGGCGCTTCCGGGGCGCGGATCACAGGGCGGCGCCAGCGAGTAGAGAGAAGTCGTCTCGGTAAGTCCATAGCCGCCTATCGGCAGGATGCCCAACGCCATCAACCGTTCGTAGGTGCGGCGCGACAGCGGTGCGCCACCTACGAGTATCCAGTCTATGGGCGTGCCCAGGGTCTCCTCCGCGCTGCAGCCACGCTGCTCGATCTTGCCGGCGAGAATCTCGGCCAGCGCCGGCACGAGGAAAAGGTAGTTGGCCCTGAACCGCTCGACGGCGTCGTATATGCGCCGGAAGTCGGGGCATACGCCAAGCGCGACGCCGTGGGCGAGCATGGCGTACGTCGCGCATATGCCGAAGATATGGTACAGCGGCAGCAGCATCAGAGACCTGTCGCCGGGCTTCAGGGAAAGGGTCGACGCCGCGAAATCCGTGAACGTGCGTATGCCCTCCAGCGTCAGTTCGGCGCCGCGCGGCTTCGACGTGGTGCCGCTCGTGAAGACGAGTGTCGCGATCTCCCTCTCGTCGCGGGGCGGCAGGTCGAAGACGCCGTCCTCGCCCATGTCCAGGGCCGTGCGCGCCATGTCCATGAATTCATCGGCCTTGCGGGAGCCGAAACCGCCTATGACGAGCCCGGGCACGAGCTTCTCGACCTCGCGCGCCTTCTCGGCGTAGAGGGCCGAGTGGACGAGCAGGCGCGCCTCGGTGAAGACGAGGCGTTCGGCTATCTCGGGCGGCGAAAGGTTGGTCTCGATCGGCACCACCGTGATGCCGGCGAAAAGCCCGGCGGCGTGCGCCGTTATCCATTCATACGAATTTTCGCCCAGCAGCCCGACCGTGGCGCCGGGTACGAACCTGTTCGCCAGCCAGGCTATCGCCTCTATGTCATGCGCGAACTCGCGCCATGTGATCGGCACGGAACGGTCGCCTGCGGCGATGAGGAACGCGGGCGCGTCGGGCCGCCCGTCGCGGTTGGATTTGAACTGGCTGAAAAGCGACATCTACCTGACACGCTTGATTGCCCCGAACCTGCACACCTGGCCGCACTGCTTGCAGCCCGCGCACTGGGTGGGGTCGATCTTCATCTGGAAGCGTCCAGGGGCGACTTCCTTGCCGCGCATCATCGCGGGGCAGCCCATCTTGAAGCAGGCGCCGCAGGCCTTGCACTTCGCCTCGTCGACTTCGCAGAGCCCTTCCTTCGTGAGACGGGCCGCGATGCGGCATGGCGCGTATGCGATTATCACCGCTCCCTCGTCGCCGTCCATCGCGTCCTTGAGGACCTTCTCGAGCCCGGCGAGGTCGTCGGCGGAGACCTTGACCACCTTCTTGTAGCCCATGGCCTTCGCGACGTCGGCGATCTCCGTCACGGGCGCGGGATCGCCCGCAAGCGTCTTGCCGGTGCCGGGATTGTCCTGATGGCCCGTCATCGCCGTGATGCGGTTGTCGAGGACGACCGTCGTCACGGGCGTTCCGTTGTAATGCGCCGAAAGGATACCGGTAAGCCCGGAGTGGAAGAAGGTGGAATCGCCGAGGACCGCGCATATCCGGCCTTTGAGCCCGGCCTTGCGCATGCCCGCCGCATTGCCGATCGACGCGCCCATGCAGATGGTCGAATCCATCGCATTGAGGGGAGGAAACGCGCCCAGCGTGTAGCAGCCGATGTCGCCCGTCACCGTGGCGCCGAGCTTGGCCAGCGTATAGAAGACGCCCCGGTGCCCGCAGCCGGCGCAAAGGACGGGCGGACGCGTCGGCAGCGTGGCGTCGACCTTGGCCACCTTCGCCTTCGGCACGTCCTTGAGAAGCTCGTTGCGGAGGTTCTGGAGACGGTCGGGGTTGAGCTCCAGCATGTTGAGCTCGGTCTTGTGGTTCTGCACCTTGATGCCGAGCGCGCGGATCTGCTCCTCGAGGAACGGGTCCAGCTCCTCGACCACGACAAGATGGCGCACCGTCTTCGCGAACTTGCGTATGAGACCTGCGGGCAGCGGGTTGGTCCAGCCGAGTTTGAGCACGGAGAACTCGGGGAATATCTCCTTTACGTACTGGTAGGCGACGCCGCTCGTGACGATGCCGATCTGCTTCTTGCCGGGTTCGATGCGGTTGAACCTGGACTTCTCGGCGGCCTTGGCCATCTCGGCCGTGCGCTTCTGGGCCGCGAGGCGCTGCCCACGCGCGAACGCCGGCACGGGGATCGTGTGCGTGATATCCTTCTTGTAGGGAATCACGGGATGCGGGGCCGGGTCGAACGAACCGAGATTCACGAGCGAACTCGAATGCGAAGTGCGCGTGGTGAGGCGCAGCATCGCCGGCACGTGGAACTTCTCCGAGATCTCGAAGGCCGCCTGCACCATGTCGTACGCCTCCTGCGAGTCGGATGGTTCGAAGACCGGCATGCGGGCGAACTTCGCGATATTGCGGTTGTCCTGCTCGTTCTGCGAGGAGTGCATCCCCGGATCGTCCGCCGACACGACCACCATGCCGCCCGTCGCGCCCACGAACGTGAACGTCATGAGCGGATCCATCGCGACGTTCAGGCCCACGTGCTTCATCGCGGTGAGCGCCCGCGCGCCCGCCATGGAAGCGCCGATCGCCGTTTCCATGGCAACCTTCTCGTTCACGGCCCATTCGCAATTGACGGTATCCTTGAACTTCGCGATGTTTTCAAGTATCTCGGTGGATGGCGTGCCCGGATAGGCGCTCGCCACCACACAGCCGGCCTGGGCCGCTCCATAGGCAACAGCTTCATTCGCAGAGAGAAGTTTTTTAGTGCTCATTCTAGTTCCTTTGTCCTTGGAGCGTCATATTATACCACAATCTTGACGATACGGGCATCATCAGAAGATACGGCGAAGAATTACACGCATGCGCCCTATCGTCCCTGCCGGTACTCGTCGAGCAGCTTTTTGGCGCAGTTCGTGGTGACGGTCTGGGCGCCGCGATCGAACGCCTGGCACGCGAGATCCAGCGAATCGATCGTCCAGGAATGGTATTCGAAGCCTGCGGCGCGTATGGCGGCGATGTATTCCGCGGTGACGACCTTGGGGGCGAAGTGCTGGTCCACGCCGTCAACTCCAAGTTCCTTCAACGTCGCGATGATCTCTTCCGCCGGAATGGGCGGCCCATTGCGGCCTTTCATCGCACCCGTGAGCCAGTACACCCGGTACTCGGGCATCTGCGCCTTGAGCGCACTGCAGATTTCCTTGCCGAAGGCTATGAAAAGCACGTTCTTGGGCGTGGCGTTGGACTGCTTGGCAAGTATCTCCTTTATATATGGAACGATGTCCGTCTCCTTGCCCTTGACCTCGATGTAGATCTGCCTGCCGTCGCGGGCGAGCTCCAGTATCTCCTCGAGAAGCGCGGGGCGCGTCCCTTTCCACTGGTCGCCCTTCCACGCGCCGGCGTCGACCTTCGACACGAGATCCTTCCAGCTCGCCTTCGTGCACGGCATGTCCACGCCCGTGGTACGCTTGAGGTTCGTGTCGTGGAAACTGAACACGCGCTTGTCGCTTGAAAGGTATATGTCGCACTCGAAGCCGAAGCCGCGATCCACCGCCATGCGATAGGCCGGCAAGGTGTTTTCCGGCGCATCCTTCGATTCACCGCGATGGGCGATCAACGTGTCATAGGCGGGCTCGCACTTGGTGGTGGCGCATCCTGCAAGAACCATGGCCGCACACGCGACCGGCAAAACGATAAGGTTTGTTGTTTTCATTTGAGTTGGTTGGTTAGTTGGTTAGTTAGTTTGTGAGTTGGTGAGTTGGTGAGTTGGTGAGTTGGTGGGTTGAAAATTTGTATTCTACATTCGCTTTATGGCGAAGCCGTCCGCGATTACGGTGCCATTCGATTTTGCAGGCAGGATTCGCAGCGTTGCGCCGGGCGCAAGATCGAACTCGCCCAGCTTGCGCCACGTACCCATGCGCTGCGCCTGGTCGGCGGTGAAGCTTACCGTCTTTCCTTCCGAGACGATCTCGAAGGCGGTCGAGGAGCCCGGCTTGCCGCCCCAGTTGTACGGTACGCGGCCCATGAGTTCATACCGTCCCCTATCTTCAACGGGAAGCGGATAGACGGCCTCGCCGACGACGGATCCCGGCTTTAGCGGGCGATGCCATGCGCTCCCTTTCGGATAATGCGCGAAATCCCCCACCTGGTCGCCATTGGGGTTATGCTGCGCCTGCCACCCGCTGCTGAACGTGACGCCGGGCGTTTCGTCGTCAACGATCCTCCAACCGGCCATGCACGTTTCAGGCACGCCGGGGAACCCGCCGCCAAGACGGTCCTGGAGGAGCCGTACATGCCCCTTCGCGTATATGCCGCGCGGAGTCGTCTTCAGCTCGCGGCACAATGCCGCCGCCTCGCCGGCCGCGACGCCCAGCTGTGAAAGGGTGTTGATCACGCGCGGTCCGCCCAGGCCCACGTGAGTGCAGCTGAAGCAGCGCCCCGCCATGAAAAGGTTCGGCACGTTGCGGGAATAGATCGAACGATACGGTATCCAGTAGCGCCCGTAGTGCGGCTGGCGGCACGTGGTGAGGAAATCGACACCCTCCTTGCGGTCGTCGTAGTGCAGATCGACGCTCCAGGAACCGGAGGCTATGGAATCCCCGAAGAGCTTCTTCTCCGTGACGTCCTTTTCGGAATATACCCAATCGCCCATCAGGCGACGCGATTCGCGCTTGCCAAGGAGAAACGGACAGAAGTTCAGCATCCTGTTCGCGTTCTCGGGCAGCCGCTTCGCGTTAGAGAACGCGCCGAATATCGCCAGCAGCAGACGGTCGCGGATTTCCTCGCCTTCCTTGATCATGTCGCGATGGATGCCGTATTCCCAGAACCATTCGCCGTTGACGGCCACCTCGCCCTGGGCGTGGGGCTCGGCCCACGGAGCGGAGAACGGCACGGGGGCGTTGCCTTCGGCGCTAGTCCACATGATGGACGCCCCGAGCGTGTCGTCGTCCGCCTTGTCCGGCGCAAAGGATTCGTCGTATTCGTTCTTGGCCTCGCGGCCCATGCGCCAGTCGGCGCCGGCCCAGAAACCGACCCACCCGTCGCCCGTGGCGTCGCAGAAGAGAGGCGCCGCGAAACGGACTACGCGGTTGGACTTCAGGTCGAGAGCCTTCACGGCGGCGATCGAACCGTCGGAATTGCGTTCGACCCCGAAGGCGCGGGTGGAGAGCCGCACGGTGAGATTGGTCTCGTCGGCGACGATACGCATCCTGCGCGCATCGCAGAAGGACATGTTGACATCGCGGTTCATGAACACGCTGCGCAGTTCACGGATGAGATCGTGGCGCGATTCGCCCGCGCACCAGACGCGTATTTCATCGGAGGCGTTGCCGCCGAGAACGGGACGGTCCTGCACGAGGGCGACCTTGAGTCCACGCCTCGCCGCGGCCATCGCCGCGCAAGTGCCGGGCAATCCGCCGCCCACCACGACGAAATCCGCCGTCACTGTCTCGGAAACCTTGGCGGCATCCATCTTGAGGGCGCCCTCGGGCGCTGTGGCGTCCGTAGTGAAGACTATGCCCGCGCACCGCCCGTCGAAGCCTGTGAGATCTTCAAGGCGGACCGTCGCCGAAGTTCCGCGAACCGTGACCTTGCCGCCATCCTCCCATGCCCACGTGCGGAGCCCCGCCCCGAACTCGTGCGCGAGCGGAACACCATCCACCGACACGCGGAAACGCCCAGGCGCACCGTCCGCCCAGTTGCGGGCGCGCACCCACACGCGGTATTCGCCCGGCGACGGGAATGTCACGTTCGCGACGGCATCCATGACGCGGACGCCAAGTCCGTGCGCAAGCAGATACGGCGAACCCATGACATCCATGAACTGGCAGTCGAGCTTCCAGCCGCCGGCATCGAAACTCTGCGGATAGACGTCCACACGCGCGCCATGCGCCGCCAGCAGCGACACAGATGCGAGCAGCATCATTGTCTTTCTCATCGTTCTTTCTCCTTTTTCATTCTCCATTCTCCATTCTCCATTCCCCGTTCCCCATTCTTCAACTTCTTATCCTGCCTATCATGTAGCACACAAGAAATACGGTCATGTTCACGACGACGATCGTCGCGCCGACCGGGGTTCCCGCCACCACCGCGACAAGAATGCCGGCGAGCGCGCCTGAAACCGCCAATATCGCGGAGCAGAGCGTCACCGCCAGGTAAGAACGGCACATGCGAAGCGCCGACACCGCAGGGAACACCAGGAGCGCGGAAACGAGCAACGTCCCGACAAGCCGCATGGAAATCACGATCACCACCGCCACTACGACAGCGGAAAACATGTTGAATACCGTGACCCCGCCGCCTGACGCACGGGCGAATTCATCATCGAAGGCGAACTCGAACGATCTGTGGTACGTAAGAAGCTGGAACAATATGACCGCCAGGGAAAGTATCACGCACGTCCAGAGTTCGCCCGTGGTCAGCGTGAGGATCGTCATCGAACCAAAGAGCGTCGTGCACACGTCGCCCGTGATATTGGAAGACGACGGAAAGATGTTCATGAGCATGTAGCCGATCGCCATCGCGCCCACGGACAGCATCGCCAGCGCGGCATCGCCTTTCGTCTGGGACGTCCGCCCCGTCATGAAGAGTATCAGCGAACACGCCACTGTTATCGGCAGACTTAGCGAAAGATCGCCCGCGAAATCCAGCACCGTCGCCACCGCCATCGCGCCGAAGGCGACATGCGAGAGGCCGTCCCCGATGAACGACAGCCGGCGCAGCACGAGCGACACCCCGAGGAGCGCGGCGCACAGCGAGATCAGGACCCCCGCCACCAGCGCGTTGCGCACAAAGGGGAATGAAAGATACTGGATCAGGTCGTCAATCATCGCGACCCTCCACGCCAGGATGGACCGCGACCGTGAACGAGGCCTTCTCCCCGAGACGCAGCACATGACTCGCAAGATCGTGCACGGGGGCGTTCTCATGCGTCACCATCGCTATCGCGAGACCTTCCGCGCTCATGGTCTTGAGGCTGTCGTACAAGGCGGCGACCGCACCCTGGTCCAGGCCGGTCGTGGGCTCGTCGAGAAGCAGCAGCTTCCGCGGCACGCACAGCGCGCGCGCCAAAAGCACCCGTTGGCGCTGGCCGCTCGAAAGCGCACGGTATGAACGCCGCGCAAGGTCCTTCAGCCCGAATCGTATGATGGCACGTTCGGCAAGGTTCTTCTCGGCGCGGGAGAAGAAGGGCCTGAGTCCGCGAAGCGATTGGCAGCCCGTACGGACCACCTCGCGCACGGTCGCGGGGAAATCGTCCTGCAGCGGACTGCGCTGCGGCAGGTATCCGATGCCGCCGCCTTTCGTCTCGGCTGACATCACGATTTCGCCGTCCAATTGGGGTATCAAGCCCGCCAACGTCTTGACCAGGGTGCTCTTCCCGGCGCCGTTCGGCCCGACGATGCAAAGGAAGTCGCCTGCCCCGATCTTGAAATCGGGACAAACTATAGGTGCGGCCACGCTGTAGCCCACCTTCAATCCATGGCTCTCGACAAGAATGTTCTTCAAAGTCTCTATGCCCCCAAAGGTTTATAGATTTTATCAAACGCCTCTTGCCGTGTCAAAACCCTTGATGGCGGCCGCGGACGCAAATGATTGACGATGCGGTCTTTCGCCATTCACCTTTATATGCTAAAATAATGCGCATGAAGAAATTATCGTTCTGTTTCCTTTGCGCTACGCTCATGCTTGACGTGGTAGCGTCCGATGTCACGCCTGCATTCGACGTATGGCGCCAGCCGCAGATCTGGCCGCGGCACATGCAGCTGCGAAACTCCTTCCTGCAGGCGATCCGCCGCGGCGACACTAAGCAGATGGAGGCCATCTCCCGCGCCGGCACCGACCTGATGCCCGAAGACCCCACATGGCGCTACAACCACGCCTGCGCGCTCGCATACCGCGAGGAGCCGGGCGAAGCCCTGAACGACCTGGAGAAGGCCGTGATGCTCGGGTTCCGCAACGCGGCCGCGATAGAGAAGGATTCCGACTTCGCGCGCATCAACACCCTTCCGAGGTTCAAGGAGATCGTGGAGCTTGCCCGCAACCTTGCGGATAAACCCGTTCCGGGGCGTCCTGTCGTCGGGCCGGCCTACGCCCGCATCGGCGGCACCTTGACGCTAAACCCCACGAACGTGACGTGGAATTTCGACTCCGGGATTTTCGAGACGGACATACGGATCGTGGGCGAGAACAATCCTTCGCCGCTGGCAAACAATTACGGCAAGAGCCGTCCGCTGCCGAAGGACTGCCCTGAACGTCCCTATATGGCGGCATGGATATCCGAAGGGACCGCGGCCGGCAACGGCGGCGATCTGTACATAAACCGCGACCGCGGCCACTCGATGCTTGCGACTGGCGACTTCCCTCTCCTGACCTCCATACGCATGCCCGAGGACGCCAAGAAGCATGGACTCGACCTCGACCTTCCGAACATGTCCTTCAAGAACGATCCGGCCGTCTTCGGCAACGCTTCGCGGGCAAGGATCACCGGGCCGTTCTGGCGTTCCGACGCGCGGGCCGCCATGACCGATCCGCATGCCGTGGGGCACATGAACGGGTTCTATCTGTCCAACCAGTTCTGGGTGTTCCCCGCGCATACCGATTTCGGCAAGCCGGAGATAGGCGACGTGTTCCCGGGCCGCACCCCGCAGACGCTGATCACCGTGGGGTCGTCCTACACCGACCAGCCCTTCCTGCGCGCGGCCGTCGCGGCGGCGGCAAGTTTCGCGCGCCCCACGCGCGAAGGCATCTTGCGCCGCCGCCTGATGGCGCCCACCCTGCAGTGGATACTGCGCCGCACGCGCAAGGGCATCGCCACAGAAAGCGACTACCTCACGCCCAAGGCGCATCCCGTCGCTTTCGCGGCGGGCGACCTGGACATCCTGAACACCGTCAAGTTCGCGCATTCGCTTCGTCCGGCGCAGATCCCCCCTGTCGCAACCGTTACGCTCGTCAACTCGAAGATATTCCCGATCAAGCTGCCGCTGCCCGTACGCGACTATCCCGACCCCAACGGCGAGATACTTTTCGCATCCTCCACCGCCATCGCGTTCGTGCTGCGCGGACTCGAGGCCGAGCGAACGTTCCTCGTCCAGGCGCGCACCTTCCCCGAACGCGACCCGACCGCGAAGTTCGCATGGCGGGTGGTCGGCGGCGACGCCAGCGCCGTCAAGATATCGGCGCCTCTCGGCGAGACGCTCGCGAGCCCCGAAAGCGGGCTCGCCCAGATCACCATCGACCGCCGCAACATCACAAAGCGCATCGACATCGCGGTGTTCGCGAAATCGAACGGCACGGAATGGGGCGCGCCCAGCTTCATCACGTTCATGCCGATCCCGTTCGAGAAGCGCACGTACGATTCTTCCGGCCGGCTGCTGTCGATCGACAATTCCAATACGGACGGAATCTACACCGATCCGTTTATCGCACTGCCGCGCCCGTGGAAGGACACCTTCAGCTACGGCAGCGACGGAAGGCTCCTCGGATATACGCGCACCATCGGCGGACATGAAATGGCGTCGTTCACCGCCACGGGCGAACGCATCGTCGAGCGCAACGCCGACGGCACCCCGAAGAAGACCGTCAAGGTCCATTACCTGCCGCGCAGCACCCGTAACGCCATCCATCCCGGTCTGCCGCCGGAGTTGACGTATGTCGACGAATAGAAGGCTTGAAGGGGCAAGGTGAAATTCGTATTGGCGCCATTGGCGGGATTCACGAACGCGGCGTTCAGGAGGGTCTGCTTCCGGCGAGGCGCGGCGTTGACGTATACCGAGATGGTGTCCGCCGCAGGTCTCGCGCATGGTTCTTCGCCGACACGTCACCTGATGGAGATCCTCCCGGGCGAAGGTCCCGTGGCCTGCCAGATATTCGGCTCGAACCCTGATGAGCTCGCTTTCGCCGCCCGCGAGGCGACCGCGTTGCGCAGGGCGGGGCCGGACGGAACCGACATCCCGCGATTTGAAGCCATAGACCTCAATGCCGGATGCCCCATGCCCAAAATAGTGAAGGAAGGCGCAGGCGCGGCTCTCGCGAAGAATCCGCAACTCGTCCATGATTGCCTCAAGGCGATCAAGTCCGCGACGCATCTTCCTGTCACGCTGAAGACGCGGCCGGGGCCACGTCCAGACAATATCCTCATGAAGGAACTCCTCGCCGCGGCGGAGGATGCGGGATGTTCGGGCATCACGCTGCACGCAAGGTTCACCTCGCAGCTGCATGGCGGCGACATCCACCTCGACCTGCTCGCGGAACTCGTCCGCGCCGCCAGGATCCCCGTCACCGGCAACGGCGGCGTATACAACCGCGCCACGGCGGCGGCGATGGCTGAGACGGGCGTCGCCGCCATCATGATCGGGCGCGCCGCCATGGCCAATCCATGGATATTCGGCGATATCGTGGACGACCGTCACTGCGACGAGCTGGAATCCGCCGAACGCCGCCGTGCCTTGCAGAACGAAGCCTTCCGCGAACACCTTGCCGCCGCGCTAGAGCTGCAGGCGCAGCTCGCGAAGAACTTCCCGGACGACCATGTGCCGTCCGTGGACGACTATGTGGCATTCACCCTGCACACACATCTGTTCCGCTATTTCAACCGGCGCCAGAACGCGGCAGGATTCCGAAAGCGACTGGGCGAGATGCGGACGCTTGCCGAAACGAAGACATTGCTGGAAGAGGTATCCGCATGAACGGCTGGCTTATCGTAAACGGATTCCTGAAATCGGAGAAGTTCGAGGATCTCTACCGCCTGCTCTCCGGCGCATTCCAGCGGCATGGCGCGAAGTTGACGGTATTCCCCAATACGGCTTTCACGAATCCGATAGGAACCTCTTTAACGCCATTAAAGCCCTTAACGCCATTAAAGCCCTTAACACCCTTAAAGCCCTTAAAACCGGATTTCGTGCTGTTCTGGGACAAGGATGTGGCGCTGGCGCGCCGCATGGAGGATGCGGGACTGCCCGTGTTCAACTCGTCCAGCGCGATAGACTGCTGCGACGACAAGATAAAGACCGCCCTCGCGTTCGCGCGCCATGGCGTCCCCACCCCAAGGACGATCGCCGCGCCAAAGACGTTCGAAGGTGTCGGCTACACGACGTCCGGTTTTCTGGTCGAAGCCGCAAATACGCTCGGGTTTCCGTTCGTCATCAAGGAAGCGTCCGGTTCGTTTGGACGGCAGGTCTACCTTGCCCAGTCGATGGACGAGGCGGAAACCATCGTCCGCAAGATCGGCCATAAGGATTTCCTGATGCAGGAGTTCATCGCCTCAAGCCGCGGACAGGACTTGCGCGTGAATGTCGCAGGCGGCAGGGATATCGTCTCGATGCGCCGTTTCAACGCGACGGACTTTCGCTCGAACGTGACGCTTGGCGGCGGAACGGCGCCCGTGGAACCCACTCCTGCCGAACGGGATGCCGCCATCGCGGCGTGCGAGGCCGTAGGCGCGGATTTCGCGGGCGTGGATATCCTGTACGGTCCGGACGGCGAACCGCTGGTGTGCGAAGTGAACTCCAACCCGCACTTCCGCAGCACGCTCGACTGCACGGGCGTAAACCTTGCCGACTCGATCGTCTCGCTCGTGCTGGAGCGGCTGGATTCCGTCAGCGGCCAAAGGCCCTGCGGGCGAAATCGTCAAGCTGACCGGTGAGCGCGAGGAAGTCGAGCGCCATGTAGCGGTCGCGCATGAAGATGGTCTTGCGTACATCGGCAAGCGACGCATCGACGCTCGAGCCGATCTCCCCCGGCATGACGGGGGCGCCCACCACGCGCAGACGGCGTTCGATCTCCGCTGCGGGGACGAGCTGCGCCGCCAGGCGTTCGCGTATCTGCGGCCACCGCGACTTGAAGCTTTCAAGCCTGGCGCGCCATGTCTCGCGATCCGCGAATTTCGCGCGAACGGCCTTGACGCCGAGGTCGGGGAACTTCGTTCCGGCGAAGGCTGCGGCGCCGATGCGTTCCTGCTCCTCGAGCGGCTTCCAGTTGGCGAGGCAGGCCTCGATGTCGAGCGCCGAATAGTCGTAGGCCAGGATGTGTTCGTATACGCCGCACATGAACCTGGTGAACACGCCAACCTGTATGCCATGCGGAACGATGTCGCCTTTGAACGTGTGGTCGCGCATCTCGAGAAGATGGCTGAATAGATGTTCGGCGCCGGATGCTGGACGGGAACTCTGCATGTCCTGCATGGCGAAACCGCCAAGCATCAGGCCTTCCACGAAACGCGTGAGAGGTTCCGTCTTCATCGCGGCGACGCCATCGGGATCGCCGATCGCGTCCTTGAGTCCGTCCTGCACGGTGTGCCACGATGAATCGTGCCACACGCTCGCACCCAGTTCGTACGCCAGTATCCAGTCCGCACCCGCCGGCACCTTTGCCATCAAGTCGGCGAAGCCGCTCGCCGCCATCCATTCCGGGGCGGTGCGCATCACGTCAAGATCGGCGAGTATCGCACGCGGAGCGGGACAGGGGTAGGTCTGCTTGGCGCCTTCCGGACTGCGTATCGCCGCCCCGAAGCTCGAGTAGCCGTCCACGCTGGCTGCAGTCGCGCAGACCATGTACGGCACGCCGATTTCGCCGGCCGCCAGTTTCGTGAGATCGTTCACGACGCCGCTGCCGACGGCCACAGGTACGATCTTCTTCCCGTCCTTCTCGACGCCGGCGGCCTTTATCGCCTCGCGCACCTCGGCGGCGTAATGGTAGTCCGCATGGAACGTCCTGCCGTCCGGTTCAAGAACATATTCCGAGACCTCGACCCCTGCGGCCTTCAACAGGTTCTCGACCCGTTCGCCGGCGGCGGCGCGCGTGCGGGGGTCGCACACGACAATGGCCCGCGCGGCGCCGGGGAACTGTTCCCTGAACATCGCCGGCGCCTTGTCCAGCACACCGTCGCCGATCACGCACGCCCGCGTATCCGTGGCGCGCGCCAAGGCCTTTTCGATCATTTCCTGCGACATCGCCCAAATCTCCTGCGGCGGCAGATCCGCCGCTTACGCCAACTTCTTCAGCTCCGCTATCTGTTCCGCCATCTTGTCGGCGAGGGCGGCATCGGGCATGACAAGGTCGGGCAGACGCGAGAACGGAATCATCTCGACGGTCATCGGGCCCTTGTAGCCGATCTTGTCCAGGGCGGCGAAGAGCGCCTTGAAGTCCACGACGCCCTTGAAGATGTCGTCGCCGAAGCCATGCAAGCCGCCGGCACAGTCGGACTCCTCGAAGTTCTTGAGATGCACTGCCTTGATGTAGTCGCCGAGGATCTCGGGGAAGTCCTGCGGTCTGCAATTGAGGCAGCAGTTCGCCGCGTCGAAATAGATGCCGACACGCTTCGAACTGAACTGGTCGAGGAACAGCTTCCATTCCATCGGCGAGATGAGGAAACGGTTCCAGACGTTCTCGAGCGCCAGATTGACGCCAAGGGATTCGGCGACGGGCACGAGTTCACGGATCGACTCCGTGGCGTTCTTCCACGCATTGAGATATGAAACCTCCGCATGGGAGGCATCCCAGGCGACGCGGGTGGCGCCGGGCACGACCAACACGGTCTCGGCGCCAAGCCACGCGGCGAGCTGCAGATACTTCTTCACGAACTCGACCGCCTCCGCGCGCTCGGCGGGGTCATCGGCGCAAAGCCACTTGCCCCAGCCGGCGCCGGTGGCAAGCGAACGAAGACCGACGCTCTTCGATTTCGCATAGGCGGCAAGTTCCTTGGCCTCGGCTTCGGTAGTGTCCACGGAAAGGCAGTCGCCCACCGTAATCTCCACGCCGTCAAGGCCCTTCGCAGCGGCCCAGTCGATGAATTCGCGCGGCTTCTTCTCGCCGCCGAATCCGCAATATATCCATGCGTTCAGCGCTATGTAGTTCATCGGTCTGTCAACCTTTCATTATGGCGCGTTCCTCGGCGAAGGCCATCTCCATCGTATCGACGACCGAATCGAGCGTCTGGTACTTGGTGGGCGCCGTTCCCGTCTTGACGCACTTGACGAAGTACGCCAGTTCCTGGTGCCAGCCCGTGGGGCCCGCCTTGACGTCGCACTTGGGGCTCATGGG